>Ga0268299_1001235_pt1 | contig 49652 bp, 43 predicted proteins | sample NOBtaG_FD_193484 | JGI IMG/M metagenome (GOLD analysis project Ga0268299, IMG submission 193484) | Activated sludge microbial communities from bioreactor in Nijmegen, Gelderland, Netherland - NOB reactor | ecosystem: Engineered > Bioreactor > Aerobic > Activated sludge | place: Netherlands... | reverse complement strand
TGAAGATGGTGGCACCGATAGCGGCGCCGTACATCGTGCCCATGCCGCCGATCACGACCATCAGCAGGATGTCGATCATGATAGAGAAGGAGAGCGACGTGTCGGGCCCGATGTACCGCAGCCAGAGGGCCATGAGCGCGCCGGCCATGGTCGCCATGCCGGCGCCGAGGCAGTTCGCGATCGTGCGGTAGACGACGGTGCGGTAGCCGATCGCCTCGGCGCGGAAGGTGTTTTCGCGGATCGCCTGGAGCACCCGGCCGAAGGGCGAGTTCACGATCCGGATCATGACCAGGAACAACGCCAGCGCGGCGAAGAAGATCAGGTAGTAGGTGACGATGCGGCCGTTGATGGTGACGCCGAGCACCTTCTCGGAGAAAAGGCTGAAGCTGGGCCTCAGGATCTCCGGCACGCTGAAGCTCCGCCCGTCCTCGCCACCGGTGAAGTTGGAAAGCTGCGAAGCGAGGATGGCGAAGGCCGAGGCCACGGCCAGGGTTATCATGGCGAAGAAGATCGTGCGCACGCGCAGCGATACGAGCCCGATCACCAGCGACAGCACCAGCGAGACAAGCAGCGCCACCGCGAGCCCGCCGATCACTGCGCCCCAATGGGCGCCCCAGCTATAGAGCGCCAGGCCCACGCCGTAGCCGCCGATGCCGAAGAACATGGTGTGGGCGAAGGAGACGATGCCGGTGTAACCCAGCAGCAGGTCGTAGGAGGCGACGAGGACGATGAAGTAGCAGATCTTCGCCGCCACGTTCAGCGGCTGCGTGCCCGGGAACAGGAACGGCGCCAGCGCCAGCATCGCGAAGATGGCGAGAAGGACCAGGGTGAGCGCGCGCGAGCGCGGAAAGTCGCCGGAGAGGAGCCGGGTCAGCATCGCGGCTACCGCTTCGCCACGGGATAGAGCCCTTGCGGGCGCCACATCAGGATCAGCACCATCAGCAGGATGTTGGAGCCGAGCGCCACCTTGGGTGCCAGGAATCCGGTGTAGTTAGCGACCAGCGCCACCAGCAGCGAGCCGATGAAGCAGCCGCCGACGGAGCCCAAGCCGCCGATGATGATGACGATGAAGATCAACACCATCACCTCCATGCCCATGCCGGGGGTGAGGGTCTGGCGGTAGAAGGCCCACATCACGCCGCCCAAGCCCGCCAGCGACGAGCCCGCCACAAACACGCCGATGAAGAGGCGCCGGATGCGATAGCCGAGCGCCTCCACCATCTCGCCGTTCTCGACGCCGGCGCGGATCAAGAGCCCGATCTTGGTGCGGTTCAGCACCAGCAGCATCGCGGCGAACACCACCAAGCCGACCGCGACCGCGAGGATGCGGTAGCGCTCGATCGCGGCCTCGCCGATCAGCACGGCGCCGCGGAAGGCTTCGGGCGGCGGCACCGAGATGGGATCGGCGCCCCACAGCACGTGGATGAGCTGCTCGGCGACGATCATGCCGCCCATGGTGACCAGGATCTGCTTCAGGTGCTGGCCGTAGACCGGGCGCACGATGACGCGCTCGAAGGCGAAGCCCAGGGCGCCCGTCAGCGCCATGGCGACGATGGCGCAGAGCAGTAGCACCGCCACGTTCTGAATCCAGGAATCGGCCTGCACCATGCCGGCCAGCGGCACGACCACGAGCGTCACCGCGAAGGCGCCGATCGAGATGAAGACGCCGTGGCCGAAATTCAGCACGTCCATGAGGCCGAAGACGAGCGTGAGGCCCGAGGCCATGATGAAGATCATCATGCCCATGGCGAGGCCGGCCACGGTCAGCGTCAGCCAGCCCGAGAAATTCCCGATCAGCGGCACCGCGACCAAGGCCAGGACCGGCACGATGAGGATCGGCAGCCAATCGCGCTTGGGCTGCGGCAAGGCCTGCGGCGCGGGCGCGGCTTTGGCGGTGGCCGTCATTGATGCGCGTCCAGGCTGAGGCCGAGCAGGCGCTGCTGCAGCCCGCGATCGGCGGCGAGCGCCGGCATAGTGCCGGCGTGGCGGATCTTGCCGTCGTCCATGACCGCGACTCCGTCGCCGAGGTTTTGCGCGAACATGAAGTTCTGCTCTACTAGTAGAATGGTCGTGTCGGTGCCTTTGAGCTCGCGGAAGGCGGCGACCATGTTGCGGATGATGGAAGGCGCCAGGCCTTTGGTGGGCTCGTCGACGAGGATGAGTTTCCGCGGCTCGATGATGGCGCGCGCGATCGAGAGCATCTGCTTCTGCCCGCCCGAAAGCGCCCCGGCCGAAAGCCCGTAGAATTTCTCCATCGCCGGAAAGAGCCCGAAAATCCATTGGAGGCGCCGCGCGTCCGGCGCCCGCTCGCGCGTCGCCAGGATCAGGTTTTCGCGCACCGTGAGGTCAGCGAAGATGCCCATGTTCTCGGGCACGTAGGCGATGCCGAGGCGCGCGATCTCGGGTGTCGCCAGCCGCGTGATGTCGGTGCCGTCGAAGACGATGCGCCCTTCGGCGGCGCGCCAGAGGCCCATGATGGTGCGCAAGGTCGTGGTCTTCCCGGCGCCGTTGCGTCCGAGGAGCATCGTGATGCCGCCCCTCGGCACGGCGAAATCGACGCCGTGGAGAATGTGATAGCGCCCGATATGGGTGTGGACGCCGGCAAGCGTGAGTAGCGGCTCGGCCATCAATCCGCCGCCTCGTCGGGATCGAGCCCGAGATAGGCCTGCTGCACCACCGGCGAAGCGATCACCGCGGCGGGCTCGCCATCGGCGACCAGCGCGCCGTTATGGAGCACGATGATGCGGTCGGCGAGCGAGCGCACCACGTCCATCTTGTGCTCGACGAGGAGGATCGTCTTGTCGCCCTGCGCCTTGATGTGCTGGATGAGATCGAGGATCACCGGCACCTCGTCGATGCTCATGCCCGCGGTGGGCTCGTCGAACATGAAGATGTCGGGCTCGAGCGCCAGCAGGATCGCGACCTCGAGCTTGCGCTGGTCGCCGTGCGGAAGCGATCCGGCGACGTCGTTGGCGCGCCCGGCGAGCGCGGTACGGTGGAGCACGTGTTCGGCCTTCTCGATCAGCTCGCGGTGGCTGCCCCACATCGACCAGAGATTGAGGCCGAGCCGCGCCCGGCTTTGCACGACGAGACGCACGTTCTCGAGCACGGTGAGGTTGGGAAAGAGATTGGTGAGCTGGAACGCGCGGCCGAGGCCGCGGCGCGTCCGCTCGGGCGCCGCCAGGCGCGTGATCTCCTCGCCGTAGAGCGAGACGCTGCCCGCGGTGGCGCGGAGCTGGCCCGAGATCAGGTTGAAATAGGTCGTCTTCCCGGCACCGTTCGGTCCGACGATGGCGGTCAGCGTTCCGGGCCGGAAGGCGCAGGAGACCGCATCGACGGCGACATGGCCGCCGAAGCGGATCGTGAGATCGCGCGTCTCGAGGACCGGCGGTTCGGCGTCGGGAGGCATCGGAAACGGCCGGGCGGGCGGCGCGGGGGTGCTCGGCCCCCGCCCCGCCCGCCTCGGGCCTAGCGCTTGTTGCGGATCGGGACGTGGATGTCCTTGGCCGGGATCTCGCGGACGAGATCGAGCATGTCGAGATCGTCCTTCCAGTCCTTCTTGACCCGGAAGTGATACATGGTCTGCATCGCCTGATGATCTTCCTTGCGGAAAGTCATCGGTCCCTTCGGGGTCTCGAATTCCAGGCCTTCCATGGCCTCGACCATCTTCTCGGTGTCGGTGCCGCCCGCCTTGGTGATCGCCGCGACGACGGCCATGGCCGCGCTCATGCCGCCGGCGGTGAAGAAATCGGGCGGCGCGCCGTTGAAGCGCTTCCGGTGCTCGGCCACGAACCAGTCGTTCACCGGATTCTTGGGGAAGGCGTAGTAGTAATAGATGCCGCCTTCCATGCCCGGATAGGGCTTGTAGGTTTTCATCACCGGCAGGATGTTGCCGCCCGGCGCCAGCGAAATGCCGAAACGCTCGGGCTTCAAATCCGCGATCTTGGCCAGCGGATTGGCGCCGGCCCAGTAGATGGCGATGAACTTCCGCCCCTTCTTGTCCTTCAGCGCGTCGAACATGCGCTGGGCGGAGGCCGTGAAATCGGTGGCGTTCTGCGGCGCGAATTCCTTGTGCACGATGGTGGCGCCGCACTTGGCCTTCGTCAGCGCTTCCTCGAACGCGGCCACGCCGTCCTTGCCGAAGGCGTAGTCCTGGGCCAGCGTCGCGATCGACGTGTCCGGCCCGCAAAGGGCCAGCGCGTTGGAGATCGCGTCCTGGCTGGAATTGCGCCCGGTGCGGAAGATGTAGCGGTTCCACTTGTCGCCGGTGATGTTGTCGGCCACCGCCGGCTCGACCAGGAGGATGCGCTTGTATTCGGCCGCGACCGGCAACATCGCGAGTGCCGCGCCCGACGAGGTCGGGCCGACGGCGATGTGCACCTTGTCGTCGCCATAGGCCTTCTCGAGCAGGCCCTTGGCGATGTCGGGCTTCAACTGGTCGTCCTTGAAATCGACTTTGATCTTGCGCCCGAGCAGCGTCATCGTGCCCTTGGTCGCGTATTCGAGGCCCATCATGAAGCCGGTCTCGGTCTGCTTGGCGTAGGCTTCGAACGGACCGGTCTTGCCGTAGATCACGGCGATGCGGATGTCTTCCTGCGCCGCGGCGGGGCCGGCGGCGAGGGCCGTGCCGGCCAACAGGGCCAGGGCGGCGGCGGCGAATCGGGACGAAATGGCGCGCTGCATGCTTCCTCCTAATGTGCCTCGTGGGGCATTTGGCGTTGGAGCCGGGGCGAACCCGGCCCGTGCCTCGCGGCCGCGCGACGGCTGGACCGCTAACATGACACTTGATTCATGTTTCATATAGAATAGAACACGGATCGGAAGCCCGTCAAGCCTCGCCAGAACGCGGTTGTATCGGACGACCAAGGCCTGTATGCATCGAGCAATATGACGAGCCCGTCACCTTTTCCATGAGCGGCAAGAAGCGCCTCCTGCCCCTGCCCAAGACCGGACGCGGCGAGCGCACGCGCCAGAAGCTGCTCGACGCGGCGCGGCACGAGATCGGCCGCCGCGGCTTCGCCGATACGTCGGTGAGCTCGATCACGGCCGAAGCCGGCGTCGGCCAGGGCACCTTCTACATCTACTTCCGCAGCAAGGAAGACGTGCTGCGCGAACTCGTGCTGCACATGGGCCGGAGCCTCCGGCGCCACCTGACCGAGCGCACCGAGGGCGCCCGCGACCGGCTCGAGGCCGAGCGCCTCGGCCTGCGCGCGTTCCTCGAGTTCATCCGCCGCAATCCCGATCACTACCGCGTCGTCGAGGTCTCGCAATTCGTCGACGTGCAGTCCTACCGGAAATACTACACGGAATTCGCGCGCTCCTACCGCGCCGCGCTCGCCGCCGCCGAGCGCCGCGGCCAGATCCGTCCCGGCAACGGCGAGGTGCGTGCCTGGTCGCTGATGGGCATGGCGGTGTATCTCGGCCAGCGCTACGCGCTCATGGACTCCAAGGCGCCGCTCGATCCGGTGGTGGATGCGGCAATGGACATGATCGCCCACGGCCTCGCGAAATAAGCCGCAGGATAGCAAAGGCCCCGCCCGTTTCCGAGTGAGGCCTTCGCGCTCCGAGCCCCCAGCCGAAAAATCAGGCCGGAACCTGCGCTGCAACCGGCGCCGGTGCGGCGCGCGCGGGGGAAGCCACGCGCGCGGGCGGCGACTAGCGCTTTTGGATGACGATTTCGACGCGGCGATTCTTCTGTCGTCCGGCAGGATCGTCCTTGCCGCCGGGCTTGGTGTTGGGCGCAATCGGCCGTTGCTTGCCCCATCCCCGAGTCGTCATCCGCGCAGGTTCGATCCCAGCTTCTTTCACCAGCCAAGCCTTGACCGACGCCGCGCGCTGCTCCGAAAGCTTCTGGTTATAGGCGTCCTTGCCCTTGGCGTCGGTGTGCCCCTCGATCAGCGTCGGCGACTTACTGTAGGCGCGCAGGATGACGGCGACATTGCGCAACGCCGCATGCGCATCGGGCCGAATGTTGGCCTTGTCGAAGTCGAACAGTACGTCGGCTGGAAGTTGGATGCGGATTTCGATGTCTGTCTGTTTGGCGTCGAGGTCCTTGATCGCCTTGTCGAGATCCTGCACCCGCGATTCGACCCCCCGGCCGCGGTCGGCGACGTCCCGGCTGAGCCCGGGAATGTCCCGCACCGTGGCGGCGATGTCGCGCACGATCGCATTCGGCAATGCCGCACGCGCCGCCGCTTCGGTTTCGGGCGCGTCCGGATCGGTGTAGGCCGCGAGAGCGGGGCCGCCCATGGCCACACCAACAAGCATGGCCGACAACCATCGCAGAAGGCGATGCCGGAACATGGCGCGTGTCGTCAGTCGCTGATCGGCACGTCGTCGAAAGGCGGGGCGATGCTGGTGAAGAATCCGAATTTCTTCTCGCTCGCCGGCGGAGCCGGGAATTTGGCCCACCAGGTGAAGCCCTCGCCCTTCTTCAGAGACGTCTCGCCCTTGTCCGGCGTGGCGATCATCTCGCCCTTGCTGTCCCGGAGAATCAGGTATTTGCGGCTTCCGGCTACGACGTAATACTTGTCGAATTCGCTCGTACCCGAGGGAAAGCGGATTTGCTTGGTCGAATCGGAGGTGTTTCGCACCCGGAGCCGGATAGTGAGGACGCCGTCCTTGCGCTGGGCTTGGGTGATTTCCCCGACCAATCCGTCGATGTTCGTATCCTGGCTCTGGATGGCCTTGGTCTGCGCCGCAGCCGGAGACACGAGCCCCGAGCCGGAAACGGCGGCGAGGCCGAGCGTGCCGGCGATGAAGAATGGCGCGAGCAATGTGTGCAACGGATTCATCGCGTCCCCCTCCGAGAGTCTGGAACCGAGTGGTCCGTCGCGGGCCGGGCGATCATGATGCGCGGGCCCGATAACAGCGAACGGACCGCCGCATACGGTACGCCTGGCGCGACGTAAGGTCAATTTTCCGAGTATACCAAGGGCGCTCATTGCGACCTCGAGTCCCGCGTGCCGGCTTGCGTCGGGTCGCACCTTCCCCTTTTTCTCAACAAGCGAGCATGAGTCCGCATTGGGTCAATCGCGTCGTTTGGACCAAGTCCGCGACATGTCCGGATATAAGGAAAAATTGGATTAAGCCCACTCAGCGTCGATGGCGTTGGGATGACGCATTTAAAGCTCCCCAAACCAGTGTCTCGGGTCATACGCCATGCATTGAACGACGACGAATGACGTGTCATCCGGCCGATGCTCCCCAAACAAGCCGCGCGGCGTTGCGCGTGTGAACGACCGGCGTTGCGGAAATTGGCCGCGCGTGCGCCCTTCAGCCGCCCCGGCGGCAGCCATGGATTTCGGCCGCGGCGCTCTGGCAAGATGGTGCTCCGGGAAAAGGGGCGCCCTTGCGCTACGTGTTCGACATCGCCGCCAAGCGCGCCGCGCTGACGCCGGATCGGCTCGCTTTCCGCGAGATCGAGACCGGCCGCACTCTCTCCTATGCCGCGCTTCACGAGCGCGCGGCGCGTTGCGCGGCGCTTCTCCGCCGGCACGGCGTGGCGCCCGGCGACCGCGTCGCCATCCTGACGCTCAACGACGCCGCCTTCTTCGAGATTCTCATCGGGTGCGCCCGGGCCGGGGCGATCCTGGTGCCGCTCAATTGGCGCCAGCCCGTGCCCGAGCTCGGGCCGGTGATCGAGAATTCCCGGCCGCGCCTGCTGCTGACCGACGCCGCCCACGACGCGCTCGGCCATGAACTCGCCGCCGCGATCGGCGTGCCACACCTCGCCCGCGCCGAATTCGAGGCAGAGATCGCCGCGACGCCGCCGGCGGCGTTCGAGACGCAGTGGCCGACCGACGGCATCTGGTACCTGCTCTACACCTCCGGCACCACCGGCGAGCCGAAAGCCGTGATCCAGACCTTCGGCATGGCCTTCGCCAACTACGTCAACATCGCGCAGGCGATCGACCTTGTGTCGGCCGACTCGACGCTCAATTTCCTGCCGCTGTTTCACACCGCCGGCATCAATCTCTACACGTTGCCGATGCTCATTGCCGGCGGCACCAATCACGTCCTCGGCAAGTTCGACGTGGCCAAGGTCGTCGATGCGCTCATCGGCGGAACCTCGAGCGTGTTCTTCGGCGTGCCGGCGGTTTATCAGGCGCTGGCGCTGCACCCCGATTTCGAGCGGCTCGATTTCGCGCGCGTGCGGACCTGGGCGTGCGGCGGAGCGCCCCTGCCCGCCGAATTGATCCGCCGCTTCGCCGCCAAGGGAATCCGCGTCTGCAACGGCATGGGCATGACCGAGACGGGCCCGACCGTGTTCCTCATGGACGCCCTGCATGTCGAGGCCAAGATCGGCTCGGTCGGCAAGCCGCAGATGCTCTCGGAGATCCGCATCGTCGATGCCGCCGGCGGCGATCTTGGGCCGGGCGATGCCGGCGAGCTGCTAATCCGCGGCCCCAACGTCACTCCCGGCTACTGGAACAACGCGGCGGCGACGCGCGCCGCCTTCACCGGCGACGGCTGGCTCAAGACCGGCGATGTCGCCCGGCGCGATGCCGACGGCTACTTCTTCATCGTCGACCGCATCAAGGACATGTTCATTTCCGGCGGCGAGAACGTCTATCCCGCCGAGGTGGAGCGCGCGCTCTACGCCCACCCGGCCGTGCAGGAGGTCGCCGTCGTCGGCGTCGCCGATCCGAAATGGGGCGAGGTCGGCGCCGCCTTCGTGATGCCGCGCCCCGGCGCCGCGCTGGACGGCGAAACGCTCCGCGCCTTCTGCCGCGAGCGGCTCGCGGCCTACAAGGTGCCGAAGCATGTCGCGGTGGTGGCGGATTTTCCGCGCACCGCGGCGGGCAAGGTGCAGAAGCACGTGCTGCGCCGCGGGTTCAAAGCGCAGGCGTAGTGCCGAGCATCATCCGGGAGCCCCCGCTCCCCCAGCAAGAGTGGGACGACTTTTTGCGCGCGTCTGCGCGAGGGATAACGCGCGATCTCTGCCCGTATTGTGAATCGGACTACTCCGATATCTCAGAGGGGAGAGACACGTGAAACGCATCGCCGCCTTCGCGGCCCTGGCCGGCATCGCCGCCCTGGCCGGCTGCAGCTACAGCGCAGAGAGCAATTTCCTCGGCTACCGCTCCAGCATTTCCTACGCGACACCCGGCGCCGGACCGCCGCCCGGACCGCCGCCGTCCGGCTACTACGCGGCGCCGCCCGGCCCGCCCCCGGGTCCGCCGCCGAGCTACGGACCGTCATCGGCCTCGTGCTATTCGGGCGGCCATTACAATCGCTGGGGCTACTGGGTGCCGGGGCGCTATCGCTGTTAGTCATCGTGCCGGCGCGCCACGGCGCGCCGGTTCGCGAACGAAAAAGGCGCGCCTCGCGGCGCGCCTTTTCTGTTGGCCCCAGGCCCGGATCGTCCGGATCAGATGTTCCACTTGCGGATCGGCCCGCTATCGACGTGGATGAAGTTTGACCGGCGGCTGTACATGCCGACGCCGCCGCGCTTCAGCGAAATGGCGCCCATGGCGAGCTGGCGGAGATCGCGGCCCGGCAGGCGAACGTCGGCCGCCCAGCCGCGAAGATGGAACGAGTTGCGCGCCACGGCGCGGCTCTTGTTCGCCAGTATCATGTTGGTGGTGGGCGAGCGATAGCCCGAGATCAGCTGGAAGGGCTGGCTGCTGTCCATCAGCGCGTTGAGATCGGCGAGCAGATCGTAGAGCCGCGGATCCATCTCGACGACAGTATTGTCGCGATGATCGCGCATCATGCGATCAAGCGCGTGCATCGCGTCTTCGACGTATCGGCCGTTCTCGAAGTAGGTCACCCGGACCTTCTCGCCGGTCCAAGTGTTGTCGAAAGCCAGCGAGCGTGCCCCGCTGTGCCGCCGTGGCGAGGCCGCCCCCGCGACCTGTGCCGTCATGATCGCCGCGCCCGCGGCCCCTGCTCCGATCAATAGGCTGCGGCGGCTCAAGCGCCGCGCGCCCATCGCGTCCGAATCCATCATCTTGCCCCACGAATGTAAAAGACGAACGCAGCCGGTCCCCTGGCCGTGTCCTGGACGAGGATGATAGCGGGGCAATCCCTCGTGGCAAGCAAAAACGCCCGGCCGCCGTTATGGAAATCGCGGCCGGCTTCAACCGATAGTTAACGCTTCGGCGGACGACATCCTTACCGCGCGGCGGCGATCCGCCGCATTGCCTGCGCGACCGCGGGATCGCGGCGATAGAGATCGCGGCGGAACTCGACCGTTCCGTCGCGCTCCGCCCAGGCGGTCAGATAAGTGATGTGCATCGCGATCGGCCGCTGCAGCGGCACGACCGTGTAGGCCCGCGTGGCGATCACGGCATTGATGCGGGCTTCGGTCCACACGCCATTGTCCTGATTCCCGAGGAGCAGCAGCGCAAGCCGCATCGGAAACTCGACCCGCATGCAGCCATGGCTGAAGAAGCGCGGCTCGCGATCGAACAATTGGCGGCTGGGCGTGTCGTGCAGATAGACGTTGTGCGCATTCGGGAATCGGAACACGAAATTCCCGAGGGCATTTTGGACGCCCGGCATCTGCCGGATGAAATACGGGAAATTGCCCCGGCCCATGCCCGCCCAATCGACCGCCGACGGATCGACGGCGCTGGCATTGTCGCCGCTCCGGCGCAGCAGCACATAACCGTTGTTGGCGAGATAGCGCGGGTTGCGCCGGATCGAGGGCAGCAATTCGTTGACGGCGATGCTGCGCGGCACGTTCCAATACGGATTGAGCTCGATGTGCATCATGGCGGCGCTGAAGGCCGGCGTCTGCTGAAAAGGCTTGCCGACGATGACGCGCGCGACGTGGACGGTGTGCCCCTTGTCGACAAGCTTGAGATCGTTGTCGGCGATGTTGAGATAGACGTAACGGTCGCCGAGATAGGGTGCCAGCCAGCGCCGCCGTTCGAGATTGATGACGAGCTGCTCGATGCGCGCCTGCACCGGCACGTTCATCTCGGCCAGCGTTTCGGCGCCGATGCCGCCGTCCGGCTTGAGGCCGTGGCGCGCTTGGAAGCGATTGACCGCCGCGGCGAGGCCGTCGTCGAACGCCTCGGCGTCGCCCGCCGCGCGGAGATCGCCCGTGACGAGGAGCCGGCGCTTCGCCTGGGCGACGCGCGGGCCGCGCATCCCGGCCTTGAGCGGCGGACCCGGATCGATCCGCGGCCAGCCGCCGGCGCGCTCGATCTGGCGATACGCCGCCAGCGCGGCCTTCAGCGCATCGTAGCGCCGGAGATCGGGCGGCAGTCGCGCCAGGAACACGGCGGCATCGGGCGCGTTCGCGATTCCGTCCAGCAGCTGCTCCGGCGGCGTGCGCTTGACGTCGCGGAACATGCCGCCCAGGCGGCGCGGATTGTCGATGGCGCCCGAGCCGATATCGGCCGCGTAGGCGAGGTAGGCGCGGGTCAAGGCAAACTCGGCATCGGCCGCGCCGTCGCCCGACGCGCCGCGGACGTTTTCCGCCAGGCGCGGCATGCCGTAGAGCGCGGGATTGAGGCCGTGCTCGTCCGCCTTGGCCAAAGCCGCGAGTAGTGCCGTCGTACGCGGCGGGAGCCGCGAATCGACGAACCAAAGCGGGCGGTACGCGCGCTTGGCGTAAAAATCCTTGAGCGCCTGGGCGAGCGCGGGGCTGGTCGCGACCGGCCCGGCACCGCCCGGAACCAGGCGCTCCACCCGGCCCTGCAACTCGGCCGGCGTGAGCGTCGAAGCGGGCGCAGCCGCGAGCATCCAGGAGATTGCCAGAATACCCGCCAGGGCCGGCGAGCCGAGGTAAAGCTTCATTCTTCCGCACCGATTGCAGGCTCGACGAATGGCGCCGGGCCCGGCGCCATGCTGCGTCATCATGGAATCATGGAAACGGCGCCGCGCTCTTGAGCCAGATCAATTCCGGCCCGCGTGGGGGAACGGGCGCCGCGCGCTGCGCGGCGCCCGGCTCGTTTTCAGCGCGCGCCGGCGACGGAGGTCGCGACCTTGTTCATAGCGACCTTGAGCGTGTTGTCGCGCTTGTAGGCGTCCTTGCGGAAGTGAATCGTGCCGTCGGGTTCGGCCCACGAGGTGAGGTAGGTGATGTGGACCGGGATCGGGTTCTTCAAGTTCACGCGGGTCTGGTCGCGCGTCTCGATGAGATCGCGGATCCGCTTGTCGCTCCACGGCTGCCCGTCATTGCCTTGCAGCAGGAACAGCGCGAGCCGCCACGGGTTCTCGACGCGCACGCAGCCATGGCTGAAGTAGCGATCCTCGAGATTGAAGATCGAGCGGATCGGCGTGTCGTGGATGAACACGTTGTGCTGGTTCGGGAACATGAACAGCGTCGTGCCGAGCGCGTTACGCGGGCCGGGCTTCTGGCGGATCTGGAACGGGAAGTTCCCCGGTCCGTATTGCGCCCAGTTCACCGAGCCCGGGTCGATGGCGCTGCTGTTGTCGCCCTGGCGCGTCAGCAGCAGGTAGTCGTTGGACTGGAGATAGCCCGGCACCTTCCGGATGACCGGCAGCAGCTCCGTGGTCGCGATGCTGTAGGGCACGTTCCAGTAGGGATTGAACTCGATGTAGCTCAACATCCCGCTGAACACCGGCGTCTCGTGGTACGGCCGGCCGACGACGACGCGCGACGTGTAGACCGTCTTGTCCTTCTCGACGATCTTCAAGTCGTGGTCGGCGATGTTGACGTAGATGTAGCGGTCGCCGAGGTAGCTCGCGAGCCAGCGGCGGCGCTCGAGGTTGATGACGATCTGATCGATGCGGTCCTTGATCGAGACGTTCATCTCGGCGACCGTGGCGGCGCCGATGTTGCCGTCCTCGGCCATACCGTGGCGGGCCTGGAACTTCTTGACCGCGATCAGCAGGTTGCCGTCGAACAGTTCGGCCTCGCCTTCCATCTTGGCGAGTTCGCCGGTGACCAGCAGGCGCTTCTTCGCCTGGGCGACGCGCGGGTGGCGCATGCCGATCTTGAGCGTGGGGCCGGCATCGACGCGCGTCCAGCCGCCCTTCTTGTCGAGCTCGCGATAGTCGGCCAGCGCCTTGACCAGCGCCTTGTAGCGACGGGCGTCGGGCTGAATGTTGGCCAGGAACTTGGCCGGGTCTTGGGCGCCGGCCATGTCATCGAGGAGCTTCTTCGATTCCGGCCGCTTGGCGTCGCGGAACGTGCCGCCGACCCGGCGCGGGTTGGAGACCGTCCCGGCGATGATGTCGCCGGCATAGCCGATATAGGCGAGGGTCAGCTCGATCTCGGCATCTTCGCGGGCCTTGGCGGTGCTGGCCTTGGCCACCTTCTCGCCGAGCCGGGGCATACCGTAGGTGGCGGGGTTGAGGCCATGATCGCCGGCACCGGCGAGCGCCGCGAGCAGCGCCTTGGTGCGCGGCGCCGGGCTATCGCCATCGAACCACAGCGGCTTGTATTCGCGCTTCGAATAGAAATCGCGGATCGCGTCGCTGAGGACGCGCTCGTCGGCGGCGCGCGCCGCGGCGTCCTTGGCGATTTCCTTCTTCGAATCGAGCTTGTCTTTGAGATTGACGCCCTGAGCGCTGGCCGGCGCGGCGAAAGCGAGGGCGGCGAGGGCGAGCGCGGCCGCCCAGGAAAGGGGCCGGGAAGCGGATTGATTGAGCATGGTCCTTCGGTCTGGCTATTGATTTCGGCGGTCGAGCGTGGATCCCGCAGCACGTACACTTACCGTATTCTTGATACTATACGGAAGCACGCACCAAATATCACCTATCCTCTACCAAATCATGGAGCAGTATAGGCAGTCTTAACGGTGGTGTAGAATTCGACGGCGTAGCGGCCCTGCTCGCGCGAGCCGTAGCTCGAGCCTTTCCGGCCGCCGAACGGCACATGGTAGTCCACGCCGGCGGTCGGCAAATTTACCATGATCATGCCGGCCTCGGCGTTGCGCTTGAAATGGCTCGCGAATTTGAGCGAGCCGGTGCAGATCCCCGACGACAGGCCGAACTCCGTGTCGTTCGCCACCGCCAGGGCCTCGTCATAATCCTTGACCCGGATGACACTGGCGACCGGTCCAAAGACCTCTTCGCGGTTGATGCGCATGCGGTTGTCGGTCTCGGTGATCAGGGCCGGCTCGAGGTAGTAACCACGATTCTTGCGCTCGACGAGGCGCCCGCCGAAGGCGAGCTTGCCGCCCTCCTTCTGGCCGAGCTCGATATAGGTGATGTCCTGGTCGAGCTGGCTCTGATCGACGACGGGGCCGATATCGGTGCCCGGCGCCAGAGCGTCGTCGACCTTGAGCTTGGCGAGGGCCTCGACCGTGGCCTTCACGAACCGGTCGTGGATGCCTTGGGTCACGATCAGCCGCGAGGACGCGGTGCAGCGCTGGCCGGTCGAGAAGAAGCCGCCCTGGACCGCGCAATTGACCGCCACGCCGAGATCGGCGTCGTCGAGCACCACGAGCGGGTTCTTGCCGCCCATTTCGAGTTGCACCTTGGCGAGGCGCGAGGCCGCCCGCCCCGCCACGTGGCGCCCGGTCGCGGCCGAGCCGGTGAAGGAGATGGCCGCGACGTCGTGGTGGTTGATGAGCGTCTCGCCCACCACCGAACCGCGGCCCATGGCGAGGTTGAAGACGCCCTTGGGGATGCCCGACTTGGCGATGATCTCGGCCAGCGCCCAGGCGCAGCCGGGCACGAGATCGGCCGGCTTGAAGACCACGCAATTGCCGTAGGCCAGCGCCGGCGCGATCTTCCAGGCCGGTATGGCGATGGGGAAATTCCAGGGCGTGATGATGCCGACGACGCCGACCGGCTCGCGCGTCACCTCCACCTGGATGTTCGGGCGCACCGAATCCACCCGGTCGCCCGGGATGCGGAGCGCCTCGCCGGCGAAAAACTTGAAGATGGCGCCCGCCCGCCCCGCCTCGCCGATGCCCTCGGGCTTGGTCTTGCCCTCCTCGCGCGCCAGGAGCGTGCCGAGTTCCTCCTTCCGCGCCAGGATCGCATTGCCGATCGCGTCGAGGATGTCGAATCGCTGCTGCGGCGTCGAACGCGCCCAGGCCGGAAACGCCGCCTTGGCGGCGCCGATGGCGGCCTCGACCTGGTGCTTATCGGCCTTGGCATAGACGCCGATCACGTCGTCGACGTTGGACGGATTGATGTTGGGGCCGGAATCCGCGCCGCGGGTCCACTCGCCGCCGATATAGTTGGCGTGGTCGGTCATGGCCGGTCCTCCCTTATCTATCCTTGTTGGCTGGAGAGTTAAGCGGGGCCCATGGGCCGCGCAAGCCCCGGCGCGCCCTCGCCGCGGCTTCGCCGGTTGCCACTTCCGCCGGTTTCGGCGCAAATTCGCGGCCATGCGACGGAGGCGGGAATGAACGTTCAGGAGCGCAGCAATCTCCGCACCGGCGGCCAGGTGCTGATCGACCAGCTCCGCATCCACGGCGTGGAGATAGCGTTCTGCGTGCCGGGCGAGAGCTATCTCGCCGCCCTCGACGCGCTCCACGACGCACCCGAGATCAAGCTCGTGGTCTGCCGCCAGGAAGGCGGCGCCGCGATGATGGCCGACGCCTACGGCAAGCTCACCGGCCGGCCCGGCATCGTCTTCGTCACGCGCGGCCCCGGCGCCACCAATGCCAGCGCCGGCATCCACATCGCGTTCCAGGATTCGACGCCCGTCATCCTCTTCATCGGCCAGGTCGGCCGCGCGATGACCGAACGCGAGGCGTTTCAGGAGATCGATTTCCGTCGCATGTTCGGCCAGATGTCGAAATGGGTGGCCGAGATCGACGACGCGGCGCGGATTCCGGAGATGGTCGCGCGCGCCTTCGCGACCGCGACCCAGGGACGGCCCGGGCCGGTCGTGCTCGCCTTGCCCGAAGACATGCTCATCGATCGCGTCGCCTGCGCCGACGCGCGCCGCTACCGCGCCGTGCAAGCTGCCCCGCCACCCGAAGCCCTGGCCGAACTCGCCGAGCGCCTCGCCAAGGCCGAGCGGCCGCTCGCCATCGTCGGCGGCGGCGATTGGGACGCGGCCGCGGTCGAGAATTTCCAGCGCTTCGCCGCCGCCTGGGATCTTCCGGTCGGCACATCGTTCCGCTGCCAGAGCCATTTCGACAACAGCCACGCGTCGTTCGTGGGCGATGTGGGCATCGGCCTCATTCCGAAGCTCGCCGAGCGCGTGAAGAATTGCGACTTGTTGCTCGTCGCCGGCGCACGCCTCGGCGAGATGACGACCAGCGGCTATACGCTGGTCGACATTCCCGTGCCGAAGCAGGCGCTGGTGCATGTCTATCCCGACCCCGAGGAGCTCGGCCGCACCTATCAGCCGGCGCTCCCGATCAACAGCGGGATGAAAACCTTCGCCGCCGCCGCCGCGCAATTGAAGCCGCCCGGAAAGGTGCGGTGGGCCGCGTGGCGCCAGGAGGCGCGCGCCGATTATCTCGACTGGCTGAAACCGCTCGCCAATCCCGGCAAGGTGCAGATGGCCGAGATCATGATCTGGCTCCGCGAGCGCCTACCCGCCGATGCCTTCATCGTCAACGGCGCCGGGAACTATTCGGGCTGGATCCACAAATACTATCAGTTCCGCCGCTACCGCACCCAGGTGGGCCCGACCTCGGGCTCGATGGGCTACGGCACGCCGGCGGCGATCGCCGTCAAGCTCATGCACCCCCAGCGCATCGTCGTGAACTTCGCCGGTGACGGCTGCTTCCTGATGCACGGCCAGGAGATGGCGACCGCGGCGCTCTACAACGTTCCGGTCGTCAACATCGTCGTCAACAACGGCATCTACGGCACGATCCGCATGCACCAGGAGCGCGAATTCCCCAAGCGCGTGATCGCGACCCAGCTCAAGAACCCGGATTTCGCCGCCCTCGCCCGCGCCTATGGCGCCCACGCCGAGACGGTGACCGAGACCGCGCAGTTCGCCGCCGCCTTCGAGCGCTGCCTCGCCGCCGGCAAGCCCGCGCTGATCGATCTCGTCATCGACCCCGAGGCGATCACGACGCGCACCACCCTTACGAAAATACGCGAGGCGGCGCTGGCGAAAGGGCGCTAAAGCTCGCCGATCCCATCACTCAACGGAACTTCAGGGAGGAACCACGACCATGCTCGTCGAGGAACGCATCTACACGTTCAAGCCCGCCAGCGTGCCGGAGTATCTCAAGGTCTACGAGGCCGAGGGCCTCAAGATTCAATTGAGCCATCTCGAGAACATGGTCGGCTACTATTTCACCGAGGTCGGCGACCTCAACCTCATCGTCCACATGTGGGCGTATCAGAGCTTCGAGGATCGCCTGAAGCGCCGCGCGGCGCTCGGCGCCGATCCGGCCTGGCGCGCCTATCTCGCCAAGGTCGGGCACCTGCTGCTCAACCAGAAGAACCGGATCATGAATCCCGCGCCGTTCTTCCTGCCACGCCTCAAGGTGATGCTGGAGGCGGCGAAGAAGATGGGGTGAGGCCATCTTGTTCCTCCCCCGCGCTTTGCGGGGGAGGTGGATGGCGCTCTTGCGCCGGCCGGAGGCGATCAGGCCGCCGTCGATGCGATGGCGTCTCCGCGTCGCGTTAGCCGCAAACGGTGCACCTGCGGCCGCTCCCCCACCCTAACCCTCCCCGCTTCGCGAGGGAGGGCTATGCCGCTTTCTTCTTCTTCCGCGCCGCCGCGATCGCGGCCCAGACGCGGTGCGGGCTCGCGGGCATGTCGAGCCATTTGATGCCGAGCGGTGCCAGCGCGTCGAGGATGGCGCTGTGCAGGCACGGCATGGCGCCGACCGTGCCGGCCTCGCCCGCGCCCTTGATGCCGAGCGGATTGGTCGGCGTCGGCACCGGGTGGCTGTCGACCTCGATGTTCGGCACGTCGTCGGCGCGCGGCAGCGCGTAATCCATCAGCGAGCCGGTCAGCACCTGGCCCGATTCGGGATCGAATTGCAGGTTCTCGAGCATGATCTGGCCGATGCCCTGCACCACGCCGCCGTGAATCTGACCCTTGAGCAAGAGCGGATTCATGACCGTGCCGACATCGTCGACGACGGTGTAGCGGTCGATGCGGATGACGCCGGTGTCGGGATCGATCTCGACCTCCGCGAAATGCGTGCCATTGGGGAAGGTGGGTGCGGGCGGCGTGAAACCCGCCTTGGCCGCGAGGCCCGCTTCCATGCCCGGCGGCAGCATGCGGGGCGCGTAGGCCTGCTTGGCGATTTCCTTCCAGGCGACGCCGCGGTCCGTACCGGCGACCGTGAAGCGCCCGTCCTTGAACTCGATGTCGTCGGCCGCGGCTTCGAGCCGGTGCGCGGCGATCTGCTTCGCCTTTTCGATGACGCGCTCCGAGGCGAGCTTGATCACGGCGCCGCCCAGACCCGAGGAGCGCGACCCGAAGGTGCCGTGGCCGTGGGGCACGGCGTCGGAATCGCCTTGGACGATGCGGATCTCCTCGAACTCCAGCCCGAGCTTATCGGACAGGAGCTGGCGGAACACGGTTTCATGCCCCTGCCCGTGCGAGTGGGTCCCAATCAGCAGTGTGGCGCTGCCGCCCGAATCGACCCGCAACTCGCAGGCCTCGTCGAAGCCGCCGGCGGACTGCTCGATCGTGCACGCGACGCCGAGGCCGCGGAGCTTGCCGCGCTTTTCCGATTCGCGCTTGCGCGCCGCGAAGCCGGCGACATCGGCCTTGGCGATCGCCTTGTCGAGCACCACCTCGAACTCGCCGCAGTCGTAGATATAGGTCAGCGGCGTCTTCCACGGGTACTTGCCCGTCGGAATCATGTTCTTGCGGCGCAATTCGATCCGGTCGATCCCGAGCTTGCGGGCGGCGAGATCGATCGCCATCTCGATGCTGAAGCTGGCCTCGGGCCGCCCGGCCCCGCGATACGGGCCGATGGTCGGCGTGTTGGTCACCGTGACGAGCACCTCGGTGAAGATCGCGGGCGTGCGGTAGACGCCGGCCAGGCCGCCGGCATTGGCGAAGGCCGGCCACGGCCCGAACACCGACATGTAGGCGCCGACGGTCGCGATCGTGCGCACCCGGAGGCCGAGGAAGATGCCGTCCTTGTCGAGCGCCAGTTCGACCTTGTTGACCGTGTCGCGGCCTTGATCGTCGGACAGGAACGACTCGCCGCGCTCGCCGTTCCACTTGACCGGGCGGCCCAGCGCCTTAGCGGCGAACAGCACCATGGCCATTTCGGGATAGGAATTGCTGCGCCCGCCGAAGCCGCCGCCCATGTCGGGGCTGATCACGCGCAGCCGGCTCTCGGGAATCTTGAGCGCGTATTGGGCGAGAAAGCGGCGCGTATCGTGGGCGCCCTGAGTGCCGGAGATGAGCGTGTAGCGGTCGTCGTGGCGGTCGTAGAGGCCGATCGACGCGCGCGGCTCCATCCAATGCTGCGAGACGCGCGTGTTGCGCCAGTCGTAGGCGACGACGTGCGCGGCCTTGGCGAAGGCCGCGTCCACCGCCGCCGCGTCGCCGATGCGCTGCACGAAGCTGATATTGTCCGGGCACTCGTCCCACACCTTGGGCGCGCCGGGCGTCGCCGCCGCCGCCGGATCGGTCACCGACGGCAGCTCGTCGTAGTCGACGTCGATCGCCTCGGCGGCGTCCTTGGCCTGGTTGACCGTTTCGGCCACCACCATCGCCACGATGTCGCCGACATGGCGCACGCGGTCGCGCGAGATCGGCGGGCGCGGCGGATGGAACACCGGCGTGCCGTCCATGCGTTTCAGCGGAAACATCTCGATCGGCATGCAAGGAAGATTCCCCAGGCCGGCCTTGGCGACGTCGGCGCCCGTGTAGATCGCGAGCACGCCGGGCATGGCCAGCGCGGCCTTGGCATCTATCGATTTCAAGCGCGCATGGGCGTGCGGCGAGCGCAGGAAGAAGCTGCGCGCCATGTTCGGCACCACGTGATCGTCGGTGTAGCGCCCGCCGCCGGTGATCAGCCGCGGATCCTCGACCCGCGGTCCCGACTGGCCCATGCCGAATTTCATGCCGTCTCTCCCTCTCGATGTCGCGGGCACAATAGCGGCGCGATGGCGAGCGGGCGAGGCCCAGGTCGCGCAAGGCGCCACATCGCGGGTATGCAGCCGAAGGATCACGCGGATTCGCGTGCAACGACGTGCGGCACAATGCCGGCCAACGAACGGCCAAATGCTTGATTGCGGCCGGGACGGGGTATAACAGAGCCCGGCTTTCGCAAAGGCTTAGCGCCCGTGGCTCCCCGGACTTGGCTCGAGGCAGAGATCGTCCCCGTCGTTCTCGCGGGCGGCGCCGGCACGCGCCTTTGGCCGCTCTCGCGCCCGGACCGGCCGAAGCAGTTCCTGCCGCTGATCGAAAGCCGCTCGCTCTTCCAGGCGACGCTGCTGCGCGTGGCCGGCCACGCCGGCTTCGCGTCCCCGGTCATCGTCTGCAACGCAGAACACCGCTTCATCGTGCAGGAGCAGCTCGCGGCGATCGGCGTGGCGCCGCGCGCCATCCTGGTCGAGCCCGAGGGCCGCAACACGGCGCCGGCGGCGGCGCTCGCCGCCTTGGCTCTGGCGCGCGAGGGCGACGGCTACATGCTGCTGATGCCCGCCGATCACGCCATCGCCGATGCGGCCGCGTTTCGCGATGCCGTCGGCCGCGGCTTGGCGGCGGCGCGGCTCGGCAATCTCGTCGCGTTCGGCATACTCCCGGACCGGCCCGAAACGGGCTACGGCTATGTGCGCGGCGGCAACGAGCTCGACGGGCTCGCCGGCTGCTTCGGGGTCGAGCGTTTCGTGGAGAAGCCCGACCGCGCCACGGCGACAAGCTATCTCGCCGACGGGCGCTATTATTGGAACAGCGGCATCTTCCTTGCGGGCGCACGCCCGTTCCTCGACGAGCTCGCGCGGCACCGGCCGGACATCGCGCAAGGCTGCGCCGCCGCCTGGGTCAAGGCGCGGCACGACGGCGCCTTCGCCTGGCCCGAGCGCGATGCCTTCTCGGCGATCCGCGGCGAATCGATCGACTACGCCGTGATGGAGCACACCCGCCGCGCGGCGCTGGTGCCCGTCGACATGGGCTGGAGCGATGTCGGCTCGTGGTCCACCTTGGCCGCGGTGCTCGGCGGCGGCGACCACGGCAACGTGACCGAAGGCGACGTGCGCGGCATCGATACCCGCAATTCCTACATCCGCGCCGAGTCGCGGCTGGTGGCGACGGTCGGCGTCGAGAATCTCGTCGTGGTCGAGACGGCCGACGCGGTGCTAATCGCCTCGAAAGACCGGGCCGAGGACGTCAAGAAGCTGGTCGGCGCCCTCAAAGGTGACGGACGCGGCGAGGTCGAGGCCCATGCCCTGACCGAGCGGCCTTGGGGCTGGTTCCGGACGCTGGCCCGAAGCCCGGGCTACCAGGTGAAGGAGATTTTCGTGCGCCCCGCCGCGAAGCTGTCGCTGCAGCGTCACGCCCGGCGCGCCGAGCACTGGATCGTCGTCAGCGGCGAAGCCGTCGTCACGGTCGGCGAGCGCGTCGGCGTACTCGGCGAGCGCGGCCATGTCGACATTCCGGTCGGCACGATTCACCGGCTGGAGAACCGCAGCGACCGGCCGCTCCACATCATCGAAGTGCAGACCGGCGCCTATCTCGGCGAGGACGACATCGAGCGACTGGCCGACGATTACGGACGCGCCGACGCGGCGCTCGGCACCGCGCGCGCGGCCAAAGGCTGAGCTGCATGCCGCATCGCGCCGGCCGCTCTCTCGGAGGCATCGTGCACGAATTGCGCGCGGTTCCATTTTCGCACGGCCCGCGTTGAGCTCGGACCGGGGGCGCATGCGCCGCACACTCCTCTTTGGGCTCAAGATCGCGATCTCGGCCGCCCTGCTCTTCTGGGCCTTCCGCAGCGTGGATCTCGGCGCATTGCGAGGGCATTTCGCGCGGCTCGACGCAGCCTGGGTCGTGCTCGCGGTGCTGGCGCTGCTCGTCCAGCTCGGCGTCGCCGGATTGCGCTGGGCGAAGATCGCCGGACAGCTCGGATTCTCGTTCCCGGTCCCGCGCGCGATCCGGTTCTCGACGATCGCGGCCTTCTTCAACCAGGCCCTGCCCTCCACCATCGGCGGCGACGCGATGCGCGTTTGGCTCTTGGGCCGCACCGACCGCCACTGGAAGAAGGCGATCTATTCGGTCGTCGTCGACCGCATCGCCGGCGTCGCCTTTCTCGCCCTCGTCGTCGCCGCCTGCCTGCCCTGGAGTTCGGACCGCATCCTGGCGCCGGAAGGCCGGCTCGCCGTGCTGGCGATCGGGCTCGGCGGCGTCGCCGCGTTTCCCGCCATCCTGATCGGCGGATGGTGGCGGCCGCGTGGGCTCCTCGCCCGTTGGCGGCTGCCCCGCATGGCCTTCGAGATCGCGGCCGTGGCGCGCGGGGCGTTGTTCGGGCGCCGGAGCATGGCGTTGATCGCGGTCTGCTCGATCGTCGTCCACCTGCTCACGGTCGCCTCGGCCCTGTCGCTGGCGCGCGCCATCGCCATCGCGCCCAATGCGCTCGATTTCCTGTTCCTCATTCCGCCGGTGATGCTGGTGGCGATGATCCCGATCTCGGTCGGCGGTTGGGGCATCCGCGAAGGCGCCATGGTCGTGGCGTTCGGCTACGCCGGCATGGAACCGAGCCAGGCGCTGGCGGTCTCGGTGCTGATGGGCTGCGCCGGCCTCGTGGTGGGCGCCATCGGCGGCACCATCTGGCTCGCCGAGCGCCGGCCGCAGCAGGGCCGCACACCGGCCGCCGCCGCGCGCACGCTGCCCGGAGATTCCGGACCCCATGCTTGAGCAGCGCGAAACCGTGTCGGCAGAGGCTCGCGCGCCGTCGTGGCGCAAGCAGCGCATTCTGGAGCAGGCCGAGCGCCTCGCTTCGGTGCGCGACCGCTGGATCCGCCGCAACCGCTATTTCTACGAGGAGGACCGCCGCTACCTGCGCTTCCTGCTGCCGCGCGGCAAGCGCGTGCTGGAGCTGGGTTCGGGGACGGGCGAAATCCTCGCGTTGCTCGAGCCGAGCGATGGCGTCGGCGTCGATTTCAGCCCGGCGATGACCGCGGTGGCGCGCGCGAAGTTTCCCCATCTCCGCTTCGTGACCGCCGATGTCGAGAATCTCGGAGCCTCGGCGACGCCGGCGGGGCCGTTCGACGCCATCGTGATGCCGGACACGATCGGCTCGCTCGACGATTGCCTCGAGACTTTCCGCGGCCTGCATCGCTTCTGCAAGCCCGAGACGCGCCTCGTCGTCACCTATTACTCGCGCCTTTGGGAGCCGCTGTTCCACCTCGGCGCCGCGCTGCGCCTCAAGCAATCGAGCCTGCCGCAGAACTGGCTCTCGACGCGCGACATCGCCAACCTCCTCCATCTCGCCGATTTCGAGGTGATCAAGCGCGAGTGGCGCGTGCTCGTGCCCTATCGGCTGCTCGGGCTGGGCCGGCTCGTCAACCGCTACATCGCGACGCTGCCGGTGATCCGCAAGCTGTGCTTGCGCAACTACATCGTGGCGCGCCCGCGCCGCGCGGCCGCCGCCGAGCCGCTCTCGGTCACCGTCGTCATCCCCTGCCGCAACGAGCGCGGCAACGTCGAGCCCGCGATCAAGCGCCTGCCGCGCTTCGGCCGCTCGCAAGAGATCATCTTCGTCGAAGGCGGCAGCAGCGACGGCACCTGGGACGAGATCCAGCGCGTGATCGCCGCCTATCCCGGGCTCGACATCAAGGCCATCAAGCAGACCGGCAAGGGCAAGGGCGACGCGGTCCGCGCAGGCTTCACGGCCGCCGGCGGCGACCTCCTGATGATCCTCGATGCCGATCTCACCATGCCGCCCGAGGACCTGCCGAAATATTACGACGCGCTGGCCGGGGGCAAAGGCGAGTTCGTCAACGGCAGCCGCCTGGTCTATCCGATGGAAAAGACCGCGATGCAGTTCCTGAACCGCGTCGCGAACCACATCTTCTCGGTCCTGTTCACGTTCCTGCTCAACCAGCGCTACACCGACACGCTGTGCGGCACGAAGGCGCTGTCGCGGCGCGACTACCTCGAGATCGCGGCCAATCGCGGCTATTTCGGCGATTTCGACCCGTTCGGCGACTTCGATCTCATCTTCGGGGCGAGCAAGCTCAACCTCAAGACGGCCGAGATCCCGATCCGCTACGCCGCGCGCGAATATGGCGAAACCCAGATTTCGCGCTTCCGGCACGGCTGGCTGCTGCTCAGGATGGTGTTTTTCGCTTTCCGCAAGCTCAAGGCGCTTTGATCGCCGGGGCTATCGTATTAGTATCGCGCGACTTCACGCCTCGGGGATTCCATGATTTGTCTCGTTCGCCCGCCGGCCGTCGAGTCGTTCCGATTCGCGACGACGTCGATATCCATGCCGCTCGGCATCGCCTACATCGCCGGCGCGCTCGAGGCCGCGGGCCACAAGGTCGCCGTCGTCGACGCGGTCGGCCAAGGCTTCGAGAAACGCACCCGCTACTACAAGGGCTATCTGGTCGGCCTCGCTCTCGAGGACATCGTCGCGCGCATCCCGGCCGATTCGAAGCTGGTCGGCATCTCGTGCATATTCACGCATGAATGGCCCGCGGTCCTGCGACTGATCGAGCTCGTCAAAAAGCGGTTCCCGGTTCTCCCGGTCGTGATCGGCGGCGAGCACTGCACCTCGATGCCCGAATTCTGCCTGATGACGTCGAAGGCCGACGTCGTCGTGCTCGGCGAGGGCGAGGAGACCATCGTCGAACTGGTCGCGGCGCTGAGTGCGGGCCGTTCGCTCGATACCGTCGACGGCATCGCCTGGCGCGGCGGAAGCGGCACCGTCCAGGTCAACAAGCGCCGCGCGCGGCGCGTCGATGTCGACGCGATCAAGCTGCCCGCGTGGGATCATTTCGACGTGGCCGGATACCATGCGCGCCGGTTCGTCGGCGGCATGTATTCGGACCGCATCACGGTCCCGATCCTGGCGACGCGCGGCTGCCCCTATCAGTGCACCTATTGCTCGTCGCCCAACATGTGGACGCCGCGCTGGATTCCGCGCCAGCCGAAGCTGGTGGTGGACGAGATCGAGAGCTACGTCAAACGCTACAATGCCGGGAATTTCCCGTTCCAGGATTTGACCGCGATCATCCAGAAGGAGTGGATCGTCGAATTCTGCCAGGAGGTCCTGCGGCGCGGGCTGCGCATCAACTGGCAGCTCTCGTCGGGTACGCGCTCCGAGGCGATCGACGACGAGGTGGCCGAACTCCTGCGCCAATCCGGCATGATCAACATGGCCTACGCGCCCGAATCGGGCTCGGAGACGACGCGGCGCTACATCAAGAAGAAGATGCAGACCAGCCGCCTCTTCGAGAGCGTCGGCTCCGCGGTCCGCGCCGAGCTCAACGTCTCGGTCTTCCTCGTCATCGGTTTCCCGCACGACAAGGCCGAGCACCTCGCGGAGAACCTCCCGTTCATCGACCGGCTGGCGGCCGAAGGCGTCACCGACATGTCGGTCGGCTACTACATGGCGCTGCCGGGCACGGAGCTGTTCCACAGCCTCTACGACGACGGCCGCATCAAGCTGGACCGCGCCTATTTCCGGCACATTCTCGACAGCCTCGCGATCTGGCCGTCGCAGACCTACGCCGAGGCCTTGAGCTCGGGCGATCTCTTCAAATGGAAATCGCGACTCTACCGGCGCTTCTACGGCGCCAAGAAGAAGCGCGCCGACCGCAAGGGCCTCGCCGCGTCGGTCAAGCGCGCGCTCTCCGGGTTCAAGAAGGGCGGTCACCGCTCGAAACTGCAGACCGTTTTCCGCAATGCCGCCACGACCGCGATGGATACCGTCCGCACCCGCTTCAAGCGCGGATGGATGCCGCGGCACGAGGAGCACGCGCTGTTCGCCGACTGGGACGCTATCTACCGGCGGATCCGCGAGGGCAAGCTCGCGCGCGGCGTGGCCGTGCGCGCGATCGCCGACACGTCGCGGCTGCACGAGAACAACGTGGTCGCCGCGTTGCGCCGCGATCACGAAACGCCTCGCGTGTTCGAAGCGCCGGCGGCGGCCGGCTGACGTCGCCGGATCGAGCGCTCCGAGAGCGCCGGCTCAACGGACTGCGGCCGCGCGGCGCCACGCATGAACGAACCGGCGCAATATCGCGAGGTCTGGGAGCGCAAGCCCGTCTTGCGCGCCATTTACGCCGACATCTACCGGCGTATCCGGGCGCGAAGCCGGCCCGGGCGCTCGCTCGAGATCGGCGGCGGCAGCGGCAACCTCAAGCAATACGCGCCCGACGTCGTCAGCACGGATATCGCGTTCGCGCCCTGGCTCGACGCGGTCTGCGACGCGCAGCACCTGCCCTTCGCCGCCGGCGCATTCGACAACATCGTCATGGTCGACGTGCTGCACCATATCGAGCGCCCCGTGCGCTTCCTCGCCGAGGCCGAGCGCGTGCTGGCGCCGGGCGGGCGCCTCATTTTCTGCGAGCCGGCGATCACGCCGGTGAGCGGCATCTTCTATCGCCTGTTCCACCCCGAGCCGGTCGATATGCGCGCCGATCCCTTGGCCGACGGGCCGCTGACGCCCGGGCGCGACCCTTTCGAATCGAACCAGGCGATCCCGACGCTGCTGGCCGGGCGCTACCGCGCGGCGTTCGCGGAGCGCATCCCGCGCTTGGTGCTGACAAGCTGCGACCGGTTCTCGTTCGCCGCCTACCCGCTTTCCGGCGGCTTCCGGCCCTGGTCGCTGCTTCCACGCTTTGCGGCGCCGCCGCTGCTTAAGGCCGAATGGGCGTTGCGGCACGTGTTGGGCCGGCTCGCCGCGTTTCGCCTGCTCGCCGTCTACGAGAAACGCGCCGGCGTCGCGGCCTAAGGGAGCTTCAGCCCGAGCTCGCGGAAATCCATTTCCACCATCTCGCGCACGAGGGCGTCGAAGCTCGTGCGGTGCCGCCAGCCGAGCTTGGCGTGCGCCTTGCGCGCGTCGCCGCAGAGATCGTTGACCTCGGTCGGCCGGAAATAGACCGGATCGACGGAGATCAGCGTTTCGCCCGTCTTCGCGCACACGCCGACCTCGTCGAGGCCCTTGCCGCGCCACGCGATCGTGCGGCCGCCGCAAGCGAAGGCGCGCTCGACGAACTCGCGCACCGAATGGGTCTCGCCGGTCGCGAGCACGTAGTCATCGGGCTTCTCCTGCTGGAGGATCAGCCACATGCCCTGGACGTAGTCGCGTGCGTGGCCCCAGTCGCGGCGCGCGTCGAGATTGCCGAGATAGACGCGCTGCTGTTTCTTGGCCGCGATCGCCGCCACCGCGCGCGTGATCTTGCGCGTGACGAAGGTTTCGCCGCGCGTCGGGCCCTCGTGGTTGAACAGGATGCCGTTGGAGGCGTGGAGCCCGTAGGCATCGCGGTAATTCGCGACCATCCAATAGGCGTAGAGCTTGGCCGCGGCGTAGGGGCTGCGCGGGCGGAACGACGTGTTCTCGTTCTGCGGCGGCGGCGAGTCGCCGTAAAGCTCGGAGGTCGAGGCCTGGTAGAAGCGCGTGCTCTTCTCCATTTCGAGCAGGCGGATCGCCTCGAGCAGGCGCAGCGGCCCGAGCGCGTCGGCGTTGGCCGTGTATTCGGGCGTCTCGAAGCTCACCTGCACGTGGCTCTGGGCGGCGAGATTGTAGATTTCGCTCGGCTTCACCTGCTGCACCAGGCGCACGAGATTGGTGGCGTCGGTCATGTCGCCGTAGTGGAGATGGAACGGAACGCCGGTCTCGTGCGGATCGTGATAGAGGTGATCCACCCGCTCGGTGTTGAACGACGAGGAGCGGCGCTTGATGCCGTGCACCTCGTAGCCCTTGGCGATCAGGAAATCGGCGAGGTAGGCGCCGTCTTGGCCGGTCACCCCGGTGATGAGTGCCACTTTGCGGGTCATGGTCTCGCTTGCTGGTTGGCGGACGCGGCGGTTACTGGGCGGCGGCGGCGACGTGGCGCTGGGCATACCACCGGTACGTCGCGGCGAGTCCGTCGGCCAGCGGCGTCGCGGCCCGCCACCCGAGCGCGCCGAGCCGCGAGACGTCGAGCAGCTTCTGCGGCGTACCGTCCGGTTTGCCGCGGTCGTAGTCGAAGCGCCCCTGGTAGCCGATCACGCGCGCGATCACCCCGGCGAGTTCGGCGATGGTGAGATCGGCGCCGGTGCCGACATTGACGAACTCCTCGCCCGAATAGCGTTCCATCAGGAACACCAGCGCATCGGCGAGGTCGTCGACGAATAGGAATTCGCGCCGCGGCGTGCCCGAGCCCCAGATCGTCACGCTCGGCGCGCCCGCGCGCTTTGCCGCGTGGATTTTCGCCATCAGCGCCGGGATCACGTGGCTCGACACCAGGTCGAAATTATCGTCGATGCCGTAGAGATTCGTCGGCATCGCGGAAATGAAATCGCAGCCATATTGCCGGCGATAGGCTTGGCACAGCATCAGGCCGGCGATCTTGGCGATCGCATACCATTGGTTCGTCGGCTCGAGCGGGCCGGTCAGCAGCGCCGCCTCGTTCATCGGCTGCGGCGCGAGCTTGGGATAGATGCACGAGGAGCCCAGGAACAGGAGCTTTTTGACTCCATGGCGCCACGCGGCATGGACGATGTTCGTCTCGATCGCCAGATTGTCGTAGAGGAATTCGGCCGGGCGGGAATCGTTGGCGAGAATGCCCCCGACCGTCGCAGCGGCCACGAAGATCGCGTCCGGCCGCGCCTTGGCCAGCCAGGCATCGACGGCCTTCTGGTCGCGGAGATCGAGCGCGCTCCGGTCCGCGGTCAGCACGTCGCAACGCTCGGCGCCGAGCCGGCGCACAATGGCCGAACCCACCATCCCGCGATGGCCGGCCACCCAGACTTTCCGTCCGCCGAGCTCGAAGATCTTCGCCGCCGCCATGCGCCGGTCGTTCCCTCTCGTCATGCCCGCGCAAGTGCGCGGGCCGCAAGCACTATAGACCACGGAAGCCGCGACATTAAGCGGACGATCCGCCGGCGCGCGACCCTCGGCAGGCGTCACCACCGGAAAGAAAATGGCGCCGTCGATGGCGGGCCCAAAACGAACGAGGGGACCGGCGGCGCCGGTCCCCTCGAAAACTGGTAGCGGAGGAGGGACTTGAACCCCCGACCTTGGGATTATGATTCCCCTGCTCTAACCAACTGAGCTACTCCGCCGGAAACGGGGCCGTGCCTATAGATTGAGGCGTTCGGGGTGTCAATTCCAGCGGATGCCGCGCCGGCCGTTCGATCCACCCGCCGCCGAGTACACGCGCGCCCTGATAGACGACGCAGGCCTGACCCGGCGCCACGCCCTCTTGCGGCCGATCGAACACGACGCGCGCCCGCCCCGCGCCGGATGCGTAGATCGTGGCCGCGGCGGGTGCTGCCGCCGAGCGGATCTTCACCTCGGCGCGGATGCCGGCGCCGTCGAGTTCGCCGTCACCGAGCCAGTTGATCTCGCGCATGGCGAAATCCGGCGTGGCGAGCGCCGCGCGCGGGCCGACGACGACTTCGCGCTTGGCGGCATCGAGCCGCACGACGTGCAGCGGCTCGCCGGGCGCTAGCGGATCGCCAATCCCGAGGCCGCGGCGCTGGCCGACGGTGAAATGGATGATGCCGTCGTGCCGCCCGAGCACGCGCCCGTCGATATGCACGATGTCGCCCGGGCCGGCGGCGCCCGGGCGCAGCTTCTCGACCACGGCGGCGTAGGAGCCGTTCGGCACGAAGCAGATGTCCTGGCTGTCGGGCTTGGCCGCGACCGGGAGATCGTATTTGGCGGCCAGGGCCCGGGTCGCGTCCTTGCTCATGCCGCCCAAGGGAAAGCGCAACAGGTCGAGTTGCGCGCGCGTCGTCGCGAAGAGGAAGTAGCTCTGGTCCTTGGCCGCATCAGCAGCGCGCCGGAGCTCCGGCCCGGCCGTGCCCGCCACGCGGCGGGCATAGTGACCGGTCGCCAGCGCCTCGGCGCCGAGTTCGCGCGCGGTCTCGAGCAGGTCGCGGAATTTGACGCGCTGATTGCAGCGCACGCAGGGGATGGGGGTTTCGCCGGCCAGATAGGTATCGGCGAAATCGTCGATCACGGCCTGGCGGAAGCGGCTCTCGTAATCGAGGACGTAGTGCGGAATGCCGATGCGGTCGGCGACGCGGCGGGCGTCGTGGATGTCCTGGCCGGCGCAGCAGGCACCCTTTCGCCCGACGGCGGCGCCGTGATCGTAGAGCTGCAGCGTGATGCCGAGAACGTCGTAGCCTTCGTCGGCGAGCAATGCCGCGGTGACCGCGCTGTCGACGCCGCCCGACATGGCGACGACGACGCGCGTGCGCCGAGGGTCTTTATCGATTCCGAGCGAGTTCATCGCGGCGAATATAGGCCTCGCCGCCCGCGGCGCAAGAAACGCCCGGAAACCCGCGTCGTTTAGGCCGGCACGCGTTCCGTGAAGTGCTGCGCGAAGGCCGAGAGCGCCAGGGCGCGCAGGCCCTCGCGTTGCGCCCCGCGATAGGGGTGCTGCAGGTTCAGCTCGAAGCGCACATGCGGAATCCCGAGCAGATCGCGGTAGATGGTCTTGACCTCGGCGGTCTCGACCGTCTGATCGACCCGCGTGCGGCGAAACTTGTCGCCCGCTTCGACCTGTCCGGATTGCCCGCTGCGCCGTAACGACAGTGTCAGTGCCATGATGTCCTTCGCCCCCACCCTGGAGGCGCTCCCCGTCTGTCTTACGCCCGAGCCGTGCCGTTAGCGGCCGACCCGAGGCGCATCCTAGAGATGGTTATTGGACATATTGTTACGGGCAATATTGAACGGATCGTAAGCGCCGCAAAATTAAGTCGTGGCGGGCATTTGCAAGGTTAAGGCGGCATTAACCATGTCGTCGGCGATTAGGTTGCGGCCGCGCTCGGCCGCGCGCATGCCGTGCAGCCACGCCGCGGCCGCGGCCGCCGCGAAGGGCGGCATGCGCTGCCCCGCCAACCCCAAGATGAGGCCCGCCAAGACGTCGCCGGTCCCGGCGGTGGCGAGCCAAGGCGGGGCGTTGGCGTTGACAGCGGCCCGGCCGTCGGGTGCCGCTATGACGGTATCGAAGGCTTTCGCAACGATGACGGTGCCCGAATCCGCCGCCGCCGCCCGGGCCCGGGCCAGCCGGCTGCCCTCCCCGGCGCCGAACAGGCGGAGGAATTCTCCCTCGTGCGGGGTCAGAATTAGGCCCGCCTTCCGCCCCAAACCGAGACCCTTTGCACCATCGGCGAGGCCGGCCAGCGCATCGGCGTCGAGCACGGCCGGCAGGCCCGACGCCAGGCAGGCGTTCAGGAGCGCCCGCGCCTCGTTGCCGCGGCCGAGGCCCGGCCCGATCAGCACCGCAGCCGCCTTGCGCGCCCGGAGCCATTCGCCGAGCGCCGCCGCCTTGGGCCGGGGTGCCACGATGATGGCCGCCGGCAGGCTTGCCAGCATCGGCATGGCCTCCGCCGCGGCCAAGAGCGTGACCATGCCCGCGCCGATTCGCGCCGCGCCCAAGGCGGCGAGGCGGGCCGCGCCGGTCATCTCGCCGGCGACCACGACGACATGGCCGCGGGTATATTTGTGATCGGTGGCTTTGGGCTCGGGCAGCAGGGCGCGCCATAGCGCCGGCCCGTTCTCGGCGGTGGCCGGCGCGATCGCATCGAGCACCGCCGGCGGTATCCCGATATCGGCGACGATCGTCTCGCCGCACAAATTGCGACCCGGCAAGAGGAGATGCCCGGGCTTCTTCCGAAAGAACGTGACCGTGAGCCGCGCCGGCGCCGCGGCGCCGAGCACCGCGCCGCTGTCGCCCGCCACACCGCTCGGCACGTCCACGGCGACCACCGGCATGGCGCGCGCCGCCAGCGCCTCGATCGTGGCGCGCGCGGCGCCCGCGACCGGACGGTCGAGGCCGGCGCCGAACACCGCATCGATCGCGAGCTCGGCGCCGACGAGGGCACCGGGCTCGAGCGGCTCCACGGGTCCGGTCCAGGTCCCCGCCGCCCAAGCCGCGTCGCCCGAAAGCTTGTCGCGCGCGCCCAGCAGCGCCACCCGCACCGGCCAGCCCGCTTCGGCGAGCTGCCGTGCAGCGATGAAACCATCGCCGCCATTGCTGCCCGGCCCGCACAGCGCCAGCACCGGCCGCGCTGCGAAACGCAGCAGCACCTGCTCGGCGACGGCGCGGCCCGCCGCTTCCATGAGGTGCCGTCCCGGAATGCCGCCCGCGATCGCGCCCGCGTCGGCGCGATACATTTCCGCCGTCGTCAGCAGCGCCAGTTCGGACGCCGCGCCGGCGAGCCACGGCTTGTTTCCTTGCCTTCGGGTTGCCATCTCGTTGCCGATACTCGAACCGTTCGGACGCATTGTGGCGGCCCCGCCGCGGTCGCGCAAATCTGGAGGTTCCGCGCCATGCCGAGTTTCACGCGCCTGGTATTGCTGCTTGCCGCCGCGCTCGGCCCCGCGGGCTGCGCCGCGGGCACGGCCGAACCGCTGCCGCCCTACATGTCGGCCTATCCGGCCGGAAAATACGGCTACGGCTACACCGAGGAGCGGCTCGCGCCGGACACCTTGCGGGTCATCTATCGCGGGCCCTGGCAGGAGCTGCCGCTCGAGGCGGCGCAGCGCAGCGCCGCGCTCGAGCGCGTGGCCGCCGCCACCAACGAGTTGGCCCTGTTGCGCGCGGCGCAACTCGCACGGGCCGAGAACAAGCCGGCCTTCCGGATCGCCGACCGCCGCACCGACACCGACACGCAGCGCCAGCCCAGCGGCTACGTCTCCGATCCCTTCTGGCCGCACTATGCGCCGCTCTACGAGCGTCACGGGCGCTATCCCTACTGGCACGCACCGCTATGGTCGGCCCCCGCGTTCGTGCCTGGCAACGCCGCGGGGCGCGCGACGACGACGCTCGTGATCCGCCTCGAGCCGCGCGTCACGGCCGCGAACATCGACGCCGCCACGACCGAAGATCGCCTGCAGCAGACCTGGCGCGGCCGCGCCCCGGCGCGATGAACCCCAAGGCTTGCTTCGCGGCGGCGCGACGCGGCATAACCTCCCCGGCCCGCCGAGGTTGAAATGTTCCGAATCCCGCTCTTGCCGACGCTGCTGATCGCCGCCGCCCTTGCCGCCTGCTCGGAGGAGCTCCGCTCGCCGATCTCGGGCCCGAATCCCGAACTCGGCGGACAGCCCGAGCCGGGCGGCCGCGTCACCGGAATCGCCTCCACCGCCAGCTACGAAATGGACGCGCCGCCGATCAACGAAGTGGGCAACCTTTGCACCTACCGCACGCGCAACGATCCCGTGATGCAGGGCCACAGCGACCGGTCCGGCGCCGGATGGCAGGGCGAAATCCGCGTGCGCGACGTGCCCAGCATGGACACCAAATGGTTCAGTATGTCGGACAAGCGGGTCGGGACCGTGGTTGCGCGGCCGCGGGTCGACACCTTCCGCACGCGCGTCGACGGCAATTGCTATAACGCCGCGAGCAAGACCTACTATTCCTGCACCAAGGTGCTCGAAGCGGATCTTTCGAAGATTCGCGGCTTCGCCCGCGCGCTGACGATGGAGCAGGCGAGCCGCATCGCGGTTCAGCTCTGCGACCGCAAGGTCGCGGAGGTAGTGGAATCGACTCTTGATCTCCGCCAGGAAAACATCGATCTGCGCTGCCGCCCCATCGCGCAAGCCTATTGCGAACTGCCACCGCCGCCGCCGCCGCCGCCCGCGGCGAAGAAGAAGTAGCGGCGCGCGCCGACACCCGCCGGCCGGCCTCGAAGTCTTTCTCTCCGAGGGCGGTGCCGCCCGCAACTCCAGCCCTCCTTGTGAATACGCCCATGGCCGACCGCTACGCCGCCTATCGCCGCCTCCGCTTCGACCGCCCCGCCGAGGGCGTGCTGCGCGTGAGCATGATCAACGCCAACAATCCCCGCAATGCGGCCGACGCCGAGATGCACAGCGAGCTCGCGGAGGTCTGGCACACGATCGACAAGGACCGCGAGGTCGGCGCCGTGATCCTGCGCGGCAGCGAGCAGGCGTTCTCCGCCGGCGCCGAATTCGCGATGATCGAGAAGATCGTCGGCGATATCGAGTTCCGGATGCAGGCGTGGAAAGAGGCGCGCGACATCGTCTACAACGTCATCAATTGCGGCAAGCCGATCGTGGCGGCGATGAACGGCCCCGCGGTCGGCGCGGGCCTGGCCGCCGCGATGGTGTGCGACGTGACCATCGCCGCCAAGAACGCCCGCATCATCGACGGCCACACGCGGCTCGGCGTGGCCGCGGGCGACCATTCCGTCATCATCTGGCCGCTGCTGGTCGGCATGGCGAAGGCCAAGTACTATCTCCTCACCTGCGAGGCGCTCACCGGCGAAGAGGCCGAGCGCATCGGCCTCGTCTCGCTCTGCGTACCGGACGACCAGCTCGAGGCGAAGAGCATCGAAGTCGCCGCCAAGCTCGCGGGCGGCGCCCGCACCGCGATCACCTTCACCAAATACGCGCTCAACAACTGGCTGCGCATGATGGGCCCCAATTTCGATACCTCGCTGGCGCTCGAATTCATGGGCTGGGACACGGCCGACGCCAAGGAAGGCCTCGCCAGCTTCAAGGAGAAGCGCAAGCCGCGCTTCCCCAAGAAGTCGCCGGTCTGAGGCGGCGATGCGCGGGCTCAAGGGCAAGACCGTCATTCTCACCGGCGCGGGCGGCGGCATCGGCCAGGCGCTCGCCGTGCGCTTCGCCGAGGAAGGCTGCCGCCTGGCGCTGTTCGACGTGAACGACAACGCGGTCGAGGCCGCCGCCCAGCGCGTGCGCGGCGCCGGCGGCACCGTCACCACCTACCCGGTCGACATCACCGACTACGCCGCCGTCAAAGCCGCGGTCGACGCCGTCGCCGGCGACGCCGGACGCATCGACGTGCTGGTGAACAACGCGGGCTGGGACAAGTTCGGGCTGTTCCTCGAGACCAAGCCCGATTTCTGGGACAAGGTGATCGCGATCAATTTGAAAGGCCCGATCAACCTCCACCACGCCGTGCTGCCGCACATGGTGAAGCAGAACGGCGGCAAGGTGATCAACATCGCCTCGGACGCCGGCCGCGTCGGTTCCTCGGGCGAATCGGTCTATGCGGCGTGCAAGGGCGGCATCATCGCCTTCACCAAGACCATGGCGCGCGAGATGGCGCGCCACGGCATCAAGCTCAACGCCGTGGCGCCGGGCCCGACCGACACCGCGCTCTTCCACGGCTTCATCGGCGAGGGCGAGGCCGGGCAGAAAGTCCACGCCGCGCTCGAGAAATCGATCCCGCTCCGCCGCATCGCCAAGCCCGAGGACATCGTCGGCATGGTCGTGTTCCTCGCCAGCGAGGACGCCGACTACGTGACCGGCCAAGTGATCAGCGTCTCGGGCGGCCTCACGATGCACGGCTGAAGCCGCGCCCGGCGCCCGTTGCCGGACGCGAGCGGCGATACGATATTGCCGGTCAACGATGGAGGACATCGTGAAAGCCATCTGGCGCGGACAGGTGATCGCCGAGAGCGAGCGCACCCTCGATGTCGGCGGCTACCGCTATTTTCCCCGCGATTCCGTGCGCATGGACCTCTTGAAGCTCGCGCCCAAGACGGCGAGCGACAAGGAATGCCCGCACGGCGTGCAGTTCTACGATGTGTCCGAGAAATCCGCGACCAGCCCGCGCGCCGCTTGGTCCTACGAGGCGCCGCAGCCCGCGATGCAGAAGGTCGATCACTGGATCGGATTTTGGGAAGACGTCGAGGTCGAATGACGCCGCACGCCTTCGCGTCATGGAAAGAATATCGCCATCACCTCGGCAATTAATGCAGGCCGATCATGGCCTTCGACCATGATCTTGCATTCCGAGGTCATCCGGAAACCGTCGTTCTTCTCGGGGTCCACGGCCTTGATGGTTTGGTACATGCAGATGCGCGAACCCGATGGAACCATGCCGGTAAAGCGCACCTTGTTGGAGCCGTAGTTGAGCGCGTGGCGGTAGCGCACCTCGATGAGGTCGCGCATCAGGCGCGGGATCAGCGCCAAGGTGAGATAGCCGTGGGCGATCGTCTTGCCCCAGGGCAGCTCCTTCTTGGCGCGGGCAGGATCGACGTGGATCCATTGGTGATCGCCGGTGGCGTCGGCGAATTTGTCGATCGTCGGCTGCTCGACGCTGAGCCAGGGCGAAGGCCCCAACGTCTCGCCGACATGTTTGGGCAGGTCTTTCACGTCGACGATCAGCGCCACATGTTCCTCCCCGGCCTTAGGCGCCCAGCATTTCGCGGGCGATGATGAGCTTCCGGATCTCCTGCGTGCCCGCGCCGATGTGGTTGAGCTTGGCGGTGCGGTAGAGCCGGTTGATCTCGGTGTCGCGCATGTAGCCCGAGCCGCCGAAGATCTGCACCGCCTCCTCGACGCACAGCGAGCAGGCGCGCGCCGAGGCATAGAGCGCCGCGGCCGATTGCTTGTGGATTTCGCCGCGCCCACCCTGCCCCTGGTCGAGCGCATTGCAGGCGACGAGCACGCGGTAGCAGAGCGTCCGCGCCAGCTCGAGCTCGATGTACATTTCCGCGAGCTTGGATTGGATCAGTTGAAAGGTGGCGATCGGCTTGCCGAACTGCACCCGCGTCTTGGCGTGCTCGAGCGCCAGGTCGAGCGCCCGCTGCGCGATGCCGATCGACATCGGCGCAGCCATGGCGCGCTCGAGATCGAGCCCACTCATCATCACCACGTTGCCGCGGTTCTCGTCGCCGACGCGGTTCTCGGCCGGCACGGCGCAATCCTCAAACACGAGCTCGCCCAGAGGGCTGCCGCGATAGCCCATCTTGTCAAGCTTCTGCGCCACCTTGAAGCCGGGGAAGCCCTTCTCGACGATGAAGGCCGAGATGCCGTGGGCGCCTTTCGCCAGGTCGGTCTTGGCGTAGATCAGCAGCACGTCGGCGATCGGACCGTTGGTGATGAAGAGCTTGGTGCCGTTCAGCACGTAGCGGTCGCCCTGGCGCTTGGCCGTGGTGCGCATCGAGCCCAGCGCATCGGAGCCGGCGCCGGGCTCGGTCATGCCGAGCGCACCGATCCATTCGCCCGTGCAGAGCTTCGGCAGATATTTCCGGCGCTGCGCCTCGGTGCCGTTGCGGTAGATGTTGTTGACGCAGAGATTGTCGTGCGCGAGCCAGGAAAGGCCGATCGCGGGATTGGCCGCCGCCAATTCCTCCGCCACCAGCCCGGCCGCGAGATAGTCGAGCCCGGCGCCGCCATGCTCGGGCGGCACGGTCACGCCGAGATAGCCCATCTTGCCCATCGCCGGCATCGCGGTTTCGGGCCACCAATCTTCGTCGTCCATCCGCTGCTGCAGCGGGTAGAGCTCTTTCCGGAAGAATTTCCGCGCCTGATCGCGGATCTCCGCCTGCTCGGGCGTGATCTCGTACGACGCGTCGGCGGCGTTGCGAATCAGGGATGTCATCGAATGCCGATCCAACCACGCGCCGTCATTTCGACCGAGGCCTTCGCGCCCTTGCGCGAAGGCCGACCGAGAAATCTGGCCGTGCCGGCCAAGATCCCGTCCGCCGAGACGAAGACGCTCGCCGCAGGTTTCATTTCTCTTGTGATCGATGTCGGCTGGGTCGGCCAGATTCCTCGGTCGGCCCGCGCAAGAGCGCGGGCCTCGGTCGGAATGACGACCGTGTTGGGGCCGGAGAAATTCACGCCGCGGCCGCCGCCTTCGGGGCGCGCTCGGCGAAGACGCGGCGGAGCGTGTCACCGAGGCCGCGTACCTCGGCGCCGTCGAGAATGCCTTCCGCGCGCATCAGCGCGTGCGCGCGTTTCAGATTGTAGTGCGGGATCGCGGGATAGAGATGATGCTCGATGTGATAGTTGACGCTGTGCGGAAACAGGATCCAGGCGAGCGCGCGCGGGCAGAGCGTCGTCCGCGCCGCCTCCTTCGCCGAGCCATAGCCGGCTGGCGCCCCGTGCTCGAGCACCGCGCGGATGCGCAGCAGGGCTTGGAACAGCGTCACCAGCGGCAGCACCCAGAGCACCAGATATTCGAGCCACCAGCCGGTGGCCACGGCGGCGGCGAGCATCGCCACCTGCACGCCGACCATGATCCAGCGGTCGCGGAGCGCATCGTTGCGGAGACGCGGCGAGGTGTCGTCGAGCGGCCGGATCGCGGCCTGGGTGGCGGTGTTCACCGCGGGTGCGCCGAAGAAATAGGCGTAGTTCTTGTGCGCCGTGAGGCCGGCGAGATCGGTGAGCAGCTTCTTGGCGAGATACCAGCGCCCGCGCGGATAGCCGGCCATCAGCGCGATATCGGGATCGGATTTGGTGTAGAGGTGATTGTGATGCAGCCGGTGCACGACGCGATAGGTGCACATGCTGACGCCGATGGGATAGCCGCAGAGCCGGCCCACCAGCTCGTTCGCCCAGCGCCGCCCGAACAGGCGGTAATGCGTGGCGTCGTGCGCGAGGATGGCCAGCGAATGCTGGCGCGAGACTATGACGATCCAGGCCGGCACGATCGCCCACGGCCACCAGAGGATTGCGACCGCCGCCGTGCCCGCGATCGCGGCCAGCGTGATCGACACCGAGAGCGCCGATTTCCAATCGTGCTGCCGATTCAATTCTTGCAGCAGCGCCGGCGCCAATCCGCCGCCGCGCTGGACGTGGAATTCCTCGCCGGCGGTGGCGCCGAGCGTGGCATTCGCGGCGTTCGAAGCGCCGCTCATCTTCCCGCACCCTCAACCTCATCCTGAGGTGCGCGATTCCATTCGCATCGCGAATGGAATCGCGCCTCGAAGGATGATCGCGACGCGAAATGCATCCACGAACTCTGCCGCGGCTCGGTGGAACGTCGACGCTGATGCGCCTCGTTCCGCGCCCATCCTTCGAGGCCCGCCCCGAGTGGGGCGGGCACCTCAGGATGAGGATGCATTTGCGGAAAGGCCATTTGCGCCCGCCTGCATCTTCGCTACGCGTCGGCGCGGCCGACGATGGTGACGGAGCTCACGTTCTGCGACGGATATCCGCCGAGATTGTGGGTCATGCCGCGCACCGGATTGGCGAGCTGGCGCGGGCCGGCGCGGCCCTGGAGCTGGAGATACATCTCGTAGAGCATGCGGATGCCCGAGGCGCCGATGGGATGGCCGAAGCATTTCAAGCCGCCGTCGATCTGGCACGGCACCTTGCCGTCGGCATCGTAGAAGCCGTCGAGCACGTCTTTCACGGCGCCGCCTTCCGCGGAGATTTGCAGATCCTCCATCGTCACCAGTTCGGTGATGGAGAAGCAATCGTGCACCTCCATCATGCTGATCTGGTCGCGCGGCTTGTCGATGCCGGCCTCGCGATAGGCGCGTTCGGCGGCCTTGCGCGTCGTCGCGAAATACGAGCCGTCCCACTGGTTGAACTGCGCTTCCGTGCCGTTCGAAACCGCGAGCTGGATCGCTTTGACCGTGACCAGGTCTTTCTTGCCGAGGCTCTTGGCGATCTCGGGCGTGGTGACGATGACGGCGGCCGCGCCATCCGAGACGCCGCAGCAATCGAACAGGCCCAGCGGTTCCGCGATCATCGGCGCGTTCAGCACCTGCTCCTCGGTGATCGGCTTCTGGAGATGCGCCTTGGGGTTCTTGGCGCCGTTGGCGTGGGACTTGACCGAGATACGCGCCATGGCGCGCTTCAGCTCTTTCTTGTCCACTTTGTGCTTGGCGCGATAGGCGGAGGCGAGCTGGGCGAAGGCGCCGGGCGCCGATTGGTTCGCCCACCACATGTTGTTGAACGGGCCGTTCAGGCTTTGCGGCAGGCCGCCATAGCCCGTGTCTTTCAATTTCTCGACGCCGAGCGCCAGCGCGAAATCGGCCGCACCCGAGGCCACGGCATAGCAGGCGCCGCGAAAGGCCTCGGTGCCGGTGGCGCAATAATTCTCGACGCGCGTGACCGGGATGTAGGGAAGTCGCAGCGCGATCGAGAGCGGCAGCGCGGAACGGCCGACATTGACCGATTCGAGCGCAGTGCCGAACCACGCCGCGTCGATCCGGTTGCGCTCGATGCCCGCATCGGCGATGGCCTCGGTGAAGGCCTCGACCATGAGGTCGTCCGGGTTCTTGTCCCAGCGCTCGCCGAATTTGGCGCAGCCCATTCCGAGAATGGCGACCTTGTCCTTGATGCCCGTGGCCATCGGCGTGTTCCTCTCGCGTGCGATTTGCCGGCTAGATTAACAGGGAGACGGGGAGACGGGGAGAACCGTTTTCGCCGCCGCCGTGTCGGGACCCCTCCCCCTCGAAAGACCGACAAACACCGACATTCGCCGACAAAGACCCGCACAAGCGGCGGGGCGACGGGAGGCTTTCGTGGGCGCCCCCTTACCCCTGCGCGGAATGGACAAACATGGACATTCATAGACTCGGTTGGGTCCAAGCGCCGTTGCCGCAGCACCGGACAGCAGCCTCTTTCAAACCACCACGCCATGTTGTTCTTTTTATGGGCTTTCCGGCGAGCGCAAGCCTCTATTCCCCTTCTCCCCGGGGAGAAGGGGCCAGGGGATGAGGGGGAAGACTCGATGCCGACGCCGACACTCGCATCCGAGGCGCTTCGCCGGCTGCGACGCTTCCCCCTCACCCCCTGCCCCCTCGCCCCAGGGCGAGGGGAATACGCGCCTCACCGCGGCTCGGTGGCGAGGCGGATGCCGAGTGCGACGAGCACGGCGCCCATCACCGCCTCGAGCACGCGGCGGATGCGCGGCCGGGCGAGGACATTGCCCGCGGTCGCGATTATCCAGCTGTAGAAGATCAGCCACGCGAGGGTGATCGCGGCGAAGGTGATTCCGAGCATGGCGAAATCGGCGAACGTCGCCCCCTGTTGCGGCACGAATTGCGGCAAGAGGCTGGTGAAGAACGCCGCGATTTTGGGATTGCTCAAATCCGAGATGAGCCCCTGGCGATAGGCCGCCGCCGCCCCGAGCCGCCGGCGCGCCGCCCCCGCCTCAGCCAGCACCTTCCAATCCCCGGCGCGGAACGCGCTGACGAGCGACTGGATGCCGAGATAGACGAGATACGCCCCGCCCACGATCTTGAGCGCCACGAACAGCGGCTCGGACGCCACCAGCAGCGCCGTGATCCCCGCACTCGCCGCCAGCGCCCAGATCGAAAGCCCGGTCGCGACCCCCAGCGACGTGAACACCCCGCCCCGCATCCCGCCCACGAACACGTTGCGCGTGGTGACGGCCGTGTCGGGGCCGGGGGTGACGATGACGATGAGCGCGATGCCGATGAAGGCGAGGAAGGAGGGGGTCATGAATAACCTTTGCAGTGCAAGTCGCACGCTCGACTTGCTTTTGCTTCATCAACCCAAAAATCACCTGTGTCGTGACGAACCCAGGCGCCTTTGAGTTCGATGACCGCTGGCGTCGGAAGTGGTGCTCGACGACCGCGCCCCGTACCATGCTTTACCCACCGCGGCGGATTGATTGTGTCCGGCACGGCGTTCTCGAACGCCGAAATGTCGTTGAAGACCCAGATCTTTGCATGAGGCATCGAAAGAGAAAGTTCGTGCGCCTCGATCGTATTAATCCCTCTCCGCTCAACACAAATGGCGCAAACTAGCGGGCGTAGAATCGACAATATCATGCGATTGTAGAGAAGGCCTTCCTCCGGCGACAAATAATACTGCGCCCGGTAGCCTGACCTCCCATTGAACAATTGATCGAACAGCGCCGGGCTAACGGGAATACGAGCATGAGTTCGCCAATATCCGGGCGATTCGTCCGCTTCGCACCAATTTACTAAGAGGGCACCAACCCGTCTTGCTAGCGCAGCTTCCTCCGCCAGTTGCTGAACCAAGGTATCGGAGGATGGTGGCGACATTAAACGGTCTTTGCGCTCGCTGCCGAGCGCATCCGAAACAACCCAAGTTGCTGTGGGAACAATTCGCATCGAGCGATAAGAATTGGGATCAGAGTGGAAATATATCTCTCGTGTCAACGTCCACTCTGCCGCCGAACCGAATCCTGCCGTCCCCCGCGTCTGAAACGCCCCCGCTCTCCCTCAACTCACGTCCGGCCGGCAGCGCCGCCACTCCTGCACCGCGGCGTCGGCGCCTTGGCGCGCGTGGGCGAGATATTCGCTGAGCAATTGAATCGAGACCGTGGCGCCGGCGCCGGCTTCGCCCGGCGGGACGACGTACGAAAAGGCGTGCCGGCTGTAGTCGCCCGTGATCTTGTGGCCGCCGGGGGTGACGATGGCGGGGCCGTCGATCGCCATGCGCTTGCCGTCGGCGCGGCACCAGTGGCCGTCGATGGCGTCGGCGAGCGCGGGTTGGACGAATCCGAAGAGCGTGGCGCATACCGCTCCGGTCAGAACGCGCATTCCCCTACGCATGAGGCAGCTCCTTTCGTCTGGTCCTTCGGCATTGCCGCCGAGATCGCCCGAAACCTAACGCGATTCCGGCCTGCGCACGAGAGCCAGAATTGTGGCGCGAGCGCGAGCCCGCTCCCCACTTGAGGGGGAGCTGTCCAAGCGAACGGCTTCGTTCGCTTGGACTGAGGGGGCGAAGCGCCGTGGCGCTGGAGAGTAGAACCCCACCCGTCAACGCACTCGCGCGTTTGCGCGAGTGCGTCGCCGACCGCCCCTCAAGGGGGCGGTGAAAGAAGAGGCGCGGCGGCGCTTGCGAGTCAGTCCGCGCGATTCCGCGAACGCCTCACATCCCCGCCGGCGTCGCCTTCCAGAAATACTTCCGGAAGCCGCGCGCCTGATCGTATTCGCGGACGCGGAACACCATCCGCATCTTGGTGCCGACGTCGAACGTGCCGGGATCGACGTCGGTGAAGTCGGCCATCATGCGGCCGCCGCCGTCGAACTGGATCATGCCGTAATGCGCGGGCGGGTCGGGCGTGTAGGTCAGCCAGTCGGCCGACCAGGTGACGATGGCGGCGGCGGTGTTGGCGAAGGGCGCGTCTTCCTGCGTGTCGAGCGCCCCGCAATTCGGGTTCACGCAGAGATGCGATTTCGGATATTGGCGCGTGCCGCATTTGGTGCAGCGCCCGCCGATGAACGAGGTCAGCATGTCGCGGTTGCGGTAGAGCATCGAGAGCGGCGTGTTGCGGTCGATCTCCGAGCGCATGCCGCCTTCCTGGATGACGAGATGGTTGAAGGCGAGGAAGCGGTTGTAGTTCGCTTCAGCGCGGCCGCCGGCCAGTGCGCCGACGATGCCGGCGCTGGCGGGCATCGACGCGATGGCGGGCGTCGTCTCGAACAGCAGCGCGTCGCAGCCCTGGCCGAAGCCGAGCACCAAGATCTTCTCGCCGGGCTTGGCCTGCTGCAGCGTGTGGATGAGCATGACGATGGCGTGCGCGGCGCCGGTGTTGCCGAGCTGCGCCTGGAGATTGTCGCGCACCGCGCCGTCGGGAATTCCGAGGCGCTTGGCGATGGCCTGCGGCACGCCGGCATAGAGGCACGGCAGGATGAAATGCGCGATCGCCTCGCCCTTGACGCCGGCCTTGGCCGCGAGGCCGGCGAGCGCGCGCGGCACGATCTTCATGTAGCCTTCGTCGCGGATCCAGCGCTCTTCCCATTGATAGTCGAACGCTTCGCCCTCGCCGCGGAAATGATCGACGAAATCGTCGCTGACGGAATGCGTGGCAAGGAGTTTCGCCATTCCGTCGCCGGCGCCGAGCAGCAGCGTGGCGGCGGCGTCGCCGTAGAGCAGCTCCAGCGCCGAGGCCGATTTCGTGCGCCGATGCTCGGTGGCGGCGAGGAGCACGCCGCCCTTGGCGCTGCCGGCGCGGTTGAGGGCCGTGATCAGCGCGCCGGTGCCGGCGCGCTGCGAGGTCGTCACGTCCAAGGTCTCGATGCCTTCGGGCAGATCGAGCGCCGTCGCCAGCAGGGTCGCGCATTGCCGGTCCTGGAACGGCAAGGTCGTCGAGGCGAGATAGACCGCGTCGATGGCGGGCCGGTTATCCGCGCCGAGACAATCCCGCGCGGCGGCCACCGCCATCGTCACCGCGTCCTCGTCCCAATTGCAGATCGCGCGCTCGCCCTTGCCGTAGCCGGCGAGGCCCGGGGCGAACCATTTGTTGGCCTCGACCATGGCCTTGCGCTGCAGCCTCAAGCGCGGCACGTAGCCGCCGAAAGCGGAAATTCCGGGCATCAGATCCTCTGCGCTCTCTTTTCTCTACCGGTGTCGAAAAGGCGAAGACGACAGGGAGGCGGGGAGACGGCGAGAAGTAAAGAAGATTGATCTCCCCGCCTCCCCGTCTCCCTGTGAATTCACTTTCTTTGCGCGCATCACGCCTCGACCTTGAAGGATTCGCCAACGGCGGACATGGCGTTGCGGTGCGGCTGGCCGCCGGCGATGTTCTCGATCTCGGCCCAATGCGCGGCCACGGCCTCGGGCGATGCGGCCTCGGTCGGCGAGAGCTTGACGCCGGGGCCTTTGACGAGCCGGGCCAACGCGAATTGGTTGTCGCCGGCCTCGAGCACGCAGCCGCTGGCGCTGCAATCCTCGCTGCAGAGATAAAGGACGCCCGCCGTCGCCACTTCGGGCCGCAGGCGCTGCTCCAATTGCGGCGCCACCACCGTGGCCAGCATGCGCGTGAAGGCCACCGGGGCGATGGCGTTGGCGAGGATGTTGTGCTTGGCGCCCTCTTCCTTGAGCGCGAGCATGAAGCCGACGAGCCCGGCCTTGGCGGCGGCGTAGTTCGTCTGGCCGAAATTGCCGTAGAGGCCGGCGGCCGAGGTGGTGACGACGACCCGGCCGTAATTCTTCTCCTTCATCGCCGGCCACGCGGCCTTGGTGACGTAGACCGAGCCCTGAAGGTGAACCTTCAGCACCAGGTCGAAATCGGCCAGCGTCATCTTGTCGAAGCTCTTGTCGCGCAGGATGCCGGCATTGTTGATGACGATGTCGACCGTGCCGAACGCCTTCAGCGCGCTTTCGACGATGCGCGCGGCGGAGTCGGGTTCCGCGACGCTGTCGTAGTTCGCGACCGCCTTGCCGCCGGCCTTGGCGATCTCGGCCACCACCGAGTCGGCGGCGGCGCCGGTCCGGCCTCCACCCTGGAGATCGGCCCCGAGATCGTTGACCACGACCTTGGCCCCGCGCGCCGCCAGCGCCAAGGCGTGGCTGCGGCCGAGCCCCGTGCCCGCCCCGGTCACGATCGCGACCTTGCCGTCGAATCGGATCGTCATGCGTCTTCCCGCCCAGTCGTTTACGTTTCTATTTGCGCGAGGGGTCTAGCGCAATTCGCAAACGGAACATAATCTAAATCGCACAAGCCGGGGCTCACCCGGCCCCGCTCGCCCGCAGAGGCGCGGTCAGGACTGGGAGAGACGCTTGGAAGTTTTGCAGCTGCTGATCGGCGGCGTGGCGCAAGGTTGCGTTTATGGCCTGATCGCGCTGGGCTTCGTGCTCATCTACAAAGCCACCGAGCAGGTGAACTTCGCGCAAGGCGACATCCTGATGCTCGGCGCCTATGTGGCCCTCACCTTGATGGTCGAGGCGCGGGCGCTGGGCTGGGACGTTCACCTCGCCTTCTGGATCGCCCTCCCGCTGACCATGGTGATCATGGGCGGCTTCGGCTACCTGCTCGACCGCACCGTGCTGCGTCCGATCATCGGCCAACCGCAATTCGCGGTCGTCATCCTCACCATCGCGATGGGCTTCGTCTTCCGCGCCGCGGCCGGCGCGATCTGGAGCACCGAATCGCAGACCCTGGCGACGCCTTTCACCGGGAAGAAGGTGACGCTCGGCGGCGCCGTGCTCGGTGCCGAGAGCCTCGCCATCATCGCCGGCACCGTGATCCTGGCCGCCGTGCTCTACGCCTTCTTCCGCTTCACGCGCATCGGCGTCGCGATGCAGGCCGCCTCGCAGAACCAGCTCGCGGCCTATTACATGGGCATTCCGGTGAAGGTCATCTTCTCGCTGATCTGGGGCATCAGCGCGGCGGTGGCGGCGGCGGCCGGCGTTCTCCTGGCGCCGATCGCGACCATCGATCCGGAAATGGGCTTCATCGGCCTGAAGGCCTTCGCCGCGGCCGTGATCGGCGGCTTCGGCAGCCTGCCGGGCGCGCTCATCGCCGGGCTGATGCTCGGCACCATCGAGCCCTTCGCCGCCGCCTACGGCACGCGCGCCGGACTGCCCAAAGGTGTCCCCGAAGTTTCGGCCTATATCCTGATGCTGGTCGTGCTCATCGTCCGGCCGCAGGGCCTGTTTGCGCAAGTGTACCGGAAGAAGGTCTAGGCCCCCGGCATGCGCAACATCTTCAAGACCAGCTATGTCCAGGACATCCGCCTGTTCGAGCATGCCGGCCATTATTTCTGGTACGGCCTGCTGCTGATCGCCGTCTTCGCGGCGCCGCAGATCATTCCGCAATTCTTCGTCGGCGAGATGTCGCTGGTGTTCGTCTATGCCATCGCCGGCATCGGGCTGATGCTGCTGACCGGCTACACGGGGCTCGCGAGCCTCGGGCATGCCGCCTTCCTCGGCGTCGGCGCCTATGCGCACAACTACTTCGTCACCAAGCTCGGCATCCCCTTTCCGTTCGCGCTGGTGATGGCGGGCTTCGTCTCGGCCGCGGTCGGCATCGCCTTCGCGCTTCCGGCCCTGCGCATGACGGGCATCTATCTCGCCATCGCCACGCTCGCCTTCGCCGTGATCCTCGACCAGGTGTTCAGCCATTGGGGCTCGGTCACCGGCGGCTTCCGTGGTGTTCCCGTGGCGCGCCCGAACCTGTTCGGATGGCCGATGGCGACCGAGACGCATTTCTACTATCTCTGCCTCGTGGTGCTGATCCTGGTGACGCTCGGCGCGCGCAACATCCTGCGCAGCGCCACCGGCCGCGCGATGATGGCGATCCGCGATTCGGAGATCTCGGCCCAGAGCATGGGCATCCACATCGCACGCACCAAAGTCACGGCCTTCGGCCTCAGCACCTTCATCACCGGCATCGCCGGCGGCCTCTTGGCGCACAAGCTGCAATTCGTCTCGCCCGAGGCCTTCAGCATCATCCTCTCGATCCAGCTCCTGCTGATGATCGTGGTCGGCGGCCTGGGCTCGCTGCATGGCTGCTTCTACGGCGCCGTCATCGTGGCCTTCCTGCCGCAGTTCCTGGCGCTGATGAAGGACGTGCTGCCGCCCTCGATCGGACAGATCCCGGGCCTGCAGGGCGGCGTGTTCGGCCTGATCCTGGTGCTCTTCATCCTGCTCGAGCCCTACGGCATCTACGGCCGCTGGCGGAAGATCCGCCTGTTCTTCGAGGTGTTCCCGCTCTACCGCCGCGCCACGTTCAAGCGCCAGCGCGGCTATTTGAAGACGGAGCGGATGCGATGACGGCGCCAAGCGGAATCGCAAACGCCGCGCTGCTGGAAGCGAAGAAACTCACGATCCAGTTCGGCGGCCTGCGCGCGGTCGACGAGGTTTCCTTCGACGTGAAGCCGGGCGAGGTCTACACGATCGTCGGCCCCAACGGCGCCGGCAAGACCACGGTCTTCAACCTCATCAGCCGGATCTACGACGTTTCCGACGGGCACATCGTGTTCCAGGGCCGCGACATCACCGACGTGCCGCCGCACCGCATCGCGCGCATGGGCATCGCCCGCACCTTCCAGAACATCGAATTGTTCGAGCACTCGACCGTGCTGCAGAATCTCCTGGTCGGCCGGCACTGCCGCAACCGCACCAATCTCCTCTCGGAGATCTTCTTCACGCCCGGGGTGCTGCGCGCGGAAGTCGAGCATCGCGACAAGGTGGAGCGCATCATCGATTTCCTCGAGCTGCAGCACTATCGCGAGCAGATCATCGCCAACCTCCCCTACGGCGTCCGGAAGGTGGTGGAGTTGGCGCGCGCGCTCAGCACCGAGCCGACTCTGCTCCTGCTCGACGAGCCCGCCTCGGGCCTCAACATCGAGGAGACCGACGACCTCGCCAACTGGATCGACGACATCAAGAGCGACCTCAAGATCACCGTGCTGATGATCGAGCACGACATGCGCCTGGTCTCGCGCGTGTCGGACCGCGTGCTCGCCATGAACCAGGGCCGCGTCCTCGCCGAGGGCACCGCCGCCGAAGTGCAGCGCCACCCCGACGTGGTGCGCGCCTACCTCGGGAGCTGAGCCATGGCCGCGACGCTGCTCGAGATCCGCAACATCGAGACCTACTACGGGCCGATCATGGCGCTGCGCGGCGTCAGCCTCGAAGTGCCCGAAGGCAGCATCGTGACCGTGCTCGGCGCCAACGGCGCCGGCAAGACGACGATCTTGAAGACCATCTCCGGCATCATGGAACCGCAGAAGGGCTCGATCAGCCTCGCCGGCGAGCCGATCCACAAGCGCGAGCCCGATTGGATCGCGCGCCGCGGCATCGCCCACGTGCCCGAAGGGCGCGAGATTTTCCCCTTCCTCTCGGTCTACGAGAACCTGATGATGGGCGCGTTCACGCGCCACGATCGCGACGCGCTCCCGGCCGACGTCGACGCCGTCTACGGCTATTTCCCCATCCTCAAGGAACGCGCGCAGCAACCGGCGGCCTATCTTTCCGGCGGCCAGCAGCAGATGCTCGTGATCGCGCGCGGGCTGATGGCGCGCCCCAAGCTCATGCTGCTCGACGAGCCCTCGCTCGGCCTCTCGCCGCTGCTGGTGCAGGAAATCTTCGGCATCATCCGGCGCCTGAACGAGGAGCGGAAGGTGACGATCCTCCTCGTCGAGCAGAACGCCAACATGGCGCTGAAGGTCGCGCATCACGGCTACGTGCTGGAGCTCGGCCGCATCGTCATGAACGACACCTGCGAGCGCCTGCGCGAATCCGAGGACGTGAAGGAGTTCTTCCTCGGCATGAAGGAAGACGGCGTCCGCGGCCGCCGCCGCTGGAAGCGCAAGAAGACCTGGCGATGACAGTTTGGGCGATGAGGAGTGCCGCATGAACGCACCCGTCCTGCACCCACCGATCCTCCGCGACGGCCACGCCACCTTCTCGGGCCTGTTCCGCCACCGCGTCCAGGAGATGGGCGAGCGCGTGGCGATGCGCGAGAAGGAATTCGGCATCTGGAAGCCGATCTCGTGGAACGAATACGGGCGCCGCGCGCGCTGGATCGGCCTGGGCCTGGTAGCGTTGGGCCTCGCCCGCGGCGACGTGGTCGGGATTCTCTCCGAGAACAACAAGGAGTGGATCTTCAGCGATGTCGGCGCGATCTGCGTCGGCGGCGCTTCGTGCGGCGTGTATCCCACCGATTCGGCCAACCAGGTCGAGTACATCGTCTCGAATTCCGAGGCGAAGTTCCTGTTCGTCGAGAACGAAGAACAGCTCGACAAATACCTTTCCGTCCGCGAGCGCGTCCCTTCGCTCCGGAAAGTCGTCATTTACGACATGGAAGGCTTGCGCGATTTCGCCGATCCGATGGTGATCTCGATCGACGAGCTCTACCGGCTCGGCGCCGATTACGAGAAGGCGCATCCCGGCGAGTGGGACCAGCGCATCGACGCCACCGAGCCCGGCCACCTGATGATCCTCATCTACACCTCGGGCACCACCGGTCCGCCCAAGGGCGCCATGCTCAGCCACCGCAACGTCATCTTCCAGATGACCGCCGGGCAAAGCGGCGTCTCGGTCATCGAGGACGACGAACAGCTCTGCTTCCTCCCGCTCTGCCACATCGCCGAGCGCAGCTTCTCGGTGTTCTGGCCGCTCGCCTCGAAGAGCGTCATCAATTTCGTCGAGAGTCCGGAAACCTTCGCCGAGAATCTGCGCGAGGTTTCGCCGACCATCATGTTCGCGGTGCCGCGCATTTGGGAGCGCTTCTATTCGGCGATCGCGATCCGGTTGAAGGAG
>Ga0268299_1001234_pt1 | contig 49700 bp, 42 predicted proteins | sample NOBtaG_FD_193484 | JGI IMG/M metagenome (GOLD analysis project Ga0268299, IMG submission 193484) | Activated sludge microbial communities from bioreactor in Nijmegen, Gelderland, Netherland - NOB reactor | ecosystem: Engineered > Bioreactor > Aerobic > Activated sludge | place: Netherlands... | reverse complement strand
TCCTAGCTCGGTCTTTGGCGCGAACCGTTGTCCTACTGCGTATATGCTTTAGTTCTTCTAAGGCTATAGCAGAATTGGTGTCTTTAGCGCGTTTTACCAATGCTTTTGATATTATGTGGTTGATTTGGCGACGAAATTCTTTTTCCTTATGAGCTATCTTTTTTAGTTTACGTTTCGCATTTTTTGAACGACACTTTTGCAAATCTCTACGAAGTTTAAGATATTTAAGCCTAACTCTTTCAATGATTTCACCACTAGCTTCATAGCCAAGGCTATCTACTAGGAGTTTTACAATACCAAGGTCTACTCCTATAAATTCTTTAGGGGAAGTTTTAGGAAGTTCTTTAATATCCAAAGTAACAAATAGATAGAAAGTATTACTAACTAATACTAAATCAGCTTGTCCTTTTCTATATTGGAATTGCTGTCTTTGATAGTCACCAAAAATCATTTGTATTTTTTGGCGACCATTAACAGTCCAAAGACTAAGTTTTTCATCTGCAAGAAAAGACATAATGCAGTCATCATAGACAATAGCTCCATCTAGGCGGAACTTGGGAAGTATGTTTTTATCTCTAGAGTAAGCTTCACAGACCTTAGCAATAGCTCTAACTGTCATTTGTGCTGATAGATTAAAGTCTTTTTTTACAGTATTATAAACAAGTTTTTGCAACTTAAATTTACTTGATATTTTCTTCTCATATGCAACTTCAGCTATGTAATTACACGCAGCATTGTATTGAAACATTGTTTGTCTCAACATTTATTTTTGTTCTTTTGTTGGCTCTAGCTTGATTTTCAATACTGTTTTCATAGTTGTTTACATTATAACAACTTACGGCAAAATACGGAAGAAATATTTTTATAAGACGGCAATTCCTCCCTGCTGTGAACGACAGGGCATCCTTGCTCGTTTTCTTGGTGAGAAGTGCCAGTTCCAAGTTACAAATCTTGACCCTCTCAATGATGAGCAACGCCTAGCTTTATTTGAGGATGCTGTAAATAACAAGAAAAAATTTGTATATCAACAACACTTTCTACTGAAAATGCTGTTCCATGTTCTAAAAGCAGGCTTGCACCCATACCACCTCCAAGGCCAACTGCTGGGCTACCTGCTATGCCACCACCTAGCTAGCACTTGAGCGCGAACGTATAGAAAAATTAAAAGCTGAACAAGCTAAAAATCAAGAATCCAAGCAAGGATGGCTAGCAAAATTAAAATTTTGGTAATTTATTTGTTACTGGAGAAATTTGGAGGACGTTTTTCTAAAAATGCCTGCATTCCTTCTTTTTGATCTATGTGAGAAAACCTTAAGGCAAAAGCATATCTTTCTAAAATTTCTGCCCTATCATTACTTAAATATATTCCTTTTTGACTAACATTTAGAGCAAGTTCTATAGCACTTAAACTTAATTTTGAAATTTTACTTACTTGTTGATTAAATTCCTCTAAAGAACATATTTTATTTATAAGCCTTAAGTGATAAGCAGTTTGCGAAGTAATTAAATTACTACTAAACAGTATTTCTAAACTATTAGCATAACCAATTTTTTTTACCAAAATGGAAAAATTATTTGGCATTTCTTTAGCTAGCAAATTTGTTGCATCTGCAAAATCAAAAAGGCTTTCTTCGCTAGCATAGATTAATGGTATAGCAATTATTTCTAGTATTTCTGAAAAAGAAAATTTTCCTGTAAGGTAGGCGATTAATAAGTCTTTATCCTCTAAGTTGTTAGCTAGTTGTCCTGATTGGTTTAAGACTATTAGTTTGCTCATAAATAGTTAACTAAAATAAGGTTTTAGTCTTTGGTAAGTATTGACTAGCATTTCTGGCAGGTTTTTAGTCTCTCCAATAACAGTAGTAAAATTTGCATCTCCAAACCAGCGCGGCAAAATGTGCATATGTAGATGTTGAGCTACTCCAGCCCCAGCAGCCTCTCCTAAATTCATCCCTAAATTAAATCCATGTGGATGATACTCTTTTTCTATTGCTATTTGGCACATTTTAGTTAAGTCCATTATTTCATCACTAATATTTTTTTCTAAATCTGCTAGTAACTTAGTATGAACAAAAGGAATAATTAATAAATGCCCACTATTATAAGGATAAATATTAAGCACTATATAGGCATATTTACCACGATAAAGAATAAAATTTTCTTCATCGTTATTTTCATTTGCCAGGCGACAAAAAACACATCCAGATTCTTTTTTTGTAGCGGTAATATATTGGTAGCGCCAAGGATTCCATAATCTATCCATAAATTATGTTTATAAATAAACCTTTATTTATTTGTTTTTATTTGCTTTTTTAAGACTCTGCTGGTTTGAAATCGTACTACTTTACGTGCAGGAACTGTTATCATTTGTCCTGTATTGGGGTTTCGTCCTTTACGTGGCCTAGCCTGGCAAACAGAAAAACCGCCGAAGCCTTGCAAATTAACCTTTTTATTTTCATCTAATGTATTTGTAATTGTTTCAAATATTTCAGTTATTAATTGATTAATTTGTAAGTTATTTAGCTGGGTATCTTTTTTGATTGCTTGGATAAGTTGTTTTTTATTCATAAAGGGAAAAGGGCGCAAAACGCGCCCTAAATTATAATTTACCCAAGTTTAAGACTTGCTACTTGTTCTAGTCGTTTGTTAACTATATCCCAATTAACATTTTCCAAAAAAGCTTTCATATAATCAGCAACTACTGGGCCAAATTGCTTTTGATATGCATGCTCATACATATCCATAGCAAGCAATGGTCGCCCCATAGCATAATTTACTGAATGATCATCTTGGCAAATGTTATGTAGTGATCCATCTACTAAAGAGTAAGTTAAAACTACCCAACCTGAACCACCTGCTAAACCTGCACCTGTACCGCGATATTCAGCTTCCCATGCTTCTAAACTTCCCCAATTAGCTTTAATTAAATCTACTACTTTGCCTGATGGCTTACCATCTCCACCTAGATTATCAAAATAATGCTCATGTAAAATTACTGAATTCATCATTATTATTTGTCGTCTCTTTAGACCAGCACGTACAAACGGAGGAGTATCTTTATTAAGAGTAGCCAATTGTTGTTCTAGTTTATTTACTGCACCTACAGTACCAGTATAATTTTTAGCATGATGGTTAGTCATCATTACTTCATCTAAACCTTTTAATTTTGAAGGGGGATAAGGAAGATCTTTTACTTTACGAGTGCCAGCATATGCTGGTGGCAAAGCATCTTGAATTGTATTCCAACCGCTTACCTCTGGAACACTTTCTGCTACTGCGGCTCCAACAGTTCCTAGGGTGATTGCTTTCATTGCATCTCTTCTAGTTATCATTTATTTTCCTCCAGATAAATTTGTTATTTGATAGATAAGAATTTGGTTATTTGATTAAAACTATTAGCCCGTCTTAACTTAAATTAAAACCGAGCCTACTAGAAATAAAAGAGCCTAGAAGTTATTTTCCAGGCTCTTAAGCCAAAACTACAAATAGCTATTAATTTTCCTTATTGCTCTTGTCCATCATCAGAGCTAGCTGCTAAAGAAGAGAATTGAGCAATTTCACCTAAAGATGCAACAGACTCTTGATTTTGGTAAGTGTTAACATCTTCTGGGTCTAATTCCTTACCAACAGAGCGTGCAGAAAGCCCAATTTTCTTTTGTGCTTCATCTAATTTTAATATCTTAAATGATAACTCTTGACCAACCTGAAAAGCTGAGTCAGCTTTTTCAACTCTTTGATCAGAAAGCTCTGAAATATGGCAAAGACCTTCAATACCTCCTGCCAACTCAACAAAAGCACCAAAATTAGCAAAACGTACGACTTTACCTTTTACTACATCCCCAACTTTATGAGTTTGGAAGAATTTATCCCAAGCATTTGGTTCTAAATCTTTTATTGATAAGCTAATACGAGATTTATCTGGCTCTAATGCTGTAATAATAGCTTCTACTTGTTGGCCTTTCTTTAGAACTTCTGAAGGATGTTTAATTCTCTTAGTCCAAGAAATATCTGAAACATGTACAAGACCATCAATGCCATCTTCAATTTCAACAAAAGCCCCAAAGTCTGTAAGATTTCTTACTTTTCCATGTACTTTTGAGCCAACTTGATAACGTTCTGCAATTGAATCCCAAGGATTAGATAAGACTTGCTTTAAGCCTAGGCTAATACGTTTTTCTTTAGTATCAATATTTAGCACAACTGCATCAATTAATTGTCCAATAGAGACTATTTTTGCTGGGTGTTTAGTGCGTTTTGACCAAGTCATTTCAGAAATGTGTACTAAACCTTCTACACCTTCTTCTAACTCAACAAACGCACCATAATCAATAATAGAAACAACCTTACCTCTAACACGAAGCCCAATTGGATAACGTTCCTCAACTGTGTCCCAAGGATCTGGGAAAAGTTGTTTATAGCCTAAGCTAACTCGACCTTTTTCACGGTCATATTTTAATACTTTTACTTGCAAAGCATCGTCTACCTTAAACATATCATTGGGGTTTTGTACTCTTCCCCAACATATATCTGTAACGTGAAGCAAGCCATCAATACCACCTAAATCAATAAAAACACCGTAATCAGTAATATTTTTGACTTTTCCTTCTAAAATTACGCCTTCATCTATCATTTCTAAAGTAGAGTTTTTACGCTGAGAAACTTCTTCCTCTAAAACTACTTTATGAGAAAGCACAATATTAGAACGACGACGATTTACTTTTAATACTTTGACAGGGATTTCTCTTCCCTTCCAAGCATCTAGGTTGCGTACAGGCTTAATGTCTACTTGACTACCAGGTAAAAAACCAGTAATACCACCTAAGTCTATCTTTAGACCGCCTTTAATACGTTCTAGTACCCGACCCTTTAAGTTTTCCTTTGTATTATAAGCTTTTTCAATTAATTCCCAACATTGCAAGTGAACGGCTTCTGCGCGAGAAAGCTCAACATAGCCTTCACTATTTTCTAGTTGCTTAATCATTACTGCAACTTCATCATTGGGTTGTACCAAAACTTTTCCATCGGTTGAGTCCATAAACTCTTCTATTGGTACAATTCCTTCTGACTTAAATCCAATATCAATAATTACACCTCGATCAGAAACTTTGATTACACGACCATTAACTATTTCTCCTGGAGTTAAAGTCGATTGTGCTTCAAAGTTTTCTAGCAACGCACCAAAGTCTTCGACGGAATTTTGTGGGGTTTTGCCAGCAACATCTTGGCTATAGTCTTTTTCTGCCATTTCAGTACCAGCTTGGTTTAGGTTGTTAGTCATTTAAAGTTAAGGCCTCCTAGCAAGTTAAAGCTTTTTTCTTGCCAAATACAACTAATAAAAATAGTAAATCTGTTTAATAAAAATGAAGTAAGATTGTTATACTGGCTTTAAATTAAAGTATTGAAAATATAAAAAATTCGTTACATTCTACCAACTAACCCTACTTGCTACCAAACTAAGATCGCTTAAAACTTGCAAAGTAAGGTCTTAACCCTCTTTTTTAGGGTTCGTTAGAACTAATAATATTTAACCACACTAACAAAAATGAGGAGTAGCATTTGGTAGCGATACTAGGGGAAGTTATTTTGGCTAGACAAATTTACGTAACCAAATACTTCTTTCACTGTTGAATTTTTGTCAGGAAATTTACACTCTTAGGTAATGCTTGTCAAGATTTTATTAACCGCTAGTCTTTATTAAACAAGATCATAGCCTTAATTAAAATTTTTTTTGTTTCTTAAAGCTTAAGAGACTTGACAGCCCTTTGCCTGATAAGTAGACTATCGCTTTCTATAAATTCTATAAAAATCAATGGCGGGGTAGCTCAGATGGTTAGAGCGTGGGATTCATAACCCCAAGGTCGGCAGTTCGATCCTGCCCTCCGCTATATTAAATCTTTGGGTGCTGTTGCTAGCACCCAAAATTATTTAGGCCAAAATCTATTATGCAACTTTCAGATATTCAAATAGCTGCTAACAAAATCAACCCATTTATTCATCAAACACCATTACTCTCTAGTAAAACCCTTTCAAAACTTGTTGGTGGCGAAGTGCGACTAAAGGCAGAAAACTTACAACGTGCTGGAGCATTTAAGATTCGAGGAGCATTAAATAAAATTCTCTCCCTCACAGACCAAGAACGTAGCAAAGGTGTAGTAGCTTTTTCTTCTGGTAATCACGCTCAGGGAGTTGCTTTAGCTGCTAAATTGCTTAATCTACAAGCTACTATTGTAATGCCTGAAGATGCTATGGAGTTAAAAGTAATAGCTACAAAAGCTTATGGGGCCGAAGTAGTACAATCAGGGGTAAATGCTGTAACTCGTAGTAAAGTTGCAGCCGAAATTGTAGAAAAAACAGGCTCAATAATGGTTCCGCCATTTGATGACCCCTTTATTGTTGCAGGTCAAGGAACTATTGCACTAGAAATTTTTAGAGATTGGTCAGAAGTAGAAACTATTGTTGTACCCTTAGGCGGTGGTGGTTTGAGTTCTGGAATCACACTAGCAGCAACAAGTATTAATCCTAAAATTCGTGTTTATGCTGTTGAACCTGCTGCTGGCAATGATGGTCAAGAGTCTCTAAGAACTGGAAAAATTGTTAGCATTGACCCTCCAAAAACAATTGCTGATGGAGCGCGAACTACTGCTATTGGGCAAATACCTTTCTCAATACTGCGTGAGCGTATTACTGACATTGTTACGGTAGAAGACATTAGCTTACTTTCAGCTATAAAACTATTAGCTCTTTACTCTAAGCTAGTAGTTGAACCTACAGGAGCTTTAGCTGTGGCTGCTTTGCTAGAAGGAAAAATCCCTCAGCCTTCAAAAACCGTTGCGGTTTTAAGTGGTGGCAATATAGCCCCAGAAATTCTAGCTCAAGCATTAACTAGCTAGTCTAGCTAGTTTTATTAGTCTTCATACTCATTTGCATCAATACCTAATTCTAATAATTCCTCTTTAGCAAAACGTACTGCGTTAGCAACATTATTTAATTCTACAACTTTCTTAAAATCTTCTATAGCCTTTTCACGCGCTCCTTTTGCTTTATAAATTAATGCCCGATTAAAAAAGGCTTCTGAATAAGTTGGATTAAGTTTAATTGCTTCGCTAAAATCACTTATTGCTTGGTCAAGATTTCCTTTTTTACGGTAAGCATAAGCACGGTTATTATAAGCATCAACATAGCTAGGATTAATACTTATTATTTGACTATATTCGGCAATTGCATCATCTATTTTACTTGTTTGATAATAGGCTATAGCTAAGTTAAATCGAGCTTCTAGGTAATTTGGGTCAAGTTTAATTGCCTCTTTATAATCAGCAAAGCCTTTTTCCCTATCTTCTTCACTTAAAAAAGTAACTGCCTTTGCCATATAAACATTACCACGTTCTAAAAGAGCTTGTGTATAGTCTTTTTTCTTTTTTAATGCTTCTGTATAGTCCTGAATCGCAAGATCATAGTCTTGTCTATCAAAAAATCCTGCTCCACGCATTAAGTATTCTTCCGCGCTTCTTAATTTAGGTTGTTTTTTTGGTTTTGGGGGTTTAAGTGGTTTTAAGAGTGTTCCTGTTTCTGAAGGATCATTAACCCCATTAGGGTTAGATACTTGCGCTTTTGTTAGTGAAACACTTGCTAATAGAAAAATTATGGTAATTAAAAAATAATTAAAACGTCTAGCCATAATTAAAACCTCATAAAATAATTTATTTTTTGGATTTTATATACTTTTACTTTTAAAAGCTGTATTTTAGCTTAAATTTGCTAATAGAACCACTTTTGATTAAACTATTGTTTTGCGGTTGCCGCTTAAAAGTAAGGGGAAGTTTTTCTTTATGCTTAAGAATTTGTTTTGTGGGTTCTTTATTGCTACATTACTAGTATTTTTTACTAACTGCGAAAGCCAGAACACTCCTCAGCCAAAATTAACAGTTCTTTCTGACCCTTCTAGCCCAATTGCTAGCCCGGAAACTGAAGAAAATACTCATAACTCCTCAACTAATGAAGCTAATGAAGCTAATGAAACTAAATTTTCTCCTCAAGACACTATACTAGCTTTTTGCACGGCAGATTTTAAGGGTGTAAGAACTAGTCCAGAAACGTATCAGCAAATTATCCCTTATATTCTTTGGGAAGAAGAATTAACTGGTGATGCTACTATTGTCTCAGATTTTAGAATAGTTAATTCTGCTATAGTAGAAGATAGAGCTAATATTGCTATCACCTACAATAATATTGGACAAATAAAGAAAGATGAAAAAGGAAAACTGAAAATAGAAAAAATTGGCCTAACTACAGAAACGTTAAATTATAAATTAGTTAAAGATAAAGGGCAGTGGAAAATAGAAGCTCCTCAACCACCTCCACATATATCTTTAGAGGTAGCTAAAAAAATAGTAAATAAAAATAACTAATCACTAACATGCAGTACATAGCTAAGGTATTATTGCAATTTCAGCAAATAACAACTAAAACTGATTGACAGTTATAAGCTTGATTTCTAAAATCCTTGTACTTATGAGTAAACAACTTTTAACACCTACACAAATAAATGAAATTGCCAGCAATTATTTTGGCTGCTGTATGTCTATTTGTATTAAATCTTGCCTACCATTTAGGCGGCATCGGTGTAGGATGTAAGTAACAAGTTTTTGCACCAACCAAAAAGCCGCTCAAAAATGGGCGGCTTTTAGTTTTTAGGTAATAAGTTTTGGAAATGAACTTTTTTAAGTGTAATTAATTAAACTTAGTTAGTTATGGAGAAAAAAATGCAAACTAAGCTAGCTCAAATTGTCAAATCTATCCGTTTAAGCCAAAGCCTTTGGCAAGAAAAAATCCATCAATCCTGGAATTTAGGTCAAAATAATGGTCAAGGTTTCGCAATTGGTGATCCAGACGACTCATCAAAAGAAGCCTTAGCTAAAGAAGGTTTTGATTTTGTTATAGAAATTAATGGTATTGCTATAGGGACTGATTGGCTCAACACAATTGTAGCTGTAAAAAAATGCTATGGCCCTTGGGCAGTTGATATAACTGATAACTTACTAAAAAGTAATTACTCTATGCCAAGAAAATTTTCTGTACTTAATAGATTAATATAAGGAGATTCCCTTAGATGTGGGATGAATTTGCCATTTTTGTATTTGTAGGTTTTCTAGCTCAATTAATTGACAGCACTTTAGGAATGGGATATGGCGTTACATCAACTTCCTTTTTACTTGGCATTGGCACTCCTCCAGCAATAGCAAGTGCTAATGTCCACTGTGCAGAAATATTTACAACTGGCTTTTCTGGTTTGTCACACTTAAAATTTGGCAACATTGACAGAGAAATTTTTAAGAAACTCTTGCTGCCTGGTGTGTTAGGCGGTATTTTGGGTGCTTATGTTCTTACCTCTATTCCAACAAAACTAATACAACCCTTTGTTGCTTGTTATCTATTAGTTATGGGTATTAGGATAATTTATAAAACCTTTCAAAAAACAAATCCAAAACCCGTTAAAGCTAACTTAAGTTTACTAGGACTAATAGGAGGTTTTTTAGACTCTATAGGCGGGGGTGGTTGGGGCCCGGTTGTTACATCTTCGCTTGTTTCAAAAGGAAATGAACCTAGATTTAGCATTGGTTCTGCAAATGCTGTTGAGTTTTTTGTTACTTTAGCCCAATCTGCAACATTCTTTGTTTTAATTGGTTTAGGTAGCTTAAAAATTGCTGTCTGTTTAGTTTTTGGAGGACTAATAGCAGCACCATTGTCAGGCTATATCTGTCAAAAGTTACCTTCTAAGCTTATGATGAGATTAGTAGGTTTGATGTTAACAGTTTTAAGTATTGGTAATGCCTCAAAAGTTATTTATCTGCTAAATACAAGTAAGTAACATTACTGCGACTAAAAGAAGAAAGCAAAAAGCTTTCCTCTTTTAGCAAATACCAATCTAAATTATGGAAGTTTTAATACTTGTACATATTTACCTTCTTCAAAGGTAAACTTAAAAATTCCCTTAAACTTAGTAACTTCAGAAACTCCCCCACCGCTTGCAATAGTAGGCATACGATACTTAGTATCAAACTCCGAGTAATCAACAGTAGCATTAATGCTTTGTAGTTTATCTAGTATTTTATCAAATGCTTTTAGGTTATATAGCCCATCTATTTGAACAGTTAAAACTGCTCCGCTTTGAGGATTAAGATAAACTACGCCTGATGCTAAGGTTACAGTAGTAACACCAGATTTTGGCCCAAAGCGAAAAGCTACTTCCCCTTTATGTTTTTCTGAAATTTGAGAAGCGGGAATTTCTTCAAACTGCATATTTGCAACTTTTTCTGGCAATAATGGGAAAAAGAGCAAGTCTAGAAAGGCACCTGAGGCTAGACCAGTTCTTGCTTTAGGATCAACATTATTTTTTGGTTTACCTTTATCATCAGTATCTGCAACAACACGGCTATTAACAGGATATTGCCCGGTTTCATCTGGAGCAGTGCTTGGTTCAACCATTACGGTGGTAAGGCGTAATTTATCTAATTTTCCTTCTCTACCATCTTTTTCTTTTTTGTAAAGCTCTACTTTAACACTTTGTCTATAGCTGCAATGATCTCGAAGAGTTAAAGAAATATCTTGATTTCTTGCAGCTTTACAAATTAAGTCTGGAGCATTACAACCACCTTCTGCTGCTACAGAAACAGCAGATAAGTTAGTAAGCAAAAATGCACAAACTAGGGCAAAAATTGACCACCAAGTTGCTTTTTTCTTCATGAAAAACACTCCTAAAAATAAATAATTATGGCTAAAAAATATTATTGAATTAAATTGTTGGTTGCTTATAAAGTATGAGTATTGCTTTGAGCTTAAAATTATAAGACTATTCTTTCTTAAAGCAATACTCATATGTGCAAACTTGTAAAGTTGGACGTAAACAAATTATAAAATGTTGCTAATCATCTTTTGTGTAAGGAAATACAAATGAAAAATAAGCTCTATTCTTTAGAACTTAGAATTGATCAACTCCTATCAGAATTAGAAAACTATTTTCGTATGCAGGGTCATCAGGTTCAAATTGTCCCTGTTGCTGGTGGACAGGTTTTGCAAGCACTAAAAGAAAGCACACTTAGTGCTATTACTGGTCAATCATCAGCACTTACAATTAAAGTCTTACCTCATCCACAAGGAACAATGGTTGAAATAGGCTCATCTAAATGGATTGACAAGGCTGCGGCTGGAGTAATTGGTTATGTCCTACTGCCTCCACTAATACTATTCCCTATCATTGGTATGTATAACCAATATAGGCTTAGTGAAGAAGCCTGGCGAATTATTGATTCTTTTGCTGCTCGTACACAAACAACTAATAATCCTAATAATCCTAATTATGCACCTCCTTATAACCCTGGAGGGTGGGCAGCTAATCCACCTAATACACAACCAAACTGGGGCAGTGGAAATATCAGTCAAAATTGTACTAACTGTGGTTGTTGGTTAAGTCCTGGTGCTACTTTTTGTTCTGGCTGTGGAGTCCAAGTAAATAGACCTTCTACACCTATTTGTAAAAAATGTGGAACTAATAATTTAGCTGGAGCAAGATTTTGCTCTAGTTGTGGAGAAAGATTTGTTTAATTTATTTTGTCTTAATAAAAGCTTTTTGCTAACCAACCAACAAGTCTTAACAGTTGATAAGTTTCTCTGTTATAGTGCAACAAGTGTCTTTTAGGAGAAGTCATGAAAGAAGATAAACTATATATTGGTATTGTTTTAGAAGGAGCGCAGATTAAAACCGCGCTTGTTGATAGCTCTGGTCAGATTTTGTTAGAACAAACCAATAGAGTTGCCCAGCGTAAAACAACAGAACTAACTCAACAATTAATTGAACTAATTACAAGCTTTAAGCAAAAAGTTCCTCAATATGGGCAGTTGGTAGCAGTTGGCGTTGGGATACCTGGACTTATCAATCTTAAAACTAATAAAATTGAAGTTTTGCCTAATTTGCCACAAATATCAACTAATACGCTTTATGATGATATTGTTCAAGCTACAGGTGTAGAAGTAATTTTTGATAATGATGCTAATTTAGGGGCTTATGGCGAATGGCAATGCGGAGCAGCCCAGGGTTATCAAAATATTATTTATGTTACTGTTGGAACTGGAATTGGGTCAGGAATTATTCTTAATGGTCAAATGTGGCGTGGAACAACAGGTTTTGCTGGTGAATTAGGTCATACAACTATTAATGTAGATGGGATAGAATGCGCTTGTGGCAATGTTGGCTGTTTAGAAACCGTTGCCTCTGGGCCAAACATTGTCCGACGAATGCAACAACGTCTTTATAGAGATCGCACTTCTTCTTTAACTCGTCTTTTTATCCCTCGAGATCGAGAAATGACCCACGAAGATATTGTTCAAGCCGCTATTTCTGGAGATGAACTTTCTCAAGTGGTATTTGAACGTACTGGTCATTATTTAGGCATTGCTGTAGCAAGCTTAATTAATTTATTTAATCCTGAAGTAGTAGTTTTTGGTGGTAGCGTTATGGCTGTAGGAAATATTTTGCTCAAACCAATTATTGCAGAAACTAAGCAACGAGCCTTTAGACCTTCTTTTGACCATTGCCAAATAGTAGCCGCAAAACTAGGTACATCATCAGGTGTAATTGGTGCTGCAATCCTAGCACGAGACACTTTTAAGAAAACATAAACTTTTCGCTGATATTAATTTTTCAAGGAGCATTAAGAGGTACTAAATTTTCGTCATGCTAAGTAATATTCGTAACTTTTCTATTATCGCCCATATTGATCATGGTAAATCTACTTTAGCTGATCGCTTATTAGAACACACTGGCGCGTTGTCACAACGTGAAATGTCAGAACAAGTGTTAGATGCAATGGATTTAGAACGTGAGCGCGGCATCACAATAAAAGCCCATGCAGTTAGATTAAACTATCAAGCCAAAAACGGGGAAAATTATATTCTTAATTTAATTGATACCCCAGGACATGTGGATTTTTCCTATGAAGTTTCCCGCTCTCTTTCTGCTTGTGAAGGAGCATTACTTGTTGTAGATGCCTCACAAGGAGTAGAAGCACAAACCCTAGCTAATGCTTATTTAGCTATTAATAACAATTTAGAGCTAATACCTGTAATCAATAAAGTAGACCTTCCATCGGCTGAACCCGACAAGGTAAAAGAACAAATTGAACATGTAGTTGGACTAGATGCTAGTGATGCAATACTTGCTAGTGCTAAAACTGGTCTTGGAACAGAAGATATTTTAGAAGGTATTGTTAATCGTATCCCCGCGCCAAAAGGCGATCCAACAGCACCACTTAAAGCTTTAATTTTTGATTCCTGGTTTGATAACTATCGCGGAGTAATTGTTATGATGCGTATTATTGATGGCGAACTTCGCCCTGGTATGAAAATACGTTTTATGGCAACTAACCGAGAATATCTAGTTGATGCCTTAGGTGTACTTACTCCTAAAATGAAGGAAATCAAAGCTTTAGGTGCTGGTGAAGTAGGGTTTTTAATTTCTAATATTAAAAATGTTTTTGATGTGCAAATTGGTGACACTGTAACTAATAGTGCTAATCCAACTACAGAAGCTTTTCCAGGCTTTCAAGAAATTAAACCAATGGTGTTTTCTGGTCTTTATCCTGTAGAAAGCGATAAATATGAGGAATTGCGAGATGCACTAGAAAAACTACGCTTAAATGATTCTTCATTTTTCTATGAGCCTGAAACCTCGCTAGCTCTAGGATTTGGCTTTCGCTGTGGCTTCTTAGGCTTACTTCATATGGAAGTAGTACAAGAACGATTGGAAAGGGAATTTTCCTTAGAGCTAATCACTACTGCTCCATCTGTACGCTATCGTATTACTACAACAGCAGGCGAAGTTTTAGAAATTGATAGCCCTTCTAAACTTCCAGATCCAGCTAGAATTGATAAAATGGAAGAGCCTATCATTACTGCTACCATTATGACTAATGATGATTTCCTTGGGCCAATTCTAAAACTACTTGAGGAAAAACGCGGAGTACAAAAGGGATTTGAATATATTACTTCTACTAGAGTAATGCTCACCTATGATGTACCATTAAATGAAATAGTGTTAGATTTTTATGATCGTCTAAAGTCAGTCTCTCGTGGTTATGCTTCTTTAGATTATCATTTAGCTGGTTATCAAGAATCTAAACTAGTTAAATTAGATATTTTAGTTTCTGGCGATCCAGTAGATGCACTTTCATTAATCATTCATAGTGAAGGGGCTACACATCGAGGACGAGCATTAGTTTCTAAAATGAAAGAACTTATTCCCCGACAGCTTTTTGAAGTCCCAATTCAAGCTGCAATTGGCAACAAAATTATTGCTCGTGAAACAGTTAAAGCTATGGGTAAAAATGTCTTAGCAAAATGTTATGGTGGTGATATTACCCGTAAAAGAAAACTATTAGAAAAGCAAAAAGAAGGTAAAAAGCGAATGAAGAAGATCGGACGTGTAGAGATTCCTCAAGAAGCCTTCTTAGCAGTGCTTCGAGTAGATGAAACTTAAAATATAAATGAAAGTAGCCTTATGTCATCAACAGAATTATTTAACACCAAAGAAATACCTGTCTTCCCATTATCTGTAGTGTTACTGCCAGGTGCATTACTACCACTACATATCTTTGAAGAACGCTATAAGGAAATGATCAAAGATTGTTTAGAAAGTGATAAAGTTTTTGGTCTAACCTACTCAGCAGAAAATGAAACAGGGCCGCCTGCCATTGGTGCTATTGGTTCATTGGCTCAAATTATGGCTGTAGTTCCCCTGGATGGCGGACGAATGAATATTTTAACTGTTGGAACTACTCGCTATAAAACATTAAAATATGTTGGAAATAAGGCTTACTTAAAAGCAGAAGTAGAGCTTATTTCTGACCAAACAGATGACTATGACAATAACGCTTTGATGCTAGAAGTTAGAAAACTTTATGACCGTGCAGCAGAAGCATTAAAAGCACTAAATGATGAACAAACTTTGCCAAAAGAACTTCCCGAAACACCAGAAGATTTTTCTTTTGCCATAGGAGCAGTGTTACAACTATCTACAGAAAAAAAACAAATGCTTTTAGAACTGCGTTCTAGCGGGCTAAGGCTTAATAAACTGCGTAAGTATTTATCATCAATAATTGATGATTATGAAACACGCGCTCAAATCCATAGCCGCGCTAAACGCAATGGTCATGGCTCGTCAGAAGCATTAAAAACCTTAAAAAATGAATTTAAGGATTAAAAAGCTATACCCCAGCTAAATCCCAACGTTTTATAGTGTCTTTAACTAAGTCTGCTATAGCTTGGGTAACTCGCTCAAAGTAAATTTTTGCTTTTTTCTCATCAAAATCAGGATAGCCTTGACCCGGTTGATAAAGTCCAATAGACGATGGAAACGGGGTCGCGCTCCAGGTTCCTGGACGAGGATAAGCAATTGCCATATCTTTAGAATATTTTTCTGGATGTACTAATTTAGGATCTATAGCTTGAATAAAAGCTGTTTCATTATTTCCAGCATGTCCGCCATCTTGACCAAATACGTCTTTAGTAATTTCACTAGTAAAAGACCACCAGTTAATTACAAGTGTTCGACTGCCACGATTACTGTTAGCTACTTCGCCTGCAACCGCTTGTAGTGCAGCAGTTTGCCCACCTCCATGACCATTCATAATAATAATATTCTTAAAACCATTTTGTACTAAACCCTGTAAGATTTCCTTAACAAATGCTCGGTAAACTGTGTCTGAAATTTCAAAAGCACCTGGATAATTTGACATACTTCCGGTCATCCCATAGGGCAAAGTAGGTGCAATTAGTGCATTAACTTCTGGAGCAATTTTTTGTGCAATAGCTTCAGGTGCAATATTATCTGCCCCATTAGCAGTAACTCCATGAGGCTCTAATGTGCCTACAGGCAAAATTACAGTATTAATTTTTGCTGGTACAACCTCCTTAAATTCTAGCCAATTAATTTTATTCATTTCCCTTGTAGAAACTAGGTCTTTAGTTTGGCTAAAAGTAGGGTTAACAAAAATCAAACAAAAGAATAAAAAGCCTAAGATAAACTTAAACATTTATTTTTCCTTATTTTTAGGAAAGGATGAAAAATCTCTCTCCTAAATAGATTTAGATTTATTTTTGATTAGAGAGTAAAGCGAAAACCTAATTGTAATTGCCTAGGAGCAAAAGAAAAAGTAGTTCGCTCTTTTGGTAAGATAAATTGAACGTAAACACACCTTTGTAAAAGGTTTCTTGATATTAGATTAACAACAATATTTATATTCTGACTTAAAAACAACTTGATTCCACAAAAGTATTGATAACTAACTGTTACTAAAGTTTGACGAACAGGGACATAATTAAACCCTACATTAATTTGCTGAATGTAACTATTACATAAGTCTTTTTTAAAATCTTCACTCTTCCTTAGCAGAAAACAGCACAGTAAATAATTTTTCAGCTTCTTGAGTGTTAACTTTAATTACATTAGGGCCGTCTAGGGGTTGCAGCAAAAGGATCCGACCTTGGCTATTAAATCCTACGCGGACAGTAACACCATAGTCTAGTAAAATTTCGTAAGTCATAAAACCTGGCCCACAATTTCTTTTTTCTGGTAAAGTAAAATTTAAGCTATAGTTATCAATAATCCATTCTAGCAACACGGCTAAATATTTTTGGTTAGTTCCAGCGGGCCAAAAATTATTATGGTTTTTTATTTGGGTTGTATCAAAGTTTTCTAAAATGTGTCGTGCTGCAAATTGCAATTCATCATATTTAGTCCAATATAGCGAAGGCATAATTTACCCTAAATAATTTATAAAATTAAAAATATAAAATGCCTCTATATTCTAAGCTTAGCAACTAGTTGTTGCAACAATCGATAATATGAATGATTATTCATTCGACAAAAATTATTATCAAATAAATAAGAGGCCATAAATATAATGAGGATAAATAGCTCTTCTAATCTTTCAAATGTAAAAATAAATGATGTTGAAAACCATCAAACAAAGTCTACAAACAACAATTTTTCTAGTTCAGAATCCATTTCCACTACAACAACCCAAGTAGTTGGCAAAGACCCACGTGCATCTATGCGAAGTGCTGAAAATGGAATTGGAGCAAGAATTGTGGCATCTCAACTTCAAAATGGCCCAGAAGTTTCTTTAGAAAATATAAAAAATAATTTGTCGTCCTATTTACGTTCTGGCAAAGAAGTTAGCCTTGAACCAAAAGAAAAGACTGTATCTCAAATATTTGGAAATGATGCTTTCCAAGATAATTTTACTGGTGATGGAAAATCAAAAGCTTCCACAACTAATGCTAAAGCTGCAAATGCTTCAAATTCCAATCAAGCTACTGCTTCAGCAACCGATAGCGCACCAATGTCACTAGGAGCATTACTAGCAATGGTTGGCTCAATAATGGTTAAAGCTATAGAAAAAACTATGAAAAATCTGGAAGATGCTGCTAAACAACTTGATGCTGCTGTAGGCGGTGGCGCAAGTGGTTCTAGCCCAGCAACAGAGCCTACAAACCCTGCTGGCAATACTGGCAATACTGGCAATACTGGCAATACAGATGCTAATCAACAAGGAAACACTCAAGGAGCTAATGGAAACAATGGTGCAGGTGGAGCAAATGAAATAGACAACTCTCCATTAGATCCAATGCTAAAAAAACTAGAAACAATTCTTGTTGGTATGGAAGAAATAGTTCAAGAATTAGCTAAAACTATGAAAGAAGTTGATTTAACTGGCTCTGGCAGTTTAGAAAATAACCCAGAACTTTCAAACCTATTAAATAAAATGAAATCCCTGCAAGAAGCAGCTTTACAACTAGGTGCAGATGGGCCAAAAATGATGCAAGAAGCTTTGGCTAAAGCCTCTGTAGATCTTAACAACTTAGATAAATTAACTGATGCTGCACCTGTACATAATCATCCAACAACAAATAATGCTTCTACCACTCCAACAAACCAAACACCTCAAACTAGCCCAACAACTAGCAATTCTAGTGCTAAAGGTGGTGGACAAGCATCATTAAACCAAAAAATTCAAGAGCTAACCTTTAATTTACAGCAACTCCAACAATCTCTAAATCGCGTAAATGAAACCGTAAGCAACCTATCTCGCTCACAATCGGATGCTCAAAAAACTGCTGCTCAAAACCTAGCTGTCTAGTAAAAATAATAAGCAATAAAAAAGCCTAGAAGCATTATTTCTAGGCTTTTTTGTTTATATCTATTAAAAAATAGTTATTCTGTAAATTCACCTACTAAAACTACTTGATTGTTTGCATCCCTAATTTCTACACGACGAATATTTGTTACTGGATCTAGTTGGGCAGGAATGCCACTTGAGAAACCTCCTTTTTTGCTATCTTCCTTATCTTTCTTAGAAGTAAATTCAATTACAAAAACGGCTTCTCTTTCAGTTTTATTTACTTTTGCTTCACGGCTAGTAATTTCATTTCCATCGACAAATAATCTATAGTTATTATCTTTTAATACATTAACTCCAATTAGCTCAAAGCTTTGTTTTGCTTCACCTTCTTTTGGAGTCTTAAAAGAGATACGTATAATTCCTGTAGCATCTGGAGCCATTGCAGTAGGCTTAAGTCTAATAATTTTATTTACTTCTTTTTCTGGCTTATCTTTTTTCTCTGCAAGATCTTGAGCCATTGCAAAGCTACTAAAAATAACTAAACAAACCATGACTAAAATACTTTTAGGCAAACGTAGCATAATAACTTTCCTCCTTAAAATTTGTTTTTGTTAGACTAACTTTTAGTTATTTTGGCGTGACGTTCCGCATTAAGAAAGCCATTAAAGAAAAAAAGTCTGAAAAATTTTTAAAAACCCTGGTTGTTTTCTAAAACTATTATTTTATAGACCAAAGAAATCCTTAATTGAATGCAAGATATGCACTTGCCTTTCTCCAACTTGTTTATTGCCAGTCTCTTTATCTAAACCTTCTGTTATAGATTCTAGCTCAATTTTACGTCTAGCAAGCATATGAGCTATATCTTCGGCAATTTCTGGACGTTCAGAAAGAATATTTTGAAAAGCGGCCTTGTCTAAGCGATAACATTCTACTTCCTCTAAAGCAACTATTGTAGCTGTACGAGGTTCACCTGTAAGTAAAGACATTTCACCAAAAAAATTACCCGCTTTTAAACGAGATACTTCTTTTTCTACTACTAAAGACTTGCTAGGTGGTCTACTACCATTAAGACTACTACCTGCTACTGCTACTCGTACTGAAACTTCACCCTTATTAATTATGTATAACCAATGTGCTTCTGCACCTTGTCTAGTAATTACCTCCCCTTTTGCAAAAGGAGCATAACGAAGATGACCAACTAATTCCCTTAACTCTGTTTCATTCATTGTATGAAAAAGTTCAATACGCCGTAAATCGGCTAAACGTTGTTCTATTTCTTGTTCTTGTTTACGGATCTCTCGTTTGTTGCTTAATTCTGTAACAAAAATACCTTGTGCTGGTATAGACAAAGGTATTCCAGCACGTTTTAAGGCAAAATACACCCTAATACGTACATTAGAATCCGTTGGGTCATCTGCTGCTAAATCAGTTAGCCAATAACGCACTGCATAAGAGCAATAACTATCCTTAAAATCCATTAAAACTACATTAATTCTAGGTTCATCTGCTACATTAGGTATAGGGTTAGTTTGCAAAGCTTGCTCTACACATTCAATAACTTCATTTGGTGTATAACGAAAATCTACATTAAAATATACCCAACGTCTTGTTTGTAAAGGCTGGTTATGTCGTCGTCCATAAATTAATACTTGGCTTTTCATCAATTGACTGTTTGGAACCAAAACCGTTTCCCAATTTCTTGTTTCCAATACAGTTTGCCGCCAACGAATTTCCTTTACCCGACCAATATAAGGATCTATTTTAATCCAATCATCTGGTTGAACTACATGCTCAATCTGCAAAGCAAAACCTGCAATAATATTTCCTAAAGTATCTTGTAGAGATAAGCCTATAACGGCTGAAATAATTGCAGATGTCGTTAGTAAACCTGCAACATTTATTCCCCTAGATGAAAGTATTACTAGAATTGTTACTATATAAGTTAAAATTACTGTGGTGTCACGTAGTAAACGAGGTAACTTTAAGTGTAAACTATCCAAAATTACATCAAAAACTAGTAGCGATCCTAAATTAATCAAAGCAACGCTAATAAAAGCCGTAGCAAAAGCCCTACTATAAGAACCATAAATTGCATCTGCATTTATTTCTAAGAGTATTGCAGCTAGTAAAGAAATTGCGTAAAGAAGTATAGGAATTAGTACAGATCTTAATCTTTTGCGTTTGCCAGGGGCTATTCGTGCTACTAAAACCGCTCCAAAAATAGTAGCTAAAATAAACCAAGCAGCACCATTAACCACAAATTCTTTAATCAAAGCTTGGGAAAATAATTGAAAAATAAAACTGGCAACTCCAAATAAAGACATCTCTTCTAACCCTAGCTAGTTTAGCACTTAAGATAAACCCCAAGATTTTTTAGTAATAAATTCATTGAAAAGGGGATTCGCCCAGTATAACATTTCTTTACAAATTTGTTACATATTTTTTACATCTTTGTTACATTCTTGTAAAGTTTTACCGGAAATTAGCCTTAAGGATTAATTTATGTTTATTTTTAGGATTAAATTAAAATCTCTACTTATTTGCTTAAGCATATTTTTGTTTATTTTTAGCATAAGTTTTACCAGCTTTAGTCAAAAACCAAGTAAAACTTCTAAAAATACTTTGGTTTTACCTTACCAAAAATTTGGCCCACAAGTTGTAGCTTATCCATTAATAGGCTTTGAGTATTATCAATGGAATAGTCATGGCTCAAGCGATCCTAAACAAGTAGATGTTATTAATGTAGTAATTTATAAAGACATAGACTTAAATATAGTTAAAGAAAAATATCCTGTTATTAAAGAAAAGTCAGACTATCGCTATGTTGAATTTTCTGAAGCAACAAAATTTATTGATGACAAAATAAATGAATGGAAAGAAGATAAAGCAAAAGAGACAGACAAAGAATTTATTTTGACCTATGACAAATTAATAAATAATTATTTAGTTTTAAGACAAACAATAGTTAAAAAGTTAGGTCAAAAATCTGTTACTAAATCTAATTAAAATGATAAAAGACTTAGAAAATACAAAATTAATCCACTTAAAAGGATGGTTATTTTTATTAATAGGTATTCTGACAGCTTTATTACTTATTTTAGATAATTATAAGATAATGTTGCTTTTATTTCTTTGTGTGTGGTCTTTTTGTAGATTTTATTATTATGCCTTCTATGTTATTGAAAAATATATAGATTCGCAGTTTAAATATTCTGGGTTATTATCCTTTCTACTTTATTTTCTTCGCAAAAAAGATAAGTAAACTCTTTATGAATTTTTTGTGTTAGGGAGATTACTACATATGAAAATAATCTCCCAAATTAATATTTTAGCCTTTAGGAATGCTCTTTGCGGCTGGAGCATCTTTCATTGGCAAGGAAAACCGACGGATTCCATCAAATTTATAAAGTGCGCCCGCTACAGCACCGGCTGTTGGAACAAGCCCAATTTCGCCAACTCCTTTAGCTCCAAATGGGCCTTGTGGGTCGTTTTCTTCAATAAAAATTAGCTCGCATTCCGGCATATCTTTAGCACGAAGTAAGCCTAAAGATCTAATATTAGTGTTAGGCAATTTGCTATCTACAACCTTTAATTCTTCGCTTAGAGCATAGCCTAAACCCATATGAATAGATCCTTCTATCTGACCTTCTAATAATTTTGGATTTAGCACTTTGCCCACGTCATGAGCAGCAACAACTTTTTGTAACTTGCCTTTATCGTCTAAAATTACTACTTGAGTAGCGAAACCATAAGAAAAATGTGTCATAACTTTTTCCACTTTAGCATTAAGCGCAGTGGTAAAATCTACGACGTGTTCGCCATAATATTCACGGCCAATTAATTCTTCTAAGCTATGAGTTTTTAAGTCTTCTTTAAGTTTTGCTGCTGCAATACGTACAGCATTCCCGCCCAATGATGTAGCACGTGAAGCCGTTGTCATCCCACAATAAAGCGGTTTAGAAGTGTCAACTAATGCCCGGACTCGACGAGGATCAATTCCTGTTTCTTCACATAAACATTGAATTAGCACAGTATAAAGCCCTTGTCCCATTTCGGTAAAACCTTGGCGAATGGTGACACTCGCGTCTTTTTCTATAACTAATAAAACCCGTCCATATTCAGGCATTCCATTGCCAATACCAACATTTTTAATTCCACAAGCAATGCCTGCATATTTAGAGCCTTGATAAGCATCTTTGACGGCTAGCAAAGTTTTCTTTAGTCCAACACTATGTTCAAAAACTTGACCTGTTGCAAAAGTGTCGCCAACATCTACCGCATTACGATAGCGAATTTCCCAACCATCTAAACCAATTTTTTCTGCTAGCAGGTCTAAAGCTCCTTCTAAAGCAAATGCAGCTTGATTAGCACCAAAACCACGCATTGCCCCACAAGGAGGGTTGTTTGTATAAACAGCTAAAGCTTCAACATCAACATTATCAACACGATACGGGCCGCAGGAATGACCCGCAGCACGCTCTAGCACTTTTGAGCCTACAGAAGCATAAGCCCCTTTGTCACCAATCATTTTAGCTTTTACACCTAAAAGTTTTCCTTCGTTGTCACAACCAACCCAATATTCCATTTTGATCGGATGACGTTTTGGATGTAGGCAAATGCTTTCATCACGTGAAATTGTGATTTTTACTGGTCGATGCGTCATCATTGCAAGCAGCGCGGTTTGACCTTGAATGCTTAAATCTTCTTTACCTCCAAATGCACCACCATTAGAAATAAGTGTAACTGTAACTTTTTCCTCTGGAACATTTAGAAAAGAGGCTATTTGACGACGATCATCAAAAACGCCTTGGCCTTGGCTATAAACCTGCATTGAACCATCATCATTTGGTATAGCAATACAGCTTTCTGGCTCAAGAAAAGCGTGTTCAATTAGCTGTGTTGACCAAGTATGATTTACAACGTGAGGAGCGTTTTTTAATGCTTCGTCAGCATCACCACGTTTGATAAGTGAAGTAGAGAGTAAATTTCCTTTTTTATGTATTTTTGGCGCGTCGGGTAGCATAGCGGCCTCAGGTGAGCTAACTGGCGGCAAAACTTCATACTGCACATCGATTAATTCTAATGCTTTACGAGCTAGTTTTGGTGTAGTAGCAGCAACAGCCGCAATTACATCGCCAACAAAACGAGTCTCTTCACCTTCAGCAACAAAAAGCGGCCAATCAGGATAAATTAAGCCTTGAAAACGCTGTCCTGGGACATCTTTAGCAGTAGCAACTGTCATTACACCATCAATGTCTAATGCTCTGCTAGGATCAACAGAGAGAATTTTAGCGCGTGGATGTGGGGAAAACAGCAATGCTCCATAAAGCATGTCTGGAAATGTCATGTCATCAATGTAAGGACGTGCGCCTAACACAGCTTCGCATCCATCATAACGAGGCAAACTTGACCCAATACGGCCAGAAAAGTCTTGTTCTGGCAGTGGTTCGCCCTGCAAAGCTTTTGCAGCTAGCTCTATGGAATCAATAATTTTTGTGTAGCCTGTACAACGGCAAATATGAGGATTAAGCGCGCCTGTTATCTCATCTCGTGTTGGATTAGGCTTTTTGTCCAACATATTTTTTGCACGTGCAACAATTCCTGGAATACAAAAACCACATTGCAATCCCCCACCTAGCACAAAAGCACGAGAAAAAATATCTCGCTCTCGTTCGCTAACACCTTCTAGGGTTAAAACATTTTTTCCTGCTATTTTTTCAGCATTAACAACACAAGACACCGTAGCACGATTATCAACAATCACTGTACAACAACCACATTGACCTTGAGGACTACAACCGTTTTTAGGTGATATTAGACCAAACTGCTCTCGCAAAACCTCTAGTAAAGTAGTGTCATAATCTATTTGAGCCGTTACTAATGAACCATTGAGGGTAAATTCAACTGTTTTTGTACTCATTTAATTTTTTCCTCCAAGTTGTTTTCTTGTTACTTGACCTGGGAATTTATTTTGTTCTTGGTTATTTTTTATCACTGCTACACCTTGCACAATTACATGTTCAATTCCTATTGGATATTGTCGTGGGTCGCTAAAAGTAGCTTGATCAATCACGGTGTCAGCATTAAAGGCTACTAGGTTAGCAAAATAATTTTCTTTAATTAATCCATAGCCTGTTAAGCCTAAATTTTCTGCTGCTAAGTAGCTTAATTTATAAATAGTTTGTTCTAGGTTTAATATACCTAAATCACGGGTGTAGCGTCCTAAAATTTTTGGATAAGTTCCAAAAGCTCTTGGATGAGGACGTGAGCCTAGCAGCCCATCAGTACAGGCATTAACATAAGGAAGTTGCCAAATCTTTTGCACCTCTTCTTCAGATTGGCTAAAAGAAATCATTGAAACACCCATTTTTTCTTCTAGCAACAAGTCAAAAGCAAATTCTATTGGTGCTTTGTCTCTTAATTTAGCAGCATCGGCAACGTTTAGCCCTAATAAATCTTGATTATTTCCTGATGGAATATCAGAAATGATAATTCCTTCTGGGCCTGACCATTTCCAAAAGTTATCCCATTCTGCACGCTCAGTGCTAAGAATCTGCTCGCGCATTTTCTCACGATCTTTAGCATTAGCAAGCCTTTCCAAAGTACCTGCAACACCGCCAGCATGCGCCCAAGGAGGCAAAATTGCACCCATCATTGTAGAGCCAGCAATATAAGGATATTGATCAGCAGTAATTTTTAATCCTGAAGCTTGAGCCGCTTCAATTCGTTTTAGAACTTCGTCAACCTGTGACCAATTTTCTTTTCCGGCTGCTTTAAAGTGAGAAATATGCACATGAACCCCGCTAGCTTTTGCAATATCCAGCATTTCCTGTATACCTTCAATAAGGTAATCGCTTTCGCTACGAATATGCACAACTAAACGTCCATCGAGTTTTGCTAGAGTGCGCGATAAATCAATTAATTCCTCAGTATTGCTATAACAACAAGGTGGGTAAATTAGCCCTGTAGACAGTCCAAACGCGCCTTCTCGCATTCCTTGTTCTAACAGTTCTGCCATTGCAGCACGTTCAGCAATGGTAGAATCTCGATCCTCCATACCCATTACCCAAAGCCTTAAAGCTCCATGAGGAACAAGATAAGAACAATCAACGCCTGGTTTTGCCGTTGTTAAGCTATTTAGATATTCGTCTACAGTTTGCCAAGGCCAATGTCGGCCCAAAGTTCCTAAAAGTCCCGCTAATTGCTTTTCTGATTGGGTCTTGTCGCTTTCTTTTACTGGAGCAACAGAAATTCCATCTTGTCCAAATACCTCTAGCGTGATGCCTTGGCGAACTTTCATAAACAAAGATGGGTCATTTAGCACTTTAAGATCTGAATGGCTATGAGTATCAATAAAACCAGGTGCAACAATTAAACCGTTGCAATCAATTTCCTCCGCCGCGCTTAACTCGCCGCTAGCGGCAATGCTGGCAATTAAATTATCTTTAATGCCAACATCACCGCAAAAACGCTCTTTACCTGAACCATCAACAATAGTGCCACCTCGTAGCACTAAACTTAAATTTTCACTCATAAATAAACTATTTTCCTCTTACACGAGAGATATCATCATAAAGCTCTGGACGACGATCACGGTAAAATTGCCATTGTGTACGCACTTCTTGAATCATATCTAAGTCAAGGTCTGCTACAACTAGCTCATCTTTATCACGACTAGCTTGAGCAATTATTTTGCCGCGTGGGTTACAAAAATAGCTCTTGCCGTAAAACTCGCCTATTTTCCAAGGATCTTCCCAACCTACACGGTTGATTGTGCCTACAAAATAGCCATTAGCTACAGCATGCGAAGTTTGTTCAAGTTCCCAAAGATATTCTGAATGCCCTGCAACAGTAGCAGAAGGAATAAAAACTATTTCAGCACCATTTAAGCCTAAAGCACGTGCGCCTTCTGGAAAATGGCGATCATAACAAATGTATACACCTACTTTACCAAATGCAGTATCAAAAACAGGATAGCCAAGATTGCCAGGTGTAAAGTAGAATTTCTCCCAAAAACCAGGTAAACAATGTGGAATATGAGTTTTTCGATATTTGCCTAAGTATTTTCCATCTGCATCAATTACAGCAGCAGTGTTGTAATAAACGCCTGTCATTTCTTCTTCATAAATTGGGACAACAATCACCATATGGTGCTTTTTAGCAAGTTCCATCATTAGTTGTGTAGTCGGGCCATCGGGAATACGTTCTGTTGTGCCATACCAACGAGGATTTTGTTCTGCACAGAAATAAGGGCCATAGAAAATTTCTTGTAAACAAAGAATTTGCACACCTTGACTAGCTGCTTGTTCAATCATTGCCAAGTGTTTATCAATCATTGATTGCTTAATAACATCTAATGGTTGATCAACGGAAGTTGGATTACTAGCTTGAATTAGACCACATTTAACAATTCGCGGCATAAATTAAATTTTATTCTCCTTAAAAATTTTAATAATTAAAATCTTATATTTTCTGCATTTTTTCCCAAAGTTTTATGGCTGCTTGACGAGTTTTTTCTGTTGCTTGCACAGGGTCAATAGTTTGATACTTACCTTCACGAAGTAAGAATTTACCATTTACCATTAAGCTACTTACAGGACTAGCAGACATTCCAAAAATAAAATGCCAAGCAAAATTTTCTGCTGTTAATGGTGTAGGCGATAAATAGTCATATAAAACTAAATCAGCCGTTGCACCAACATTAAGTTGCTGTAATTGTTCGTCAAAAATTTCACTCGCTAGATGTTGACCACCTGCTAAAAGTTCTAGCACATTTTCTGCTGATAGTCCTAGCTTGTCATCACGTGACTTGTAGAAAGCAAATTTAGCTTCCTCAAACATGTCTGAGCCAATGCCGTCCGTCCCTAACGCAGCACGTGAGCCAAAATCCTTTATTGACGCATAGCCAACATTATTATTCATATTAGAGCGTGGATTATGAATTAGCCAACTACCAGACATTTTAGCAACTCTTAAAGCTGATTGGTCAAGGTGTGTACAATGTGCCAAAATCGACCCAGGACGCAAAACGCCAGACTCGGCAAGTCGTTGTATTAACGGCTCTTTATAGGTTTCTTTTGCGTTTCTTTCATCTAAACGATCTTCAGCAACATGAATATGTACACCACAATTAAAATTTTCTGCTAGTTCAGCCAGCATTTTTAATGAAGTTGGATTAAGCGTAAAAGCTGCATGTCCACCAACTAAAGCCCGGTAAAGCCCACCGCTATTAGCTAAAGCTTGCTCATTTTCTTTAATTCCTAAATCTCTGTCCGTTTCGCCATTGCGGTCAGTTACTTCATAACAAAGCACTCCACGCAGTCCTAAATCTGACAGAGCTTGTTTGATAATGGAAAGTGAGTTAGTAATATAACTAGGTGAAGCATGATGGTCAATTAAAGTAGTTGTACCACTTCTTATAGCGTCTAGTCCGCCAGCAATCGCGCTCCAATAAATAGTTTCCTCATCTAAGGCGCGATCTAATCGCCACCAAACAAACTTTAAGATTTCATAAAAATTTGTAGGTGTTTGTTTCGGCCCTGGCATCCCTCGTGCTAGCGCAGAATAAAGATGAGTATGCGCACAAACAATGCCAGGAAAAATAAGCTTGTTTGTGCAATCTATTAGCTCCTCGCCATCTTGAAGAACTAAATTTTTATCTCGTGCAATAATTTTGCCTGCGTTAATGCGTAAATCAGAACTTTCAATGCTAATAGGGTCAAAACAAACCACATTAGCATTTTTTAACAAAAATGCGCTCATAGACTTTTCTTAATTGATTTTTGGGTATTTTGCAAAATAACTCTTAAAACAAGTTTGCTAATTATAGCCAATATTTATTAATAAGCTAGAAAGAAACTTGTTAGTTATTGAGTACAGGAAAATCTTAAGTCTTGCGCATGATGAAATAGCTTTATTTGGAATGTTAGTTCCAAGAATATTAGGTAAGAATTTGAGAGTCGTGTTAGCATTTAGTCCACAATGGACTAAATGCTAATATTTAAGAAATAAACATTAAGCTAAATTTAGCTTGTAGGATTATTTGCAAGTGCAAAAAGTGGTTCAGTGCGATTTACTGTTTGGCTATTATTAGCTGCAAGATTTTCTGGACGGTTGCCAATTAGCTCTAAATGGCTAGCTGTAACTTCAAGACTATAGCGGGGTTTACCTGATTTATCAGTATATTCCTCAATTCTAAGTGGCCCTTCAACATAAACCTGTTTTCCTTTGCTTAAGTAAGATCTAGCGATTTCTGCTTGACGATCCCAAACTGTGACATTAAACCAAACGGTTTCTTCTCGTGCTTCATTACCATCTTTTTTTCTTTGACTAGTGGCAACAGTAAATTCACAAACAGCTTTTCCTTGGGGAGTATATTTTAATTGTGGTTCACAGCCTAGATTACCAATTAATGTAACTTTATTAAATGACATAATGATTAATCCCCTTAAACTTATCAAAAATTTACAGACAATGAAATATAAGAGAAATATACTGGAAAGTCAAGGAAAAATCTAGTGAGATTGTTTATTTTACCCAGCCTACATTTTTTAATTCTGAGATGGCTGTTTCTATGCTCTTGTTAATGCCTAGAGTAGAAGTATCAATAATTAATTTAGCTTGTTTATAAAGTGGTTCTCGTGCAGTTAGGATTGTTTGAAGTTCTGTCATCGCATTTGGACGATTAGCAATAGGGCGACGATCACCTTGAGCTAAAACGCGCTGCATATGTTCTGTAGGAGTAGCTTTTAGCCAAACGGTTATAGATTTTTCTTTTGTCAGTGTAAAAGCGTCTAAATTGTTAACAATACCTCCTGGCAACGCAATTATGGCTGTTTGTTGACGTGAAAATAACTCTAGCAAGGCTTGTGTTTCAAGTCTTCGGTAATAGGTTTCACCATGAAGTGAAAAAATCTCCGTCAAGCTTAGTCCAGCTATATCTTCAATCTTTTCATCTAGTTCCCAAAAAGGAATTGTTAGCTTACTAGCTAGTTTTTTTCCTATTGTAGTTTTACCAGCACCACGCAGGCCCAATAAAGTTATAGTTGTTTGTTGGTGTTGTCCAAGTGCTAGAGCTAAAACACGTTTAGCTTGTTTTAATTCGCTTTCTGTACGACCTGTTAACATTGTGTCAATGTCCGTTTGTAACTGGCTAAGATTATTTTTTGCAGGCTCAACATTTAATAAAAGTTCTGAAAGACTTACTTTTAAGGCATTAGCAATTTGAGCAAGCCGAGTAATTGCAATATTTCCATCTCCTACTTCAAGCTGTGAAACAAAACGTAGGCTTAAATCTGTTAAGTTAGCAAGCTCTTTTAAGGTTAAACCTTGCTCTTTGCGTAAAGTTCTAATACGTTGTCCAAGCCTAATTAGCAAATCTGTTTCATCAACAGAAATTTTTTCAGGGGTAGTTTCTATCATAAAGATGCACTATATTTCATATTCGTAAAAAAAGAAGCATTATTATGCTTGATTCTAATAAAAAGAGGTTGTATTATTCAAGCCAGAAAAATCAAATCAATTAAATTTAAGAAAAATTTTTAAGGTGAAAGAGCTAAATGGAAGCTATTAATTTTCAGACTGACCCTTCCCGCTATCAGCATATAGAGCTAGAAATCACTGGCCCGATAGCAACAATAGCCCTCAATATTAAAGAAGATAAACCATTAAAACCTGGTTATGCACTAAAACTAAATTCCTATGATCTAGGAGTAGATATAGAGCTTTTTGATGCAGTCTCTCGGCTAAGATTTGAACATCCAGAAGTTTCGGTAGTTGTAATTACTAGCAAACGAGAAGGTCTTTTCTCTGCTGGTGCTAATATTTTTATGTTGGGAAGTTCTACACATAATTTCAAAGTAAATTTTTGTAAATACACAAATGAGACTCGTTTAGCAATTGAAGATGCAACAGAAAATAGCGGTCAAACCTATATTGCAGCATTAAACGGGATTGCTAGCGGTGGCGGTTATGAACTGCCACTAGCTTGTAAAGAAATTTATTTGGTAGATGACCGTCGCTCTGCTGTAAGTTTGCCTGAAGTCCCTTATTTAGGTGTGTTGCCTGGTACAGGTGGACTTACACGCTTGGTTGATAAGCGTAAAATTCGCCGAGATCGTGCAGATATTTTTGTTACTTTAGCTGAAGGAATCAAAGGTCAACGTGCAGTAGACTGGAATTTAGTTGATGGAATTTTCCCTTCTTCAAAATTTAATGAAGAAGTGATGGCTAGAGCAGAAAAGCTTGCTGGTGAAGGACACACAGAACGTAAAGGAATAAAGCTTGAAGCCTTAAATCCAACTGTTACAGACAAAGGAATTAGCTATAAGTATGTCAAATTAACTTTTGGCCCAGAAACCAGAGTTGCACATCTTGAAATCCAAGCACCTGAAGAAATCCTTCCTATTCCAGATGATCCAACCTTGCTTGGTAGTGAATGGTATCCAATAAAAATGTATCGTGAGCTTGAAGATGCACTGTTGCAACTTCGTTTTAATTACCCTGAAATTGGTTTAACTACACTTCATACACGCGGCGAGCTAAATAAAGTTATTCAACTTGATGAACAATTGTTTGCTCATCGTGGTCACTGGTTTATCAATGAAGTAATACTGCTAATGAAACGGGTGTTAAAGCGTTTTGATGTATCGGCTAAAAGTCTTTTTGCAATAGTTGATCAAGGTTCTTGTTTTGCTGGAAGTCTTTTAGAGTTAGCTTTAGCTTCTGACCGTGCTTATATGTTAACAGGTACAGAAGTAGCTATTACAGAGTTTAATAAAGGTATTTTGCCAATGGGCAATGGGCTATCTAGGCTAACAACTAAGCTTTTAGGTGAGCCAAACATAGTTGAACAAGTTTTAGCACAAAGCGAACCTTTTGAGGCACAGCAAGCTGAAGAAATGGGGCTTGTGACTTTAGCAATTGATGAACTTGATTGGGATGATGAAGTTAGAGTAGCAATTGAAGAACGTGCATCACTTTCACCAGACGCGCTAACAGGGCTAGAAGCAAGTTTACGTTTTGCTGGCCCAGAAACTTTAGAAACAAAAATATTTGGTAGATTATCTGCTTGGCAAAACTGGATTTTCCAACGTCCTAACGCAGTAGGCGAACGCGGCGCGTTGATAATGTATGGAAAACCCGGTAGCCCTGAATTTGATTGGAGGAGAACCTAAGATGTTTGAAAGTATTCCTAATAATGTAAATTTATCTGACAATAAACGTCTGCAACGTGCTTTGGAGCAGTGGCAACCTAATTTCATTGATTGGTGGATGGAAATGGGGCCAGAAGGCTTTCAAAAAGATGATATTTATCTACGTACCGCAGTTAGTGTTGAAGCCGGCGGATGGGCGCATTTTGATTATGTAAAAATGCCTGACTATCGCTGGGGAATATTTTTAACCCCTCCAACAGATAGAACAATTCATTTTGGCGACCATATTGGCTCACCAATTTGGAATGAAGTTCCTGGAGAATTTCGTAAAGAACTGCGCCGTATTATTGTTACTCAAGCTGATACTGAACCTGCATCAGTTGAGCAACAAAGATTGCTGGGCAAAACCGCGCCAAGTCTTTATGACTTAAGAAATCTTTTTCAAGTTAATGTTGAAGAAGGCCGTCATCTTTGGGCAATGGTTTATCTGCTACATCAATACTTTGGTAGGGATGGACGAGAAGAAGCCGAAGATTTGCTAACCCGTCGTAGTGGCAACCCTGATACACCTAGAATTTTAGGAGCATTTAATAAACCAATTAATGATTGGCTAGCATTTTTCTGTTTTACTATGTTTACTGACCGCGATGGTAAATATCAACTCGCAGCATTAGCCGAAAGCGGTTTTGACCCTCTAGCACGCTCTACACAATTTATGTTAACCGAAGAAGCACACCATCTTTTTGTTGGTGAAATGGGCGTTGGTCGTGTAGTTAAACGAACTGCTGAACTAATGAAAGAAGCTAAAAATGAAGATGTTAAAACATTAGGTGGTATTCCATTAGAAATTATCCAAAAATACATTAATGAGTGGTACACAGCATCATTAGATTTATTTGGCGGTGAAGATTCTTCAAATGCAGCAACATTTTTTGGTGCAGGTTTGAAAGGTCGTTTTAGAGAAAGCGATCCTAAACGTTATAAAGACCATGTAGCTTTAGAAGAAGCTTATAACTTTGAAATTCTCACCAATGAAAGCAAGTTATCTTCTGTAGATATACCACTTAGACGAGCTATGAATTTAGTCTTACGAGATGCTTATAAAGAAGATTGTGAACGAGCTTTAGAGCGTTGGAATGATACATTAACAAAAGCTGGTCTTAGCAATCGACTTTATTTACCTTCTCAACGTTTTGCTAGAAATATTGGTGTTTATTCAGGTCATTATTTTGACCCTCAAGGCAATATGATTAGCAAACAAGAATATGACCAAAAGAGATCTAGTTGGCTACCAACCGATGAAGATTATCAATATGTTCAATCATTAATGAAGCCTGTTTATGAACGTGGCAAGATGGCTAATTGGATAGCACAGCCAGCTAAAGGAATTAACAATCAACCATTAGACTTTGAGTATGTGCGTTTTGCATAAGTAAATTATGCTTTCTCCAAATATTCTAACTAGCGGCTTAAAATTGTGGGTTTAAGCCGCTAGTTTTATTTTAGCTATTTTTTTTACGCTCAATAGATTTTCTTAATGCTAAAAGTAAATCTTTGTTGGTTTTATCTTTAAGAGAAGTGTTTTTGTCATGAACTCTTTTACTTAATAAAGTTTCTGGCATTAAGGCAAAGGGAATTTGTAAATCCTTAGCACGAGCAAACCAGTCTATATCTTCAGAAATAAAAAAGCCCTCATTGAATAGACCTACTTGTTTAAATACTTCCTTGCGTGTTACTAAAGTTTCCATAATATGGGCTGGATGAGAGCCTATTAATAAATCTTTGCGAAATCCTGCTGGAATTTGGCTTTCTGCCTCAAGAAAAAACTCTGCATGTGCTGTTGTCAAAGCTATTTCAGGATGATTTATAAGAAAGCTTACTTGAACTGCTAATTTATTTGGCTTCCAAATATCATCAGAAGAAAGAAAAGCTACTAGCTCACCTTTTGCATTACTGATACCTAAGTTATAAGCATTTGCAATACCTTTATTTTGTTGCTCAATAATTTGAATATTTTTGTATAACTTTCCTATTTCTAAAGTTCTATCGGTTGAACCACCATTTATTAACAGCACTTCAAAATTTTGATAGCTTTGGGCAAAAATGCTATCTAAAGCTTGGCTTAAAAATCTTTCAGCGTTTTTTGCTGCAACAATGATTGAGACTAAAGGGCTATTCATTTTTATTTAAGCTCTTTTAATAGATTAATAATTTTTCCGGGTATTTGTTGTCTATATGTACCTAAATTTAAGCGGTAACAAGGAACTTGTCTAAAAATTTTTGCTAAATTTTGAAAAATTTCTCGTCCTGCTGAAGGTTGACGGGAAATTTGCTGAGGCACCATTAGTTTTATACCTTCTATTGCAGAAGCTTTTTCTAAATTAGTATCTGTTAAACCTGTAACTTGTGGAATTAAAATAGCTTTAATTGGAAAGTTTAAGATTATTTTTTCTTTGTAATGTTTGTAAAGAAAATAAACTGCCTTTTCTTTTCCAAGATTCTCATGATTGCTAACAATTGGTTTTAGAAATGGCAATTTATCTAAATCATGAGCATGAGTTTTACCTGTAGCATAAATACTATAAGCTGTTGGTGTCGGCTCGCTTTTAACCAAACAATAATCATCACTTAAGTAAAAAAGCTTAGAATTTAAGCAGGAAAGGCAGCTATTAGATTTACCTGCGCCACCATAGCCAATTATCAACACTCCGCCATCTTCAAAACCTACTGCACCTGCATGAAGCATAAAAGTTTGACGAGGACTAAAAAAATAATGCCACAACCAATATAGCGGAATCCCTAATTCATAATCAGGAACGCGATCAGGCGACTCTATCCAATAAATAGCTTGTTTTTGCTCAAAGTTAATTAAAGTAAGCGCGTTATGGCCTAAGTCAAAATTTAGATAAATATTTTTGCTTAATAACCCGCCTATGTCGCCTAAAGTTTTATAATGATAAATTAACCAATCTGGCTTAGGTATTGTAATGTTAGTTGATAAACTATCAGCAATAAAAACTGTTAGATCTGCTTCTAGATTGTAGTTAGTGGCTAGATGTTCAATAGCAAGTGTAATTAAAGGTTTTAGCGCAACGTTAGCAAAACATAGATTAACTTTAGCGTCTGCAATTAAATAACTTTGCTTAAAAGCGTTACTGCTACTGGCTTTGGCGGTTAAATAAAGTTGATAAAGCTCTACAAAAAAATCTTCTAAGTTAGCCTTAAGTCTTTCTTTATCTATGTTTAACTCATCAGAAAGCATAACTATTTAGCAGCCTGTTTACTTTTTATATTAGGCCAACCTTCTTCATCAACTTCATGAATAGGATCTAGCAAAAGCAGTTCTTGCATATCAGTGTATTTATTTAATGTAGGTTTGCTATAAGTTAGTTTGTTATCTATGTTAATAGAATCAAATGAAGTTAATGAAGCATTATCAGTCGCAGCAATAAGCTCTTCTTTTAGCAATAAATCAATAAATTCCTCTATATCTTTTTCAATGTTTGTTGATAGCTTGAACATTTGACTAAGTTTTTCTACTATTTGTGTATTGCTAGCACCTTGTTCAATTAAGCCCCAAACTATTGCGCCAATAGAGTCAAGGCTATAATAAATGCCTAATTCTAAATTAACAATTACTGCTTCATCATCAAAAAATTCTCTAATAACTTGAGGGCTGTTGATTTGAAAAAACTTTTCCTGCATAAAACTCTTACCTAATAAATTGAATTCTTCAGCAAAAATAACATAGACTTTATAGCCGTTGCCATATCTCTTTTATAGAATGAAGCGGAATTTCGGAAAGTTTTTCAATTCCCCAACGATCTCGCAAGAATTTTACAAACCCTAAAAAATTAGGCTTAACATTATTGCCGATAGTATATTGTCGATATTCCCGATAACAAACCCAAAAAGCTGCTAATGGATTACGTTCATTTGTTGGAGATGTTTTAGTCAAGTAATCTAGTTGCTCACTATAACTTGGTTTATAGTCATCAAGTTTTTTCAAGACTTCATCAGGAATAGGAGCAGCAAAATAGTTCTTTAAGTAGTTAAAAGCATTTCTAATTATTAGTCCTAATTGGAGTTTATAAGTTTGATTAACTAAACGTGACCAATCAATTACAACAGGTTCTCTTAAGATCATCATAACATCAACAATCCAACGCAGAGGAGCAACAGGATTCCACCAAGCACCATGTACACAAATATGAAATATCATATCTGTTGGACATAGCGAATAAGCACTAATTTCTTTGATTTGCAGTGGCACAATCGCTTTCCAAAATTCTTTGTTTACTTCATTTGTTTCATTTGGTTTTAATGAACAAATGTCAGACATTAAATGCCAATGTAAATCACATTTTTGTTCTTGCTTAGTAAAACATTGAGAGTGAGACCAGGAAAAGCCTTCTTCCCAACCTAGAGAGAGCATCATTTTAATAGCACTATTTTTTTGCTCAATAGGCACTAAAATATCAAAATCCGACATAGGCCGTAGCCCATAATCCTTATAATAAAGCACAGCCAAGGCTAAACCTTTTAGAATTATTGCTTTAATATTATTTTCTTGGAAAGTTTGCAAAACAGGTAGGGCTTTATGAAGCATCATTTGGCTTTTATACCAAGCCTGCCGATAAACACCTTTATAAATTTTTAGGTCAGGATGAGTTATATCCGTAGTTTTTAATTTATTGTAAAGCATTGGCAACAAGCGTTGTGAACCATAGTCAAGTTGTTGCACATTAACGAGTTTTTGCCACTCTTGCCAAAAATTTATAGATTCTTCTACATTGCATGTTAATATTGCTTTAAGTAGTAGTTCTTGCGTTTGACTAGGCCAACACCCTGCATTAGAAAGGTTTTCTGAAGACATCAAAGACATTTGAAAAAAGTCCCTTAACTTAAGTTTTTTCGTCTATCCAATGAGTTTTTTATAATCTGTAAGTAATCTTTTTGTGCAGCCTTGTTAGTAACAGTTAAGCTAGCATTATGGACACGCCTTTTTAATAGAACATTGGGTAACACTTGGCTAATACAATGCTGACGAGTTCGGTCATACCAATCAATAAATTCCCCTATTTTCCATTTAGTTTCAAAAACGCCTATGCGGTTAAAAACTTCTTTTTTTACAAGCATTGTACCTGGCAAAAAACCAGCTTGTATTTCTTTTGGACAATGTAGTTTAGCTTGTTGTTTGGGGCTAAGTTCAGGGCTATAAAAATGTTCAACTTGTCCTAAAATAATGTCTAACGTTTGGTTATTTAAGAAAGCTTCTATCTGTAGTTCTAGTTTATTATTAACCCATAAATCATCAGCATCTAAAAAGGCTATCCAATTATTTTTTGCTAGCTCTATACCTCGATTTCGTGCGGCTGCAACACCTTTATTAGTTTGTTTTTCATAATGAATTTTGCTACTAGGAAAGCTTTTTACTATTTCTTCTGTTTTATCTATTGAGCCGTCATCAATTACAATAATTTCAAAATCCTGAAAAGTTTGTTCTAATACGCTATTTATAGTTTCTTTAATATATTTCTCACCATTAAAAACAGGAATTATTACACTTATTTTTGGCTGCATTGGTTTTATAATTGTCTTGCATTATCTAACCTACGGTTAGATCGTCTAAGGTCTTCTTCTAAATGCTCTTGTCTAAATTGCAATTCTGATATAGCTGATTGAGTAACTCGACGATTTAATCTTTGTTCTTCCATAGCGGTATCTATTTTGCCATTAATAACTATTACATCTGCATGATTTGCATCTACTTTATTTTCTATTCTATTTAATTCTTTGATTACATCTGCATGATTTGCATCTACTTTATTTTCTATTCTATTTAATTCTTTGATTATATGTGTGTGACTTGCATCTACTTTGTCATTGAGAGATTTAATCCCACTTCGCATTTCTTTTACTTCATTTTCTAGGCTAGTAAATTTACCTAGCAATAATTGAAGCATTTCTTCTGTTGTCATAGCGTTATCTCCTCGCTGCTTAGCTTATTATAATGCCATAAGTCGCCAGCTAAAAACACATCCTTTTTGCGCTTAAGACATAATGAGTTGTAATAAGAATAGAAAAAATTACTACTAATAATTTCTTAGCGAGTGGCTTTTAGACAAACTTGTTCACAATTAAAAGTATCTCAATAATAGAAAATATAAGACAAAGTTTAGGAAAATTTAGTTAGTAAAAACCCTTGTCTTATACCTTTTATATCTTAAATTCTTTAAAATTGTACTGAGCTTAAATTGTATGTTGCTGGCAACGTGTGCAAAATCCAGTTTGTTTATCAAACAGATCTGTTTGGTGACAAACATCACATCGTTCGGCTGTAGATGTCTTTTTGATAGCTATATTTCCACTATAATTTTCTGAACTTTGATAAATGGGTCGTCCATCAAAAACAAGTTTTTGATGTTTTTGTGCTGCTAAAACAAAAGACAAATAAAACATCAATAAACTTAAAATAGTTTGGGGTAGAAAACCATAGGCGGCTTCTTGATATAAAACAGAAGGCAGTTTTGCTTGGAATAAAGGAAGTAAGAGTACCCCATAAATAGAGAGTCCCAATAAAAGAGAAGCCCATATTGCCCATTTTTTGTTTATCAGCAAAAATGCAGCCAGGATTACTATAAACAAATTTACTGGTAAAAATAACCAAGCTTTTGATATGACTGCCATTAATAAAAGTCCTACAGCAGAAAGCGGGGCCAAACAGCTATCTTGTGAACGATATATGACTACTGACATAAAAATAAATACTAGTAACAACAAACTAAATTGGATAGGACGGAAAAGATTCTCATTTGCCTTAAGTATTGTTGCAGAAAACTCATTTAATTTTTCTGATGAGGATTCAGAAGCGTTTTCCAAAGATTTACTGGAAACTTTAGCCTCAGCTAATGTCTCACTAGATAATGCGTCCTGGGGCCAGGAAGTCTCTCGAATAGTCTTTCTATAAGTTAGCATTCCATCAGGATTAACTAATAAAACTGTAAATTCACTTATGCCTAAACTTTTACAAACTTTATCATCTTTATCCGCTAAGATTGGAGAAGGTAAATTGAAAGTGTCTCGAATTTCTACAAGCTGTTCTTGTGTTCCATGAGGGCCAAGGGCATCAACTCCAACTACACGAAATTGATTTTCTTTTACTCTAGGTAAAATACTAGCATTTATAGTTCTTAAAAGTCCTATGCAGTGATTACAATCGCCAGCAAAAATATATACAAAGGTAGGTTTGTTTGATTGAATATCTTTAAGAGAACGACTAAGACCTACTTCATCTTTAAGAGTAAAATTTATTTCTTGAGGAGCAATTTTTGCTACTGGTAAAACTATAAGCAAACTAGCAATACTACTACCTGCAAAATAACTTGCTATTAACAAAATACAGGCTAGAAAAATTTCTTGTGTTTTATTCATTACTTGCCCCCTTAAGATTTATTTTTTAACCCTTCTATTAATTTTCCCCAATTTTCTACTATTGGTTCTGCTTCAAGCAAAAAATCCCAATGTTTGCCTATTTTGCCCCGCATAGGTATATTATCAATCCATTTTTTTGCTATTTGACGTGCTGCCTCTGGATTATTTTCAGCTACTACATAAGCTTCTAGGGAATCAATATATGGACTAATTCTTTTATCAAATTCTTCTTTTCCAAGTTCTTTACACTTAGCGCGGGATTGTTCTAATAATTCCTTCTTTTTTGTCAAAGCAGAAGAAATAAGTAAAAGATTCATACAAGCAAAATCTTCTTTGGGGTTTGATGAATATTCAAAAGCTTTATCAAAATGCTTTATAGCAGTTTTGTAGTCTTTGTGTCCTATAGCAACTCTTCCTTTTGTAAATAGTGCAGTGTGATAGCCTGGACTAGCAATGTTATCCTGGTATCGTTTCATTACAGATTCTACTAGATGTTCAGCTTCTTCCAACTTACCTAAAACAGCATAACAATAGCTTAAATTTAACTCTACATAAGGGTTTTGTTGAAACTTAAGAAAATGTTCAAAAAGAACAGAAGCTGGATAATAAACACCTTTAGTATAAAAATAATCACTTGCCAAACTAGCAGAATCTTCTTTATCAATACTTTCAATAAGCTTTTGTAATAATTCTTCTATTTTCTTTAAGTCTTGAGATTTAGAGTTTCTATCTTTTATAGCAATTATTTTTGCAATAAGAAGTTGTGCTGGGGAAAGAACATCATTTTTTTCAGCATCAGCAATTGTTTCTTGCATTTGTTCAAAATCTTTCCTATACATCATTTCAAAAAGGCTTTCCATTACTGGACTCCAATCTTTTATTTCTATACCTATTCCCCCTTTGGCAACAGATATGGTAATTGGTTTTCCTTCTCTTACAAAAGTAAGCGTAATTTTATTTAGATCTGTTTTATCCAACAATTGCTCTCTTGCTTTTCCATATTCAATAGTATCTCTTACTTTAATTCCATTATATTCCGTTATTATGTCTTTTCTTTTAAGACCTCCTTTTTCTGCTATTGAATTAGGCTGTATATATTCGATTATTACACCAGATTTTACATCAGCATTAAGCTGTTTATTGATTATTTCTTGTTCTTTATACTTTTCTTTTTGTTCTGTTGTAAGGACTTTATTAGCTATTAAATCTTGTTTTTTTTCATAAAAAAAGCTTTCCATCTTTAACAAAATTATAATAGCTATTCCAATTACTACAGGAATCCCAATTAATAAAAAAATTTTCTTTGAAGATAAAATTGTTGGGGGCTTATAAGTATATTTTTGTTTTTCCATGCTTTACTCCTAAGAAAGAAAGTAAGGCAAATTATACATAAAGAGGCTAACTTAATACCATTGAAAAGTATAAAACTTACTAAATTTTAATTAGTATTAAATCTGGTTTTTATATTTATATCTTAAGATAGCCTAAGCAAATAAACATCTAAGAAGAAGTAAATAGTTTTATAAAAAGTAATATAAATATAATTTAATGAATTTCTACTAGGTAAATAAAGCTAGTGTACCAAATTATTTGGCACACTAGCAAAAGATTCTGTTGGAGGGTTAGAAACTTTTTATTTGATAAACAATTCTTTCAGCCATAGCTAGTTGGCCTTGTGGAATTGGGACGCGAACAGTTTCTTCTTGTCGTCCTGTTCTAGTAGGAAATGAATAATTTATCTCTAGCATTGGAATTTCATCCATCAATATAGCAGCACTATCTAAAGAAGCTCCTAGCATATTCCAATTATGAAAATAGCCATTTAAGTAGAGTCCTTTAGTCCCAATATAAGCATATCCTAAGCTATTTTGGTTATGCTGATGACGCAAACGAGGAACAACAAAAACAATACCACTTAATAATGTAATTAAACCCAACATAACTATAAAAACAACTAGCCCTGCTTCAGGATCAGCAATAGCAAAAATTCCACCAATTATTAAACAAATAACACTAACTAAAATTAAAAGTGGGACTTTCTCAAACTTAGAAATTTCAAACTCTTTTTCTGTGTAGCGTTGCCATTCTTGTGGGTTATAAGTCCAATAAGCTAATAATTCCTGACCTGATAATAATTTATCTAAAGTTTTTGCCCTTACAAAATAAATAACAGAAGTAATTATTCCCATCAACATTACAAAAAAACTAATAAAAATTAGTGCAAATCCTCCATTCATCATATCCATATCAATAGCAAAGGGTAAGCCCATCATCATTAATGCAAAACCTGATACAGCAAGCCAAGAAAAAGCTACAGTTTTTTGTGGGTTATTTAATGTAGGTAATTGAACTGTTGCCATTGGTGCAACTGGAGCATAAGCAGGTGAAGGGGTTTGAGGATAAGCTACTTGACTAATGGCTTGGTTAACAGGTCTATACATAGGCATTTGATTAACAGCAAAGGGACTTACAGCAGATGGAGTTAAAACATTTGATGCTGGTAGATTTGCTGGAAGTGGGTTTATAACTGGAGGTGAAAAACTATTTTGGGATGGGTCTGTTGGCTGGGAGCAATTAATTTGAGGTGCAAGATTACCAGCTAATGCAGCAGAATTTACAGTTGGAAAATCTGTTAACTTTAAGGTTGATTGGGCTGCATCAAAACTACTTTCTAAAATAAATCTTGTATTTCCAATACGAATTAAATCACCTGTTTTTAAGTAAGTAGTGCCACTTATACGCATATCATTAACATAAGTACCGTTACTGCTATTTAAGTCTTGGATGTAAATCCCAGCAGGGTCTTTTCGGATCAAAGCATGATGACGTGAACAATTACTATCATAAATACAAATATCATTATCTACTTCACGTCCTAGCTTAATTTGTGGGTTTAGCAATCGATATGTTCCTACTTCAGCCCCACTAATGCCTACTAATGTCCAGTCAATATTATTAATTACATTATCATAACTAGGTGTGAGTGGGGCAAAACTCTTATTGCAAAACTTACAATAAGAGTCAGGAGTTAATTGATTGCCACATTGCTGACAAAGGCTTATATAACTATTGTTGTACATATTGCCTCCTGACTCTATTAGTATTTCCAAGATAAAAATACTAAATTTTCAATAAACATAAAGCTGCAAAATTTGGTTGGGAAATTTTCCCAAAAACCTTAGCTAATTTAAGTAACCGCAAAATTTATGCCAATTTATAAAAGATTATTATTTTGCCTGGCAAAAGTTTTGGCAAAATATACAATTTTCGTTAAAACTAAATAAAACTAAGTGGGAAATTTTCCACAATTTATAAAATTAGCTAGTAACATAACTAGTAAACTAGCTAACTAATTGATTAGCCTATGGATAGAGATTTTCCAATTACCTGGAAAAACAAAACATTTTAATAGGCATAAAGGTTGCATCTTAGTCGTCAGGTACTAATTTAAGGAGAGTCACAAATGAACAATAGCTATAAATTAAACCTTGAAGAAGTGGTCAAAAAGCTAAATACAAATATAAACAATGGTTTAACAAGTGCAGAAGCAACCAAAAGGCTAGAAGAAAATGGGCATAATGAATTAGTAGAACAAGGGGTAAAAAGCCCTTGGTTAATACTTTGGGAACAACTTACAGCAACAATGGTAATTATTTTAATTTTTGCTGCTATTGTTTCTGCTATGTTGGCTGATTACAAAGACGCTATTGCAATTATGGCTATTGTAGTTCTTAACGCTTTATTAGGCTTAAGTCAGGAATTAAAGGCAGAAAAAGCCATTGCCGCGCTAAAAAAATTAGCTGTTCCTAGTGTTAAAGTCCGCCGAGATGGAACCGTCCAAGACGTTTCTGCCCGTGAACTTGTAACAGGCGATATTGTCTTAATTGAAGCAGGAAATATTATCCCAGCAGATTGTAGGATTCTGGAAAGTGCCAACTTAAAAATCCAGGAAGCTGCTTTAACTGGCGAATCCGATGCAGTAGAAAAAAAGGCTGATTTTGCTGCCAGCACAGACCTTCCCCTAGGTGATAGAATTAATATGGCCTATATGGGAACAGTTGTCACCTATGGACGAGGCCAAGCAATTGTTGATTCTACAGGCATGAATACTGAATTAGGCAAAATTGCTACATTAATTCAAAATGTCAACCAAGAACCTACCCCACTACAAAAACGCTTAGACCAAGTTGGAAAAAGCTTACTTATAGGTATCCTAGTATTAGTATCTATCATTTTTGTTTTAGGTTTATTAAGAGGTGAGCCTATTGGTTTTATGATGCTAATGGCTGTAAGTTTAGCTGTTGCAGCAATACCAGAAGCTTTACCCGCCGTTGTAACAATTACTTTAGCTCTAGGCTCTCAACGAATGCTTAAACGGCATGCTTTAATCCGTAAATTACCAGCCGTTGAAACTCTAGGATCAATTACTGTTATTTGTTCTGATAAAACTGGCACACTTACAGAAAACCGTATGACGGTGACAATGCTAGATGTTGCTGGTGATAAGTTAGATTTAACTAATAAAGAAAAGAAATTTGCACTTTCTAATAAAGACCAAGAACTAGCTTTGCTTTTAGTTGGTGGAGCGTTATGTACAGATGTAATAATAAAAACTAACGATGATAAAAATCTTGCTAAAAAAGAGGCCATTAGCACAATAGGCGATCCAACCGAAAATGCTTTAGTTATTGCAGCAGCTAATCACAATATTATTAAGCCAGAGCTTGAAAAAGTTTTACCTAGAGTGGCAGAAGTCCCATTTGATTCTGAACGTAAAAGAATGACTACCATTCATAAACTTGCTAGCCCTGATGATAAAAATAGTGAAATGTTAGCTTTAATTCAACCTGTAAAAGAGCAACTTTTAGCATCCAACCTGCCTTATTTAGCTTTTACCAAAGGTGCTGTAGATGGACTATTGCATATGACTAAATCTGTAATAATCCAAGGAAAAGTAGAGCCTCTAACAGATAAATGGCGAGAAAGAATAATGCTTGCACACGATGAAATGACGCAAACCGGCAAACGTGTTTTGGGTATAGCTTTTCGTCTGCTAGATGCTGATCAAATTAATAAAAGCATGGCTGAAATAGAGCAAGATTTAGTTTTTATTGGAATGATGGGAATGATTGACCCTGCTCGGCCAGAGGTTAAAGACGCTGTGGCCGTTTGTAAAAGTGCAGGAATACACCCAATTATGATTACAGGTGATCATCCATTAACAGCACAATTTATTGCTAAAGATTTAGGTATTACTAGTAATGACAAGATTTTAACAGGTCAAGAACTAGACAAACTTTCTGTAGAAGAGCTAAATAAAGTAGTCAATGATGTAGCGGTTTATGCTCGTGTTGCACCTGAACATAAACTTAAAATTGTCCAAGCTTTGCAAAATAATGGGCATGTTGTAGCAATGACGGGCGACGGTGTTAATGATGCTCCTGCACTAAAAAAAGCTGACATCGGCGTAGCAATGGGAATTACTGGGACAGACGTTTCCAAAGAAGCCTCTGATATGGTGCTAACAGATGATAATTTTGCCACGATTGTTGCCGCAGTAGAAGAAGGCCGTGTCATCTATGACAACATTAAAAAATATATCAAACAAACTCTTACAGGCAATTTAGCTGCTATTTGGGTAACTCTAATTGCGCCTATTTTTGGTCTAGGTTTGCCACTGCAACCGCTTCAAATCCTTTGGTTAAATCTAGTGGCGGATGGGCTACCTTCGGTTGCTTTAGGTCTTGAACCAGCAGAGCAAGACATAATGAAACGACCTCCAAACTACCCAAATGAAAGTATTTTTAGCCGTAGAGTTATAGCGCAAATAGTTTGGGGTGGGTTGCTTGTAGGTTCTGTCTTGGCTATGGTTGGTTATTGGTATAAAACCAATAACTTAGCAACTTGGCAAACAATGATTCTTACAACTTTGATTTTTTCCCGTATGAATCTAATAATGGCAGTACGTTCTAATAAATATTCACTCTTTCAAATAGGGATTCTTTCAAATAAACCATTGCTTGGCGCAGTAAGCTTAACTATCTTGATGCAAATAGCTATAACTTATGTACCATTTTTGCAAAAGTTTTTTGATACAGTCGCTTTATCTTTAATGGATCTAGCTATTTGCGTTGCTTTAAGTTTAGTAATTTTTGTTGCTATAGAAATAGAAAAATTTATAGTAAGAGCAACCAGCGTTTCTCCTCACCAAACTGCTATGCAAGGAAAACTTTCTGACAGCAATGCACAAGTTAACACCTAGTTTGATAAAGTTTGACAAAGCAAAACCCCTCATCAATTATAATTTTTATTTTGATGAGGGATTTTTTTGTAAGCTTAAAAATTAATAAATTTTTATTTTGTAATGGTTGTTTGGCTTAATTTACTCTTTAGCATATATAATAATGACTAGTCAAAAATCAGAAGATTAATCAATTTTATTTATAAATAAAACAAATAAATTACTAAAACCAAAACTCTTAGGAGAAAATAATAATGAAAAGTTATCGCAAAGAACTTTGGTTTCAAGTTGCTGCACGACGAGGTTTTATCAATATCACTCCTCAAGTAGAAACTTGCCTTAAAGAAAGTGGTGTAAAAGAAGGTTTTGTACTGGTTAATGCAATGCACATTACTGCATCGGTTTTTATTAATGATGATGAATCAGGCTTGCATCATGACTATGAAAAATGGTTAGAAAAACTTGCTCCTCATGAACCTACTTCGCAATACCGCCATAACAACACGGGCGAAGATAATGCTGATGCTCATATGAAACGCCAAATTATGGGGCGTGAAGTTGTTGTAGCTATAACTAATGGACATTTGGACTTTGGCCCTTGGGAACAAATCTTTTATGGTGAATTTGATGGTATGAGAAAAAAACGTGTCTTAGTTAAAATCATTGGTGAATAATTGTTTTTTCTTTGTTTTCTCGCTCAAAAATCAATAAATTTTAAGGAATAAGGTATGAAATATATTTTACTAGCTTGCAAACTTGCGTTTTGGCTATGTTGCTTTTGTCTTTTAGCTACAAATACTTTTGCTCAATCTGCTGGCGCAACTTCAGCAGGGCTAGCAGGGACAATAAAAGACTCTACAGGTGCGGTAATTGCTGGGGCGCAAGTGCTGGTAAAAAGCCCTGCTACAGGTTTAGAGCGAGAAGCAACCACAAATGAATTAGGGGGCTTTACTATGAGTTTATTGCCTCCCGGAGAATATGACATTAAAGTTGCAGCAGATGGTTTTAGCCCACAATTAAGACGTTTGCTACTTACACTTGGACAAGTTATTAATTTAGAAATAGAGCTTGCAACAGGCGCAAGCCAGGAAGTTATAGAAGTAAGCGGTGCTACACCAATTTTAGAAGTAAACAAAACCGAAGTTAGCACGACAATTGACCGACAAAGAATAGAAAATCTGCCAATTAATCGACGAAATTTTTTAGATTTTTCACTTACAACACCTGGCGTAAATATTGACCGTCTGCCTATTCAAGGCCCTGCTGCGGCAAGTGGACTTTCTTTTAATGGACAAACACCTAGACAAAATAATATTACTATTGATGGACTAGATAATAATGATTTAGGGTCGTCCTCTGTTCGTTCAACATTTAGCCAAGACGCTGTGCAAGAATTTCAAGTTGTAAGCAATAGCTATTCTGCTGAGTTTGGCCGGGCTTTAGGTGGCATTGTCAACATTGTTACTAAATCTGGAACAAATGAATATCATGGATCAGCATTTCTTTTTAACCGTAACCAAGACTTAAACGCTCGTAACGCTTTTGCTCGTAGCAATCCGCCTTTTTCACAATATCAATTTGGTTTTTCTATGGGCGGCCCGATTGTTAAAAATAAACATTTTTTCTTTAGCTCTTATGAACGGCTAGACGTTACTGCTACTAATTTTGTAACAATTAGCGATCTTGCTATTGGTGCATTAAATCGCTTAGGTTTCCCTACTAGAAATGGAGATATTCCTTTTGAGCAATTTAATAACTCTTTTCTAATTTCTACACGTAGCCAGCTAAGTAATAAAGATACATTATCGCTACGCTATAATTTTTCTCGTGGTGTAGATGAAAATTTACAAGCTTTTGGCGGGTTAGTCGCCCAAAGTGCTGGCGGACTTGGACAATTGCGCGATGATGCTATTGCTGCAACAAATACAGCAATTCTTTCACCTCAACTAGTTTTAGAGTCTCGCTTTTTATATGCCCGACGTAGACAAGTAATTGATAGCCTTGACCCAAACCTAGGCCCGCTACTTAATATTTTTGCTGATGAAGGTTTGATTTTTTCAGGACGAAATACATTGCTACCACAACCAAGACTAGAAAGAATTTACCAAGTTTTTAATAACTTTAGCTTTTCAACTTCTCGACACTCAATAAAGGCTGGAGCAGATTTATATTTTGTTACTTCTGATGAAGATAAAACCGCGCTACCTGTAGTTTATGGCGGTTTAGCCGTATTTCAGCCAATAGATTTTGCTATGCAAACCGGCATTCCTGGACTTCCAACTATTAGCGCGTTACAAAACTTAGATCCAAGCTTGCGAACTCCTGCACAAAAAGCTTTTTTAACCGTTGCTTTTGGTACAATTCCGGGCTTAGGTGCTGTAGGTGATTTGCCGCTTCCAGCAGCCTTTGTTCAAGGTTTTGGCAATGCTTTTTCAGGAATTAAAAGCAATTACATTTCTTTCTTTGTCCAAGATGACATTAAAATTAAGCCTAATTTAACCTTAAAACTAGGTGCGCGTTATGACCGCGAAGGCTTAGACGATCCTTATCCAAGCACTAGCGGCAATCACCTTAGCCCAAGAATTGCTTTTGCTTACACTCCCGGAAAAAGCAATAAACTTTCAATTCATGGGGCTTATGGGCTATTTTATGGAGTTACTCAAGTTGGGACAATTTTTGCAACTAAAATTGTGGATGGAGTAAGAACTAAAACAGCACTGTTAATTTTAGGAAATCCTGCAAGACCTGGGCAACCAGCTATTAATCAAGCATTGATAAAGGCTTTTTCCCAACCCGGACGGCGTTTTCCTGAAAATGGACAATTTCCAGCCGAGTTAGCTAATACAATTTTTCCTGTTAGAACATTTGTCCCTGACCCTAATTTTAAGAATGCTTATGCTCATCAAGCTAACTTTGGTTTTGATTATTCCATAAATTCCAATACGGTTTTAACGGTTAATTATCAGCTAGTTCGAGGCTTACACCTGCTTAGAAGCCGAAATATTAATCCCATTATCAGACCTGAACTTGGTGATCCAGGTGGACGAGTTTTTCCAGATCGTGGAGATGTTTTTAGTTTTGAAGGTAGCGGAGATAGTTATTACCACGGCGTAAGTTTACTGGTTAATCGTCGGCTATCTAATCGAATTGGTGGATTAATTACTTATACCTATTCAAAAACACTAGATAATTTTGTAGATTTTCAAGCTGAACAAGAAGAAGTTGGAGATTCATTAAACTTGGTTGGTGAGCGTGGTTTTTCTGTAAATGATGTAAGACAACGATTTGTTGCTAGCGGTACATTTGACATAGGTTATAGTCAAAATGTTTTCTTAAAAGATTTTCAACTATCAGCAATTATTACTGTAAATTCTGGACGACCTTTTAACTTGTTAGCGGGTGTAGACTTAAACCGCAATGGTGATAATCCTCCAGGGGATCGTCCGGCTGGAATTGCTCGCAATGCTGGCATTTCACCAAAATTTGCTAGCTTTGATATGAGATTAACTAGAATGATTCGCCTAAAGGATCGCTATCAAGTTAACTTGACATTAGAAGCCTTTAACCTTTTCAATAGAGTAAATATTCTTTCACTAAACCGAGTTTTTCCGCCTAATGCAGATGGTAGCTTTAATCTACCACCAATGGAAAACGGGCGTTTTATCGCTACACCAGACCGTTTTCGTGATGCTAGCCCAGCACGACAACTACAATTAGGCATCCGGTTTAGCTTTTAGCAAAATCTTTTTTGAGGAAAATTTTTAAGATAACTATGTCAGAAAAACCTAAGTTAACGACTAAGAAAAAAATACTTTTTTCTTTTTTTATTCTTTTTATTGCACTTATTACTTTAGAAGTCGGTTCACGACTACTTGACCGCGCACAAGGCAACCAACTAGATGTTTATAAAAGATTTTCCGATAACCCAAAGCTTGGTTATGAATTAGTTCCAAATCACAAAAGAATTAATGAAAAGAAAAACCGAGAGGCTCTTGTAATCAACTCTTTAGGCTATCGCGGCCCAGAATTCAGTGCAGAAAAAGCCGCCAGCATGACTAGAATTTTATGTATTGGTGATTCTTGCACCTTTGAAGGTATTCCAGAAACAGCACCTTATCCAAGGCAGCTAGAAGATTTACTTAATCAAGGTAAAGAGCAAAAAGCTTTTGAAGTAATTAATGGTGGTGTAGAAGGCTATGATTCAAATAAAGCATTGGAAAGATTAAAGTTATCGCTAAAGTATAAACCTGATATAGTTACAATTTATATTGGTTGGAATGATCTCTACATTAATGATCCTGAAAGAATTATGAATGAAGCGCGAACAGGGGTAATTGCAAAAATTTCCAATATGCTGCAATACTCACGGTTTGCTTCTAAGTTACGTAGTCTAATTTTCTTAAAACTACGGCCTAAGTTTAAGACAACAGAACCGATAAACTCAGCTAAATATCAAGACTTTGTGCCTAGCTGGTATATAAATAATGTTAAAGAAATGATTTCACTAGTAAAAAGCAACAATGCTAAACCAATACTAGTAACATTACCATCTATTTTTCATAATAAAATTTCGCCTGATGCACTAGCAAAAGCGCAAATGCCACATTTTACAAATAGCAGTGCAGATATGATTTTACTAACAGAAAAGTACAATAAAATCATCAAAGAAATAGCTCAAGAAACTAATATACCGTT
>Ga0268299_1001233_pt1 | contig 49702 bp, 47 predicted proteins | sample NOBtaG_FD_193484 | JGI IMG/M metagenome (GOLD analysis project Ga0268299, IMG submission 193484) | Activated sludge microbial communities from bioreactor in Nijmegen, Gelderland, Netherland - NOB reactor | ecosystem: Engineered > Bioreactor > Aerobic > Activated sludge | place: Netherlands... | reverse complement strand
ATTGCGATAGCGGAGACGTTCCGGCGTGACAAGTCGGCGTCGTCGGCTCAGGCCGCGCCGCCGGAGCGCTTCTTCCGGTACTCTTCCTTCGCCTGTTTGCCGCGCTTCTCCATCATCGGGAGCATGACGTCGCGGAGCGCGGGGAAGAGATACGCGGCGGTCGCGAGGTAGCCGGTCACCTGCGGGATCACGCGCTCGGGCGTGCCGTCGGCGGCGCAGTCGAGGATGAGCTTCGCGACGTCCTCGGCCGAGCTCATCGGCTGCGCGAAGACGACGTCGGGAACGTCGGCGAGGTTCTCCATGATGAAGCCGGTTTCGACCGGACCCGGTGACACCGCCGAGATCGTGATGCCGGAGCCGTGGAGCTCCTCCTGCATGGCGAAGGTGAACGCGCGGAGGCCGAACTTCGTCGCCGAGTACACGGCCTCGTGCCCGACGGGGACGCGGCCCGCGATCGACGCGACGTTCACGACGGCGCCGCGGCCGCGGGTACGGAGGTACGGCAGGACGAGCCGCGTGAGGACGATCGGCGCGGTGAGGTTCACCTGTACGACGGCCGCGAGCTCCTCGGGCGCGTAGCGCTCGATCGGGCCGCGCTTGTTCATGCCGGCGTTGTTGACGAGCACGTCGATGCCGCCGAAGCGCTCGGCGACGTGCGCGAGGAGGCGCTGCGCGGCTTGCGGGTGCGCGACGTCGGTCGGCACGGAGAGCACACGCGCCCCGCCCTGCTCGAGCTCGGTCGCGAGCTCGGTGAGCGGCCCTGCCCCGCGGGCGGCGAGCGCCACGGCGGCGCCCTCCCCCGCGAACTGTCGCGCGGCCGCGGCGCCGATCCCTGCCGAGGCACCGGTGATGACGACGACCTTCCCTTCGAATCGGCGGCTCATGGCTTCGAGGTATCACCTTGACCTGGTTGCCGCGATTGATTTGAATGCCGCGGCCTTGTCCTCTTCGACGCGAGCGATCCGTCAAGCCTTCGCCGACAGCGTCGCGGCGAAGCGCACGTTCCTCCGCGAGCACGGCGCCGACGTCGCGAGAGTCGCCGACCTCTTCGTCGCCCGCTTTGCCGAGGGCTCCAAGATCCTGCTCTTCGGCAACGGCGGCAGCGCGGCCGACGCGCAGCACATCGCCGCCGAGTTCGTGAACCGCTTCGTGATCGAGCGGCCGCCGCTGCCGGCGATCGCGCTCACGACCGACACGTCGGCGCTGACGTCGATCGCGAACGACTACCGCTACGACGAGGTCTTCACGAAGCAGATCCGCGCGCTGGGGAAACCCGGCGACGTCGCGATGGCGTTCTCGACGAGCGGCAATTCGCCGAGCGTGGTGAAAGCGGTCGCGGTCTGCCGGAAGGTCGGAATTCACACCGTCGCGCTGACGGGCGGTACCGGCGGCAAGCTCAAGACGATGGTCGATCATTGGCTGAACGTCTCCGCGAGCCGCGAGACGGCGCGCATCCAGGAGACGCACATCCTGGTCGGCCACGTGATCTGCCAACTGGTCGACGCCGCGCTCTATGGTGGCGCGAAAAGCTGAACGCGGACGAGCGGCTCGTTCCTCGGCCGCGCCCGTCGTCGAGAACGGCGCGGCGCCCGTCATCACGCTGACGACCGACTTCGGGCTGGTCGATCCGTTCGTCGGCATCATGAAGGGTGTGATCCTCGGGATCGCGCCCGCGGCTCGGATCGTCGACGTGACCCACGGCGTGCCGGCGCAGAACGTGGTCGCCGGTGCGTACGCGCTGGCGAGCGCCGTGCGCTGGTTTCCGCGCGGGTCCGTGCACGTCGCGGTCGTCGATCCGGGCGTCGGAACACGGCGGCGTGCGCTCCTCGTCGAAACGGCCGACGCGTGGCTCCTCGGTCCGGACAACGGGCTTCTGAGTCTCGCGGCGCCGGCTCGGGCGGTGCGGCGGATCTTCGACGTCTCGCGTTCGGCGGTCCGTCTGAAGCCCGTCAGCCGGACCTTCCACGGACGCGACGTCTTCGCGCCGGTCGCCGCGGCGCTCGCGAACGGGGTGCCTCCGGAGCGGCTCGGGCGACCGCTCCGCTCGATACATCGGCTTCGGCAGCCGATTCCGCGGCGGCGCGGTGGGGCCGTGGTCGGCGAAGTACTCTGGGTGGACGGGTTCGGAAATCTCGCCACGAACCTCGCCCCAGGCGAGCTGGCGCGCGCCTTCCGGGGCGGGGGGCTTTCCATTACGATCGCGGAACACGTGGTGCCGTTTCGTCCCTCCTATGCGGGCGTGCCCTTGGGCCGTCCGGTCGCGGTCGTGAACAGCTCGGATCTCGTCGAGATCGCCGTGAACGGCGGGTCGGCGGCCGTGCGATTCGACGCCGGACCGGGGACGGCGATCGAGATCCGTCGCGGCTGATCGCTCATGCTCCCCCACCCCACCCACGACCCGATCACCGGCCCGCCCGAGTCGATCGCCCTGCCCGCTTGGGCTCCCACGACGGCGGCGCGTTCGAAGGCGCGGCTCCGGCCGATCCACGTCGTGCTCTTCTTCGCGACCCTCTTCACGACGACGCTCGCGGGAAGCTTCCAGGCCGGCGTGAACCCGTTGACCGATCTTCGACTGCTCGCGCATGGGCTGCCGTTCTCGGCGACGCTCATGGGCATCCTGCTCGTGCACGAGATGGGACACTACGTGCTGTCGCGCGTGCACGGCGTCGTGGCGACGCCGCCCTACTTCATTCCAGGGCCACCGTTCCTCGTCGGCACGTTCGGCGCGTTCATCAAGATGCACACGCCGACGAATCGACGCGCGCTCTTCGACGTCGGCGCGGCGGGCCCGTGGGCGGGCTTCTTGGTCGCGATCCCGGCCGTGTACTACGGCCTCACGCTCTCGGAGGTCCGCCCGCTCGCGCCGACGAGCGACGGCCTCACGCTCGGCGAATCGCTGGTCTTCACCTGGCTCGCGAAGCTCGCGCTCGGCGTCGCACCCGCGGACGCGACGATCCTCCTTCATCCAGTAGCGCTGGCGGGTTGGTTCGGTCTCTTCGTGACGTTCCTGAATCTCCTGCCCATCGGGCAGCTCGACGGCGGCCACGTGGTCTACGCGCTGCTCGGCCGGCGTCATCGCTGGGTCGCACGCGTCGCGGTCGTCGGCATCGTCGGGCTCGCGTTTCTCGGCTGGCAAGGTTGGGGGCTCTGGGCCGTGCTCGTGACCGTGCTCGGCGTCGATCATCCGCCGACGATCGACGAGACCCCACTCGACCCGGCACGACGACTCGCCGCATGGCTCACGATCGGGCTCTTCGCGATCACCTTCATGCCCGTTCCGCTGATGATCGAGTGAGCGACGCGGCGGACGACGCGGGAGCGCGCGACTATCCGTTGCGCGTCGATGCGTGGGACGAGATCCCCCGCCTCGTGCACGGCTTCCTCGGTCGCGCCCACGGCCTGCCGCCCGGAGCGTTCACGCTCGACGACGTCCGCGACGCGCTGGTCCGCGCCGGCGAGACCGTCCGCGGCGTAGCTGCCGCGCGCCAGGTGCACGGAACGACCGTGCTGGCGCCCGAGGACGCCGTCGCGGCGTTCGACGAGTCGGCAACGGTGCACGTTGACGACCTGCCCGCCGGCGACGCCTGGGTGTCGGCATCGGCGGATGTCGTGCTCACGATCCGCACCGCCGATTGCGTCCCGATCCTGCTGGTCGCCCCGCGCGCCCGAGCGGCGGCCGCCGTCCATGCCGGCTGGCGGGGCACGCTCGACGGCGTGATCGCGGCCGCCGTCGCGAGCCTCGGGTCGCGCTACGACGCCCTGCCGGGTGAGATCCTCGCGGCGATCGGCCCGGCAATCGGGGGGTGCTGCTACACGTTTGGCGCCGAACATCGGGCCGCCTTCGTCGAGCGATTCGGCCCCGAATCGGCGGTCGCCTGGCGGACGTGCGAGGACGACCCCGAGCGGACCTGGCTCGACCTGCGGCTCGTCTGCCGGCTCGCCCTCGAGCAGGCGGGCCTTCCCGCGGAGGCGATCACGACGGTCGGCCCCTGCACCGCCGACCACCCCGACGAGCTGCACTCGTTCCGCCGGGACGGCGCCTACGCCGGGCGCCAGATCAGCTACGTCGGCTGGCGGTCGTAGCCGCCGTCCACCGCTGAGCTAGAGCGCCTCGGTACCGGTCGCCGCGGTGGTGCGCACGGGTATCGGACCGAGCTCTTTCTCCGGATCCTCGACGACGCGCCGGAGCATCGCCGCGATCTGCGTCCCCTGCGAGCCGTCGATCATGCGGTGATCGAAGGTGCACCCGAGGGTCACGACCGAGCGCGGCACGATGCGGTCGCCCTCGACGACCGGCTTCCGCTGCACCTCGCCGATCAGGACGACGATCGGGCAGCGGCTGATCGGCACCAGAGGTGCCAACGCGAAGCTCATCCCGAAGCCCTCGAAGTTGCCGATGTTCGAGACCATGGCGCTACCGAACTGGTCGGCTTCGATGCCGAAGCGACTCAGGTCGAGCTGGAGGTCGTACAGCAGGAACTCCATGGTCCGGACCGTGAGGCCGAGGATCGCATTCGGCAGGCGCTGTACCAGGCTTTTCGTCTTTTCTACGCCGGGGTCCGAGTGGCGCCGGACGAGCGCCGCCCGGGTCGCGAGCTCGCGGGCGATCTCGGCGAGCGGCATGTCGTCGACGCGCCGGAGCTTCGTCCCGGAGAGGTCGCGGCCGCCCTCGGTCGCGACCTGGACGAAGATGTCGACGTCCTTCCGGTTCGCGACGCGCCGCCGGCTGACGATGCCGTTCGCCTGCGGGACACGTTGGATGCCGAGCGCGAGTCCCTTCGTGACGAGATGCGTGACACGAACCTTCGTGCCGGAAACCCGGCTGAGCTCGTCGAGGTACGGTAGTGCCCGGTCGACGACGAGGTCCATCACTCCATAGACCGTCGGGTCGTGCGGCCGGTCCCACACGTGCGGAGCCAGGCGCCGCCAGCTGGTGACTTGCTGTGCTGGTTCGAAGATCCGGCTCATGCGACCGGCGGGAGTTTAGGGACCAGCGGCGACCTTGTCCACGATGGAACGGGCCTTGTTGGTCCAAAATGAAGTTGGTAGGTTCGACCTCGGCTCGCAACACGGCCGAAGGAGGGTTTCACATGCGGAAGCTCATCATGGTGGCGGCGGCGGTGGCGCTCTTCGGAGGCGCACAACTCTCTTTCGCGGCTGGTGCCGACGACTACGACGACTCGCAGTCGCACCCGCTTCGTCTCGCGGCCTACCTGATCCACCCGGTCGGCTACACGCTCGAGTGGCTCGTGACGCGCCCGTTCCACGAGCTGGTCGCGCAGCCGGACCTGGCACCGGTCTTCGGGCACACTTCGCACGAGTACTATGGGGATGCTCCCGTAGGTACCGCGATCCAGACCGAGCCCTACCGCGAGTAGTAGCGCGCGGGGGTTGCCGAGCGCGCTGGGCGTCCCGATCCTGCCGATCCCGATTGATCGGCGCCCTCGTCGTCGAAGGTCCCGTCCACGAGCTCGAGGTTCGCGAACTTCCGGATGAGCTTCTTCATCCCGGCGCGCGCGAACTGCACCATGAGCTTTTCCTGGTCCCCGCGCCCCTCGCTGCGGCGCACGATGCCGACCCCGAACGTCGCGTGCCGCACCTTCGTCCCGGGCGCGAGCCCGCCGTTTCCGCCGCCGAAGTCGCTCTGGTCGTGCGAGTCGTCCGCGACCTGGCTGTAGCTGTAGTCCATCGTCGGGCCGCTCGGGGCCGTGAAGCTCCGGCGCGCCGGCCGCTGCCGCGTCTCGATGAGCTTCACGTACTGCTCGGGAATCTCCTCGAGAAACCGTGACGGCGGGCGCTCGCTGATGGTGCCGAAGCGAAGCCGGCGCTCGGCGCGCAGAAGATAGAGCTCGGCGCGCGCGCGGGTCATGCCGACGTAGCAAACGCGCCGTTCCTCCTCGAGCGCCTGCGGATCGTCGAGCGTCCGCTGGTGCGGGAAGATGCCTTCTTCCATCCCGAGGATGAACACGACCGGGAACTCGAGGCCTTTCGAGGTGTGGAGGGTCATGAGCGTCAGGCGCTCGCGCGTGTCGTCGGTGCGATCCCAATCGGTGACGAGCGCGGCCTCTTCGAGGAACCGGCCGAGCCGCGCCCGCGTGTCCTCGTCAGCGGGCGAGCGCTCGTCGAAGTCGCGGGCGACGGCGAGGAGCTCGTCGATGTTCTCGATGCGTGATGCACGTTCGGCGCCGGCGTCTTCGAGGCGGTCGCGATACGAGGTGAGCTCGAGCACCTTCTCGAGGAGCGTCGCGAGCGAGTTGCCGTCGAGCACCGCACGAAGGTCCGCGAGGAGCTTCGCGAACGTCCGCACGCGACCCGCGGAGGTCGACGCGAGCCCCGCGACCGGCGCGCCGATCTCGAGGAGCTCGCAGATCGAGATCTGCGAGTCGCGTGCGGCCGTCCGGAGCGCGTTGACGGTCTGGTCGCCGATGCCGCGGGCGGGCGTGTTGATGATGCGCTCGAGGCTCGACTCGTCGGCCGGATTCGCGAGCACGCGCAGGTACGCGAGGAGATCTTTGATTTCTTTCCGCTCGTAAAACCGAATGCCGCCGACGATCGCGTAGGGCATCGCGGCGCGCATGGCCGCTTCTTCCACGGCACGCGACTGCGCGTTCGTGCGGTAGAAGATCACGATGTCGCGGAGCGAGCGGCCGGCGTCGACGAGCTTCCGGACCTCGCTCATCACCATGCGCGCCTCGGCGAGGTCGTCCTCGGCGACGGCGACGGTGACCGGCGCGCCCTGCGGGTTCGCCGTCCAGAGCGTCTTGCCTTTGCGGTCGTTGTTGTTCGAGACGACGGCGCCGGCGGCGGCGAGGATCGTCTTCGTCGACCGGTAGTTCTGCTCGAGCCGAATGACGGTCGCGTCCGGGAAGTCGCGCTCGAAGTCGAGGATGTTCCGGAGCTCTGCGCCGCGCCAGCCGTAGATCGACTGGTCATCGTCGCCGACCACGCAGAGGTTCGGACGCTCGCCGTCGGCGAGGAGTCGCAGGAGCACGTACTGCGCGCGGTTCGTGTCCTGGTACTCGTCGACGAGCACGTGCTTCAGCCGACCGCGGTAGCGCGCGAGCACCTCCGGCTGTTCCCGGAGCACGCGCGCGGCGAGCATGATGAGGTCGCCGAAGTCGACCGCGTTCTGCCGCTTCAACAGGCGCTGATAGCGTTGGTAGACGCGGACGATCGCGTCACCCGAGGTCGGGCGTCGCGCGAGCTCGTCCGGTCCGATGCCCTCGTTTTTCGCGCGATCGATCGCCCAGCCGATCGCCGACGCCGTGCCCGCCTGGTCGCCGACGCCTTCGTCGGCCATGCACTGGCGGAGCAGCTTGTTGGTGTCCTGGTCGTCGTAGATCGTGAACGTGCTGGTGTAGCCGAGGTGATGAATGTGGCGGCGGAGGATCTGCGCCGACGCACTGTGGAACGTGCTCATCCAGAGCTCGGATGCTCGCGCCCCGAGCATCGCGCCGAGACGATGCCGCATCTCGCTCGCGGCCTTGTTGGTGAACGTGAGGGCGAGGATCGCCGACGGGCGCGTACCGGATTCGACCAGCGAGGAGATGCGCGTGGTGATCACGCGCGTCTTGCCGCTGCCGGCGCCCGCGAGCACCAGGAGCGGACCCTCGGCATGGGCGACCGCTTCCCGCTGCCGCTCGTTCAACTCGACCGCCACCGTCGTCTCCTCGCTTCTCGGTCCCGCCGCAGCGCGGGTGATGGGTATAGACGAGGGCCGTCGGGAAGGGAAGAAACTTCCGTCGCGGGCGGCGTGCGAACACGCTAGTCTCGCGTTCCGAACGCCTCGACCATGTACGACAGGAAAGACGCGCTCCACCAACGCGCGAAGCGTGAAGGATTCCGATCGCGCGCGGCCTACAAGCTGCAAGAGCTGCAGCGACGCGCGCGCGTCCTTCGCCGCGGCAACGTCGTCGTGGATCTCGGCGCGTGGCCGGGAGGATGGTTGCAGGTCGCGGTCGAGCTCGTGGGCCCGAGCGGACGCGTGATCGGCGTCGACATGGCCGCGATCGATCCGCTGCCGAACGCGAACGTGATCGTGCTCCGCGACGACGTGACCGATCCCGGGTGCGGCGAGCGGCTCGTCGCGGCGGCGGCAGGGCAGGTGGACGTCCTGCTCTCCGACCTCGCACCGAAGCTCACCGGCATCGGCCCCCGTGACGCCGCACGGAGCGAAGAGCTCGCCGCCGCGACCCGCGCGATCGCGACGCGCGTCCTCCGGAAGGGCGGAATCCTGGTGACCAAGACGCTCGGCGGACGGGAAGGGGAAGCGGCGCGCGCCGCCTTGAAGCCGCTCTTTGCGGAGGTTCGACAGGTCGGTCTCGACGCGACCCGCAAGGGGTCTTCGGAGCTCTATCTCATAGCGTCGGGATTTCGCGGCGAAAGTTAGTCGTTGACCAGGCTCCGAAGCGCGTAGTACGTACTCTCACTACGCACTCGGACAGGAGGTCCCTCATGGCGACGACCGATCGATACGCTATCCCCCCTGGCCCCATCGACTGGGCGATCCCCGGCAGCTTCGACACGAACTTCCGTTGGGAGTACGCCGACGGACGCGACTCGCTGCTGAAGCTCTACCAAAAGGGCAAGGACAAACAGTGGGACGCGACGACCCGCATCGACTGGTCGCAGGATCTCGATCCGGAGAATCCCGAGCAGCTTCCCGACGAGTCGATTCCGATCTTCGGGTCCGCGCCTTTCGCGCGGCTGACCGCGCCCGAGAAGGCGAACCTCCGCCGGCACTTCCAATCGTGGCAGCTGTCGCAGTTCCTCCACGGCGAGCAAGGCGCTCTCATCTGCACCGCGAAGATCGTCCAGCAGGTGCCGAGCATGGACGCCAAGTTCTACGCGGCGACGCAGGTGATCGACGAGGCGCGCCACGTCGAGTCGTATTCGAAGCTCCTGCACGACAAGTTCGAGCTCACCTACCCGATCACGCCCACGCTGAAGCGGCTCCTCGACGACGTGCTGAGCGACTCGCGCTGGGACATGACCTATCTCGGCATGCAGGTGCTCATCGAGGGCCTCGCGCTCGCGGCGTTCGCGCAGATCCGCGACCAGTCGAAGAACCCGCTCGCCGCGTCGGTCAATGCCTACGTCATGCAAGACGAGGCGCGCCACGTCGCGTTCGGACGTTTCGCGCTGCGCGACTACTACCCCAAGCTCACGCAAGCGGAGCGCGACGAGCGCGAGGAGTTTGCCGTCGAAGCCTGTTACCTCATGCGCGACCGCTTCCAGGCCGAGGAAGTGTGGGAAGCCCTCGGGCTCCCCGTCGACGAGTGCGCCGAGTTCATGCTCGAGTCCGGCTTCATGAAGAGCTATCGCTCGGCGCTCTTCAGCCGCATCGTCCCGATCATCAAGGACATCGGGCTCTGGGGCCCGAAGATCCGCGCCGGCTACGAGAAGATGGGAATCCTCGGCTACGCCGACGCCGATACGGAGGCGATGAGCCAAGAGGATGAGCGCGTCGCCGAAGAGCATGACGCGCGCCACGCGGAAATCCTGAAGGTGGCGGCGATCGGCAGCGGCACGGGTCGCACCGCCGCCTGAGAACAGCGATGCCCGGGAAGCGCATGAAGATGCAGGATCTCGAGCGGACGACGGGCGTCGGCCGGGAGACGATCCGCTTCTACATCCGGGAAGGTCTGCTACCGCAGCCGGAGCGCCCGGGGCGGAACGTCGCCTGGTACGACGAGTCGTTCGTCGAGCGCATCGCGCTCATCAAAGAGCTCCAGCAAAAGCGCTTCCTGCCCCTTCAAGTCATCAAAGCAATCGTCGGCAACGAGGCCGAGCCGTCGCGCGACGAGGTCAAGGCGCTCCTGGAGCTCGACGGGAAGCTCTTTCCCGCCGTCGGGGGAGGGAGCGAGATCATGCCGCCGGAACGGTTGAGCGACGTCGCCCGGCGTACCGGGGTCAAGGCGAGTGAGATCCGCCAACTCGCCGCGACCGGGCTCGTCGAGGTCGAGACGCGCGACGGTGATCAATGGCTCGACGATCCCGGGATTCGGATCACCGAGCTGTGGGGGAAGATGCGGCAGGCCGGGTACACGAACGAGCTCGGCTTCGTGCCCGAGAACCTGCGCATCTACGTCGACTTCGTGCGGTGGCTCGCGCGCGAGGAGCTACGTATTTTCTCGCACGGCGTGGCGGGGCGCGTGGACGTCGAGCAGTCCGTCCGCATGGCCGAATCCGGGATCAGCTTCGTCAACCAGATCATCGCGCTTTTCCGGAAGGCGACGATCCTCCGGTACATCGCGAGCGGGAATCTCGCGGAAGCCGACCCCGACAAAGCGATTGGTCGCACCGCATCGGCGTCGCGGGACGAATAGCGTGAACGGCGCCCCCCGCGCCGTCCCGGAGCTGGAAACACCCGCCGACTGCCTGGCGCCTTCGCCGACGGCCGAGTAGGATCGGGCGTCCGTCCGGTGGCCGCATGACGCGGTCACGCGCGTCGGTGCGGGAGGTCGGGGCGATGCGCTCCCTGTGGGTCGTGTTGGCATTGACGTTGGGCGGGCTCGGTGCGGTTCCGTCCGTACAGGCGGAGGATCCGCCGCCGCGAAACATCACGGTCGTCGGGGTAGGGCGCGAGCAGGGTACGCCGGATCTCGCGCGGCTCGGATTCGGCATCGAACACACCGCCCCGACGGCACAGGCCGCGGGGCAGGAAGCCGCCAAGAAAGCGACGGCTCTCCTGGACGCGCTCCGCAAGCAGGTCGGCGACGACGGCAAGGTGCAGACCGGCGGCTATCACTTGAGCCCCGTCTACCGGCAGGAAACCGAGCGCCTGCCTCCGGACCGCCCGCGCCGCCCCGAGATCGTCGGCTACACCGCGTCGAACGAGATCGACGTCGAGACGCGCAAGGTCGACACCGTGGGGCCGCTGATCGACGCCGCGATCGCCGCCGGTGCGACACGCATCGGTGAGATCTCGTTCGGCCTTCGGGACCCCGGCCCGGCGCGCAATCGCGCGCTCAAAGCGGCCGGGGCCGATGCCGCCGGCCAGGCGGCGGCGATCGCCGACGCCCTGCAGGTCCGCGTCGTCCGCGTGCTCGAGGCGACCACCGAGGGCGCACCAGGCCCGGTCTTCTACAAGCGCCGCGAGATGGCGATGGCCGCCGACACGATGGCGACGCCGATCGAGCCCGGCGACGTCACGACCGAGGTTCGGTTGCGCGTCACGTACGGCATCGAATGAAGCCTACGGAAGCCCCGGGGAGGGCGCGCCCGGGCTTGCGCTCGGCGACGGACACGACGCATGATCGGCGCGATTTCGAAGCGCGGGGGAGGGGCATGAGCGTGCGCGAGGTACCGCAACGAGCGAAAGCGAAGGCACGGAACGAAACCGAACGGGTGGTCCAGCAAGAATCCACGCTGGGTCGTCTCCAGGCACGCGGCGAGCGCCTCCTCGAATGGTTCCCCGAGCTGCGGAAAACATGGGAGCGGGACGCGGAACCGGCCCTCGAAGCGCTGTTCACCCAGATCCAGGCGCTCGGCGGACAGGTCAGCCGGCGTGCGCAGGCGACTCGCCGCGATCTCGAAGAGCGGGCGGAGCGCTTGCTGACCGACCTGGAACAGCAGGCGGTTCGCGGTCTCGGACCGATTCTGTCGCGTGCGAACCTCGCGTCGGGTACGGAAGTCTCCGGGCTCGACACTCGCCTCACGGAGCTCGAGCAGCGGATGGACGCCGCGAGCGCGGAGCGTGATCAACTCTCTTCACGACTCGCGGACGTCGAAGGCTCTCTTCCCGCGCGCGTCGCGAACATCGAAAGCGCCCTGCGTGACGCCCGTGTCGAAGCGACCGAGCGCCTGCGGGAAATGGCGGTGCGACTCGCGGCCAACGACGACCTCCACGGCGAGCTGACACGGGTCCACGGCCAGCTCGACGCACTCTCGAAGGATCAAGTCGCGCGGAGCCTCGAGCTCGGCAAGCTCCACGATCGGCTCGTGCGGCTCGAGATGCGCATGGGAGACGTGTTGAAGGAGCAGTCGACGCACGGAGCGACGCAGCAGGTCGTCGCGCGGAAGCTCGGCGAGGTCGAGCACACCGTCGCGACCGCGTCCCACGCGTTGGAGGAGCACCGCGCCCATCGCGAGCAACTCGCGACGGAAAGCCGCGCCACCGACGCGCGGCTGACGGCGCTCATGTCGGCCCGCAACGCCGATCACGACGAGCTTTCTCGTCTGACGGACGTGCTCGTCGGTATCCAACAGATCCTCCGCCAGGTCGATCTCCGGCTCGGCGACCTCGGCGAGCGCTACGCGGGAGTGCGGGAAGACCTCGCGGGTCTCTCCGCGCGCGTGAGTCACCTCGAGCTCGCGACGACGACGCCCGTTTCGACGTCGATGCTCTCGGGGAGAACCGAAGGACACTGACCGTGGAAATCGTCCCGATCCCGCTGCTCTCCGACAACTACGGCTACCTGCTGATCGACCCCACCACCAAGCGGGCGGCGATCGTCGATTGCTCGGAAGCCGGTCCCGTCCTCGCCGAAGTCGAGCGCCGTGGTCTGACGCTCGAGGCCGTCCTCTCGACGCATCATCATTTCGACCACGTCGGCGGGAACGACGAGGTTGCCCGGACGATTCCAGGCATCCGCGTGCTCGGATCGGAAGCCGATCGGGCGCGCGTCCCGGCCATCACCGAGGGGCTCGCCGATGGCGAGGAATTCGAGGTGATCGGGGTTCGTGGTCGTGCGATCCTGATCCCGGCGCACACGAGCGGTCACCTCGCCTACTTTTTTCCGACCGAAGGACCGAGCGTCTTCTCGGGCGACACGCTCTTCGCCGCGGGCTGCGGCCGCCTGTTCGAAGGCTCGCCGGCGCAGATGATGGAGTCGCTCGGCAAGCTCTCCGCGCTCCCGGATTCGACCCGGGTATGGTGCGGGCACGAGTACACCGAAAAGAACCTCGCATTCGCCCACGAGCTCGAGCCGACCAATGCCGACATCGCCGCCAAGTGGGATCGGGTGCGAAACGAGCGCCGGCAGGGGAGACCGACCGTGCCGTCCACGATCGGCGAGGAAAAGCGCACCAATCCCTTTCTCCGCTCGGAGAGCGCGGAGCTCCGTCGTTCCGTCCAAGCCAAATTTCCCGGACTCCCGACCGACTCCGTTTCCGTCTTCGCCAAGACCCGCGAGCTCAAAGACAACTTCTGAGTCCGGTCCCGCGCCGGTTTCGAAAGGTTCCCGCCATGGCCACACCCGAGCTGCTCGTCTCCCGCGACGGGCCCATCGTGACGATAACGCTCAACCGCCCCGAGAAACGCAACGCGCTCACGGTCCCGATGCTGGAGGCGTTTCACGACGCGGTGAAGAGCGTCGCGTCCACACCCGAGGTACGGGTGCTGGTGGTCGGGGGCGCGGGAAAGGCGTTCTGCGCCGGTCTCGACCTGAAGGAGATGGGGCTCGCGCGCCGGCCCGACGGCAGCGTCGAGTATCCGGAGATCGAGGGAGCCCTGCACGAGCTCGAGCGCTGTCCGGTCCCGACGATCGCCATGATGCAGGGGGACGCGATTGCCGGTGGTCTCGAGCTCGCCCTCCATTGCGATCTTCGCGTCGCGGGCGCGGGCGCACGGATGGGGATGCCGCTCGCGAAGATCGGGCTCGTGGTCCCCTTTCCGCTGACGCAGAAACTGCTCGACACGGTCGGCACGGTGCGAACGAAGGAGATGCTCTTCACGGGTTCGTTACTCGACGCGGAGGCGGCGCGAGCCGCCGGTCTCGTGACGCGCGTGGTCCCCGATGCCGAGCTGGAGACCGCGACACGGGCTCTCGCCGCCGACATCGCGGCGAACGCGCCCTTGTCGCTCCGTACGATGAAGGCGGCGATCAACGAGGCGAACGGGTTCCGCAACCCGCGGCCCTCTCCCGAGCTCGCAGCCCAGGCAGCCGTCACTCGGAAGAGCGAGGATCTCCAGGAAGGCTTACGCGCGGTCTTCGAGAAGCGCCGCGCGGTGTTTCACGGCCGCTAGGAGAAGCGGCTAGGCGCGCTTCGCTTCGAGGAGCACGTCGAGAGCAGCTGGGGTCGTGACCGGCGTCGAGCAGGTGTAGCCGTGACACACGTACGCGGTCGCCTTGCCGTCGACTTGCCGCTTCTCCTTCGCGACCGGTAGCGGAGCCGTCGCCGCCGGGTCGCTCACGACCACCGTCTTGTTCGGCACGTAGGCCGCGTGGATGCGGGCCCGGAGCGCGCTCGTACCGGCATCGTCGCGCCGCCCGACGATCACGACCTCGCGCGGCTTCCGCAGGTAGAAGTCCGTTGCCCCGATCATGTGGCCGAACCCGAACGGGTTCTTGGCCATGCCGGCGGCGAACACTTTCAGGGCACGCTCGGCCGCTACGAGGAAACTCTCGTCGCTCGTGTAGTGGAAAAGCCGCAGCAGGCCCTCCACCGCCGACGAGTTTCCGGAGGGAATCGAACCGTCGAAGACGGGTTTCGGGCGATGCACGAGGGCTTCGTGACCCTCGCCGGTGAAGAAAAACCCGCCGCTCGCGCGATCCTCGAACCGATCGAGCACGATCCGGCCGAGGTCCGTGGCGAACGTGATCAGCTCGGGATCGGCATTGGCCTCGTACAAATCGAGAAGAGCGTTGATGAGGAAGGCGTGGTCGTCCAGGTACGCGTCGAGCTTGGACTCGCCAGCGGTCCAGGTGCGCAGGAGCTGGCCGTCGCGGTGGAGCTTGGCGCGGATGAACGCGACGGCGCGCTCCGCCGCGACCCGGTACGTGTCGTCACCCAGCACCTTCGCAGCCTCGGCAAACGCGCCAATCATGAGCGCGTTCCAGCTCGTCAGAATCTTCTCGTCGCGTCCGGGTGCGATGCGTCGTGCGCGTGCCGCGAGCAGCGCGGTGCGCGCATCGTTCAGGACGGCGACTATCTCGGCCACCGGACGCTGGAAGAGTCGGGCAGTCTGCTCGACGTCGATCGTGCGATTGAGAATGTTCTTGTGCTCGAAGTTGCCTTCCGGGCTCACATCGTAGAACCGGCAGACGATCTCGGCGTTCGCCTCACCGACCGCGGCCGCGACCTCCTCCGGTGTCCAGACGAAGAACTTGCCCTCGACGCCCTCGCTGTCGGCGTCCTGGGCGGAGAAAAATCCCCCGTCGGGATGCGTCATCTCGCGCTGGACGTAGGCGAGGGTTTCACGCGCGACGTCTGCGAACGTCGCGTCGCCGGTCGCCTGATAGCCCTCGAGGTAGAGCCGCACGAGGAGCGCGTTGTCGTACAGCATCTTTTCGAAGTGCGGTACGAGCCAGCGGGCATCGACCGAGTAGCGGTGGAACCCGCCGCCGATCTGATCGTACATGCCGCCGGCCGCCATCTTGTGGAGCGTGGTGACGACCATGTCGAGGAAGCTCCGCTCACCGGTCGTGTGCCAGGCGCGGAGGAAGAGCGAGAAGACCATCGTGTTCGGAAATTTCGGGGCGCCTCCCATGCCGCCGTTGTCGGCATCGTAGTGGCGCGTGAGAGCGCGCGCCGCCGCGACCGGCATTTCGGTCGGAATCCCCGCGCTCGTGCCGTCGTGCTGCTCGCCCTGGCGCATGCCGTCGAGGATCTGCTCGACGTTCTTCTGGATTTCGTCGGGCTTTTGGCGGAACGCCTCCGAGACGCCGAGCAGTACCCGTGGAAAGCCGGCCATGCCGTGACGGTCGACGGGGGGGAAGTAGGTTCCACCCCAGAACGGCTCGCCCGTCGGCGTCAGGAAAACGGTGAGCGGCCAGCCGCCGTGACCCGTAAGCATCTGCACCGCGCTCATGTAGATGTGATCGAGGTCGGGGCGCTCCTCGCGGTCGACCTTGATGCACACGAAGTGCTCGTTCATGAGGGCCGCGATCCGTTCGTCCTCGAACGACTCGCGCTCCATGACGTGACACCAATGGCAGGCGGAATAGCCGATGCTGAGTAGGATCGGCTTGTTCTCGCCGCGGGCACGGCCAAGCGCTTCCGGACCCCAGGGATACCAGTCGACCGGGTTGTGCGCGTGCTGGAGCAGGTACGGGCTGGTCTCGCGGATCAGCCTATTGGTGTGCGCGGCCGGCACGATCGCCTCAACGTCCGAGCTGAGAGTCGCTCGATTCCTTCCACGCGGCGAGCGCGTGAAGACCCGCGCCCACCTGCACGGCGACGAGTTTCTGCAACGGTAGCGTTTGGAGATTGCTCTGGCCAGCGATCTGACCGCAGATCTCTTCGAGCCGTCGCCGCACGTGACGCGATACGTCCTCGTTCCCGCGGGCCACGGCCAGCCGATAGACCTCGCCGAGGTACAGCATGTGGTTGAAGACGCGACAGACGGTCGCGTCGAAGGCCTCCGCGCGTGTCGCCTCCCGCGAGTACTGCGGCGACTCGACCTCGCGCTTCAACGCCGCGAGACGCTTCGGCGTCTTCTTCGTGTAGTCGTCGACCGAGCGGTACAGCCGGTCGCGCGGGGCGCCGCGTGACACGATCGCGAAGTACTCGCGAATGTCGTGGTAGATCGAATCGACGCGAAAGACGCCTTGGAGCAGCGCTTCGCGGCGCGTGATTCCGGCCGGCGAGCGATCCTGCAGTACCGGGTCGTAGTAATACGGCATCTCCGTCACCAGAGAGTACCCGGCGGTGACCGTCTTCAGGTAGTCATCCGAGCTCGTGCCGCCGTCGATGTACGGCGCCGGATCCTCGGTGAGGTTGCGCGCCAGGTAGTCGTACGTTTCCTGGACGCCGAAGAGCGCGAACACACCTTCCTCGAAGCGCTTGAGGTACGGAACTTCGGGCTCGCCTTGGTGGATCGGCAGACCTTGTGACGCGACCACGCGGCGAAGCCGCGGAAACAGGCCGGGAAGCGGACGCGACACATAGAAGTAGACGCCGCAGAAGCCGGCATTGTGCAGCGAATAGAGAAAGGTCGGGCGGCTCTGCTCCATGACCTCCATCACCGCCTTGGTCTCCGGGCACGGCGACTGGAAGTGGAGGCTCTTGTAGTGGACCGGAAAGCTCCACTCGATCTGCTCGCGGTGCGGCGGCCGATAGAAATTCAACGCGTACGTGAGCGGCGTGAACGGCTGCTTGAACCACCCTTCGTTCAGGACCATTCCGTCGGGATCGGCGCACTTGATGACGTAGAACGTGTAGCCGAGCTCGTCGCGGAGATCGTCGTCCTCACAGAGGCGGCGCGTGAGGAACTCCAGCGTCAGGGTGCCAATCGGCTCGTTCGGGTGCGGTGTCCCGAGGAGGAGCGCACGTTTGGGTCCGTTCCCGATCGTCAGCATCTCGATGGGCCGTCCCTCGGTCGACGTGCCGATCGTCTGCAACGTGACGATCTTGGGATAGCGACGAGCAAGATCGCGCGAGCTCGCCGAGAGCTCCTGAACGGTGAGAAACTCGTGGTACTCGGGCACGTCTCCGATCAGCTGGTAGACATCCATGCGGGCCCGGAAGCTACCACATGGGTCCCGAACGCGAAAGGAAACAAGCGGTTGAAGGCCCTAGGAGAGCTCTTTGCTCGAGTAGCCGAGGATGCGACGCGCGATGATCATCATGTTGATCTGCTGCGTGCCCTCGAAGATGTCGTTGATCTTGGCGTCACGCATCCACTTCTCGAGCATCAGGTCGCGCGAGTAGCCGAGCGGTCCGAGCAGCTCGACGGCCTTCTGCGTGATCTGCGTGACGACGAGGCCGGCCTTCGCCTTCGCCATCGACGCTTCGAGATTGTTCTTCTGACCGCGATCCATCATCCAGGCCGCGCGCCACGTGAGGAGACGCGCGGCCTGGAGGTTCGCCTCCATGTCCATGAAGTCGCGTTCGATCACGGTGAGCTTGTGCGTCGCGATGCCGTAGCGAATCGGGATGTTCTGGCGCTTCAGCTCGTCGCGCACGAAGTCGAGCGCCGCGCGGCCGACCCCGAGCGCGCTCGCGGCGACGATCGGTCGCGTGGCATCGAACGTCGCCATCACGCCCTTGAATCCTTCGCTGGTTTTCGGGACCTCGGCACTGCCGAGGATATGGTCGAATGGGATGCGACAGTCCTCGAAGATGAGCGTCGCCGTATCCGAGGCGCGGATGCCGAGCTTGTCCTCGCACTTCGCGACCGTCATGCCGGGCGTCCCGGCGTTCACGATGAACGACTTGATGCCGGCGCGGCCGGCAGAGCGGTCGACCGTCGCCCACACCACGATGAACCCGTTCGACTTCGACGGATCGCCGGCCATGAGACCGCTCGTGCAGAAGATCTTGGTGCCGTTGAGTATCCAGTGGTCGCCGTCGCGGACGGCGGTCGTCTGAATGGCAGCGCTGTCGGAACCGCAGCCGGGCTCGGTGATGGCCATCGCGGACCACACCGGTTTTTCGCCCTTGAAGCGCGAGAGAAACCGCTCCTTCTGCTCGGGCGTACCCGCGGCCATGACGGCGGCGCCGCCGAGACCCGGACCGGGCATCGCGAGGTAGAGACCGGCGTCTCCCCACGAGAGCTCCTCGACGGCAACGCACGTGCGCAGGTTGCGCTCGGAGTCGGAGCGCGGCTGGGTCTTGTCCTTCTCGCGGCCGGGACCGATGCCGGAGTTCTTCGAAAGCTGCCACATCATGTTGATGAAGTCCCAGGGCTTCTCGTGCTCGCGCTCGTCGTAGTCGCGCGCGATCGGGCGCATGGCGTGCTCCGCGAGCATGTGCAGCTGTTCGCGCGTAGCGGCGATGTCGGGAGAGAGCTCGTAGTCGATCATGATCGTGGTCTCCTTTTTCGAGGTCAGGCGATCGCCAGACCTTCGAGCATCGAGAAACTGCGCGCGTTGCGGAGGAACAGCTCCACCAGGTGGTCGCGGATGTAGCCGTGGCCTCCGAGCACCTGCACGGCATTGTCGGTGATCTTGAGCGCCATGTCCGACGTGTACCGCTTCGCCAGGTGCGCCTCGCGCGTCGCGTCCTCGTGACGATCGAGGCGCCAGGCGGCTTCCCAGACGAGGAGGCGCATGGCGTCGACCTCCATTGCCATCTCGGCGAGCATGAAGGCGATCGCCTGTTTCTGCGCGATCGCTTGCCCGAACGCGCGGCGATCCCGCGCGTAGTCGCGGGCATAGTCGTAGGCGGCACGAGCGACGCCGACCGCCATCGCACCTTGCGCGACGCGCCAAAGATTCGCGAGCCGCGCCGACGCGGCTTCGTTGCCGTCGAGCAGCTGCTCGCGCGGGATCTTGCAGCCGTCGAACGTGATGCGGGTCGTTGCCAGCGCTTTGAGGCCCATGTTTCGCTCGCGCTCGCCGACCGTCAGCCCCGGCGTCTCGCGATCCACGAGAAGCGCCTGCGCGTGTGGCGCGCCGGTGCCGTTGGCCAGACTCGCGATCACGAGGAACTGGCGCGCCTCGTTGCCGAGCGGCACCAGGCACTTCTCCCCCGACAGTAGATAGTCGTCTCCGTCGCGCTTCAGGGTCGTGGCCGGCGCCGATGCATCGAAATCCATGCGCGGTTCCATCACCGCCGCCGACGCGGCCTCGAACCGCTCGCCGCAGAAGCGCGGCAGGACACTCTTCTTGAGCGCGTCGGAGCCGAACTCGAGGGTCGGCACGGTCACGAGCCGGGGAGCCAAGAGGTGCGTCGCGATCGACAGGTCGCCGTACGCGAGCTCTTCCGCGACGACCGCCCCGGTGATCGCGGAGTGGGCGTTCCCGAAACCCCCGAGATCCTCGGGGATGACGCTCTGGACGAGGCCGAGCTCCCAGCCCTTCTGGACGAGCTCGGCGGGAATCGTGCCCTTCTCGTCGGCCTCGCGAGCATGGGGGCGAACCTCGTCTCTAGCGAAGCTGACGACGGTATCGCGGATGAGCTGTTGGTCCTCATCGAGCTCGAAGTTGATCATTTGGGCTCCTTCTCGGCGTCGCGTCGAGATTGCTTCCCGACGGCGGACGAACGACGTGGCTTGGCGGACGGCTGGACTGTCAAAAGCGCCATGAGCTGCGCGACGACGCCTTGCATGGCGGTCGCCAGATCGACGCGCTCCGCGTCTTGGTAGTGCTGTAGCTCTGCTCCGATCACACCGCCCGCGAAGAGCTGCGCGGCGAGCGCCGGCTCGATGTCGCGCCGGAAAACTCCCTGTTCCTGACCGACACGGACGATGCCGGCGAGGTAGCTGCGAAAGCGCCGCAGGATGCCGCGGAACGCCTCCGAGAGCCGGGGATTGGTGTCGAGCGCCTCGACCATCAGGGTGAGGATGAAGCGGCGCAAGTTGTTCTTCGTGGCGATGTGCACGCACACGCGCGCGATCTCCGAGAGCGCGCCGGCGGGATCGGTGGTCGGGCTGACGGAGCCGAGCACGCGTTGCTCGAACTCGCCAATGCGATCCTGGACGGCCTCGAACAACAGCTCTTCCTTGTCTCGGAAGTGATAGTAGAGCGCGCCCTTCGTGACACCGGCAGCGCTCGCGATGCGGTCGATCGAAGTGCCCTGGTAGCCGTAGCGAGCGAAACAATCGATCGCGATGGCCATCAGCTCCTTCCGCCCGCGGCTCGGCGTCTTCGGTCGTGGCTCGTCGCCGTTCGCAGGGGTGGCAGCCGCCCGAGGGGACATACTGAACGTTTAGTATTATAGTGAACGTCAGTCAACAACGCCTAACCGCCTGTCCCGCCACGCGGAAACGCTGGCGCCCGACGCGGCCCATCGCTATGGTTCCGGTCCATGTTCGAGCGGAACCGGATTGCGGAAACGCTCCGGAGCGCACGCGAGGAACGGGGATTGTCGCTCGAGCAGGCCGCTCAACAGGCCGGCATTCCCCTCCAGTATCTGCGCTTGCTCGAGGGGGAAGCGAACGTCCGCGTCGGTGTATCGGACGAGCTCTACCTGATTCCGTTCTTCCGGAAGTATGCGGGGTTCGTCGGAATCGACGCCGAAGGACTACTCCCGGAGTTTCTCGGGATGGTGCAACAGATCCCCGGCGAAGCGAGCCCGCCGATCCGGCTCGACTACCGTCCGCGCTGGAGCTTTCTCTGGAAGCCGGTCGCGGTGCTCGCGACCATCGCGCTCGCCGTGTTCCTGATGTTGCGGCAAGGACACGAGCGTTCGGCCTTCAACGACCCGGTCGCGCCCGAAGCGCCGCCGGAAGAGGCCGTCGGCGTAGGGCCGTCCATAGTGCCACAGACAGCGACCCCAGAGCCGACCGATGTTCCGACGGCAGAAGCGGCGGCAACGACTCCCGCTGTCGCGATACTTGCTGCCTCACCCAGCATCGCCGCTGCGACGGGAACGCCGCGCTCCACGCCGAGCGTCATCACCGGGGCGCACGAGCTTCGGATCACGGCGAAGGAAGAGACCTGGTTGTCGCTGGCACAGAACGACTTACCCGCGAAGCAATACATGCTACGGCCCGAGGAAACCCGTTCATGGCAGGCGGATGTCTTCTCGTTGACCGTCGGGAATGCGGGGGGGATCACGCTCGCCGTAGACGGTCAGGAGCTGCCACCGGTTGGGAAGCCGGGCCAGGTGGTTCGCAAGTTGCGGCTACCTGGAAGCGTTCCCACTACAGTCTCGCCTTCCCCAGCGACGACGACCGCGGCGTCACCGTCGTCCACCGAGCAACGATGAAACGGGCGCTGCTCTGGGTGATGGCGGCATTCTACGTGCTTGCCGGCATCAACCACTTCGTACAGCCAGGCGCGTATCTTCCGATGATGCCACCGTACCTGCCCTGGCACTTGGCCCTCGTGTACCTCTCCGGGGTCGCCGAAGTAGGGCTCGGCATCGCGGTCGTGATACCCGCCTGGCGAAAGGCAGCGGCGTGGGGCCTCATCCTCATGCTGATCGCGATCTTCCCCGCGAATCTCCACATCGCGATGCACGACGTGCCGCTCTTCGGGAACACCGAAGGCTTCGGCATATGGAATTGGGTCCGCCTGCCGTTTCAGGCGGTGCTCATCGCATGGGCGTGGTGGTACACCCGCGACTGAGCGAGCCGACGCCTCAGGCCTTTTCGGCGGCAGCGGCGACGCGGGCGGTCTGCTGATCGAGCGCGCGGCGCGCGATCACGTACTCGGGCGCAGCGACGTCGAGTGTCGCCAGCGTTCCTTCGGCTTCTTGCTGGGCGCGCCGCGCCGTTTCGAGATCGATCGAATGCGCGGGCTCCGCGCCGTCCGCGAGCACCGTCATCACGTTGTCGACGACCTCGGCGTACCCGCCGAAGATCGCGACCACGTGGCGCTGGCTTCCCTGCCGGTAGATGAGCCGACCGGGCGCAAGCGCCGTCAGGAACGTGATGTGATCCGGCAGGACGCCGAACTCACCCGCAGCACCCGGAGCGGTAACCTCCTCGACCTCTTCGTCGAGGAGCAACCGCTCGGGGCTGACGATCCGGAGTCGGAAGCTGGTCGCCATCAGGCCGCGAGCTTCTTGGCGTTCTCGATCACGTCTTCGATCGTCCCCTGCATGTAGAACGCCTGCTCGGGGATGTCGTCGTGCTTGCCGTCGACGATCTCCTGAAAGCCTTTGATGGTGTCCTTGATGTTGACGTAGACGCCGGGCTTGCCGGTGAACGCTTCGGCGACGTGGAAGGGCTGCGAAAGGAAGCGCTGCACTTTGCGCGCGCGCGCGACCGTCCGCTTGTCGTCCTCGGAAAGCTCGTCCATGCCGAGAATCGCGATGATGTCCTGGAGATCCTTGTAGCGCTGGAGGATCTCCTGCACGGCGCGGGCCGTGCTGTAGTGCTCCTCGCCGAGAATCGTCGGATCGAGGATCCGCGAGGTGGAGTCGAGCGGATCGACGGCGGGATAGATCCCGAGCTCCGCGATCTGCCGCGAGAGCACCGTCGTCGCATCGAGGTGGGCGAACGTGGTCGCCGGCGCCGGGTCGGTGAGGTCGTCGGCCGGCACGTAGATCGCCTGAACCGAGGTGATCGAGCCCTTCTTGGTCGAGGTGATGCGCTCCTGGAGCTCGCCCAAGTCCGTCGCGAGGGTAGGCTGGTACCCGACGGCCGACGGCATGCGTCCGAGGAGTGCGGAGACCTCCGAGTTCGCCTGCGTGAACCGGAAAATGTTGTCGATGAAGAGGAGAACGTCCTTGCCCTCGGCGTCGCGGAAGTATTCCGCGGCCGTGAGGGCCGAGAGGGCGACGCGGGCGCGGGCACCCGGCGGCTCGTTCATCTGGCCGTACACCAGCGTCGCCTTCGAGATGACGCCCGATTCCTTCATTTCGGCCCAGAGATCGTTGCCTTCGCGCGTCCGCTCACCAACGCCGCCGAAGACGGAGTAGCCGCCGTGCTGCTTCGCGACGTTGTTGATGAGCTCCTGGATGATGACCGTCTTGCCGACGCCGGCGCCACCGAAGAGGCCGATCTTGCCGCCGCGAGCGTACGGACAGAGCAGGTCGACGACCTTGATACCGGTCTCGAGCGCCTGCACTTCGGTCGCCTGCTCGACGAATTCGGGCGGTTGGCGGTGAATGGGCAGGGTGGTCTTTGCGTTGATCGGCCCCATGCCGTCGACTGGTTCGCCGATCACGTTCAGGATGCGTCCGAGGGTTTCGGCGCCCACCGGCACGCGGATGCTGTCGCCGGTGTCCGTCGCCGTCATGCCCCGCACGAGACCGTCGGTCGTGTCCATGCCGATGCAACGCACAGTGCGCTCGCCGAGGTGCTGCGCGACCTCGAGGATCAGGTTGTTCTGACGGTCGTCGATCGCCGGGTTGGTGACGGTGAGCGCGTTCAAGATGGGCGGCAGTTGGCCGCCCTCGAACTCGACGTCGATGACTGCGCCGATGACCTGGGTGATCTTCCCGACGTTACCCGTACCGTTCGTTGCCACGACGATCCTCCTAACTAGCCTTTCAACGCCTCGGCGCCGCCGACGATCTCCATGAGCTCCTTGGTGATCGTCGCTTGCCGGGCACGGTTCATCTCGAGCGTGAGCCGCTCGATCATGTCGCTCGCGTTTTTGCTCGCGCTCTCCATCGCCGTCATACGGGCGCCCTGCTCGCTTGCGATCGACTCGAGCACCGCTTGGAAGACCTTCACCTCGACGTAGCGCGGGAGGAGGTCCTCGATGACGGCGTTGCGATCGGGCTCGAACAAGTATTCACGCGGATTGTCGGTCGCCGCCGGCGCTTCGATCGGCAGCAGGCGCTCGATGGTCGGCACCTGAGAAATCGCGGAGCGGAAGCGGCTGAAGAGAATGTAGATCGCGTCGACTTCCTCGTTCGTGAAACGCGCGACCGCACGCGCGACGACGTCGCGCGCGAGCTCGATGGGGGCGGTGCCGCCGGTGGTGACATGCTCGACGATCTCGACGGGGCGCCGCTTGTAGTAATCGTAGGCTTTGCGGCCAATCGTCCCCAGCACCGTGGTCCGCTCGGGTTGCCCGAGAAACTTCTCTGCCTGTCGGAGCAGATTCGTGTTGAAGCCGCCACAGAGCCCGCGGTCGGACGTGAGGACGAGTAACATCACCCGACCCTGACCACCTCGTTCACGCACCAACGGATGCTCGCGAAGCGAGCTCTCGGACGCGAGACCGGCAACCACCTCACCGAGCTTCTCGGCGTACGCCCGCGACGCGACGACCGCCTCTTGCGCTCGGCGCAGCTTGGCCGCGGCGACCATCTTCATCGCCTTGGTGATTTGCTGCGTGTTGCGGACCGAGCTGATCCGCTTACGAATGGCCTTGAGACTCGCCATCAGGCGGCAAACCGGCCCTTGAACTCTTCGAGGACCGCGTTCAGTTGCGTCTTCACTTCCGGGGTGAGCTCACGCTTCTCGCGCAGTGCCGCCAGGGCCTGCGGGTGCTTGCTTTCGACGTAGTCGAAGAGCTCGGATTCGAAGCGCCCCATGGACTCGACAGGCAGGGTGTCGATGAAACCGTTGGTGGCTGCGTACACGACGAGAACCTGCCGCTCGACCGCCTGGGGCTGGAGCTGCGGCTGCTTCAGGATCTCGACCAGGCGCACACCGCGCGCGAGCATCTTCTGGGTCGACACGTCGAGGTCGGAACCGAACTGGGCGAAGGCCGCCATCTCACGGAACTGCGCGAGGTCGAGGCGGAGGGTGCCCGCGACCTGCTTCATCGCCTTGATCTGCGCCGCGCCGCCGACGCGCGAAACCGAGAGACCGACGTTCACGGCAGGACGCACGCCAGAAAAGAAAAGATCGCTCTCGAGGTAGATCTGGCCGTCGGTGATCGAAATGACGTTCGTCGGGATGTACGCCGACACGTCGCCGGCCTGGGTCTCGATGATCGGCAGTGCCGTCAGCGAGCCACCGCCCTCGGCGGCGCTCATTTTCGCCGCGCGCTCGAGGAGGCGCGAGTGCAGATAGAAGACGTCGCCCGGGAAAGCTTCGCGGCCCGGCGGGCGGCGGAGCAGAAGCGAGAGCTGACGGTACGCAACGGCGTGCTTGGAAAGATCGTCGTAGATGATGAGCGCGTGCTGGCCGTTGTCGCGGAAGTACTCGCCCATCGCGCAACCCGTGTAGGGAGCGATGAACTGAAGTGGTGCGGCCTCGGACGCGGTCGCGGCGACGACGGTCGTGTACTCCATGGCGCCGGCGCGCGTCAGCTTCTCGACGACCTGCGCGACGGTGGAGCGCTTCTGGCCGATGGCGACGTAGATGCAGGTGACGTCGCCGCCCTTCTGATTGACGATCGTGTCGAGCGCGACGGCCGTCTTGCCGGTCTGGCGATCGCCGATGATGAGCTCGCGCTGACCGCGACCGATCGGAATCATGGTGTCGATCGCCTTGATGCCGGTCTGGAGGGGCTCCTTCACCGGCTGGCGCGACACGATGCCGGGCGCCTTGAGCTCGATGCGACGATTCTCGCTGCTGGCGATGGGGCCCTTGCCGTCGATCGGAACGCCGAGCGCGTTCACGACGCGGCCGCGGAGACCTTGTCCGACCGGCACCTCGGCGATGCGACCAGTGCGGCGAACCTCGTTCCCCTCGCCGATCGCGCGCGTCTCGCCGAAGAGGACCGCACCGACGTTGTCCTCTTCGAGGTTGAGTACCATGCCGAAGATGTCGTGCGGGAACTGGAGAAGCTCGCCGGCGGCCGCCTTGTCGAGACCATAGATGCGCGCGATGCCGTCGCCGCAGGACAACACGACTCCGGTTTCACGAACCTCGAGCTCCCGATTGTAGTCGGCGATCTGCTGTTTGATGACGTCGCTGATCTCTGCGGCGCGAATCTCCATTGCTGATCCTTTCTCAGTGCTTCAACTACCGGGTCGCCATCTGGTGCTGCAGCTTGTCGAGCTCGGTGCGCAGACTCCCGTCGTAGACCCGACCATCGACCTCGACGATCACGCCCGCGATGAGATCGGGGACGACCTCCACGCGTGCGACGACCTGCTTACCGGTGATGGTCCCGAACGCACGGGTGATCTCGTCGACCATTTCCGTCGACAACGGGGAGGCGCTGCGGATCGTCGCGCGCGTGATGCCGCGCTCGGCATCGAGGAGGCGGTCGAACACGGTACGGATCGCGGGTGCGTGACTGATGCGGCCGTTGTCTGCGAGGAGCAACATGAAATCACGCACGCTCGCCGGTGCATTCGCCGCCTCGACGATCTTCGTCAGAAACCCCCGCTTCCGTTCGCGCGCGATCGGACCCGTCAGAACGCGCATGACGCTCGAGTCGGCGAGAGCATCGGCGATCGTGGCGAGCGATGTCCCGACGGCATCGAGTGCCTGCTGCGACTTGGCGAGAGTGAAGAGTGCTCGTCCGTAACGACGCGCTACCGTGTCGGCTCTCATCGCGTGGCTGCTTCCTTGAGGAATTGCTGGACGAAGGTGCGCTGATCGTCCGCGGTGAGTGCGCTTCGGATTCGCTGTTCGGCGAGATTTGCAGCCTCACGGGCGAGCTCGGCGCGGACCTCTCCGAGCGCGCGCCGGCTTTCCTGCTCGGCGAGAAGCTCGGCGTCCGCGACGCGACGCTTTCCGGACTCCTCGGCCTGCGCGACGACACGCTCCGCTTGGCGCGTGGCGATCGCGACGAGATCCTGCCGGAGGCTCTCCGCTTCCGCCTTCAAGCCAGCGAGGCGAGTCTTCTTTGCGGCGAGATCCTGCTCGGCGCGGGCGAGGGCGGCGCTGCCTTCGGATTCTGCCTGGACCACATCGGCGCGGCGCCGCCGCAAAAACTCGCGCATGGCGGGAATCACGAAGCGAACGACGATGACGAGGTAGATGGCGAAGTTGATCGCCGGGAACAGCAGGTCGCTCAACGCGGGAGCATGGTGGTGAGCGTCGTCGTGATGGCCTTCCGCATGCTGGGCATCGCCGCCATGCTCACCCGCATGGTCAGCGTGACCGCCGGCGGCTTCGTGTGCCGGTTGCGCGGCGAAAACCATCGGCGCGCCGAGAGGGGCGAGCGCCAAGGTGAGCACGAGCATCGCGGTTCGGAGCATCCTCAATGAAGCCTTCATGCCGCCCGACCCAGGACGCGACGAACGACACCGTCGGCGAGGCGCGCCGCCTCGGAGGCCAGCGGCGCACGCGCCGTCTCGACCTGTCCACGCGTTTCGGTACGGGCCCGATCGAGCAGCGCGGTCGCTTCGTCGCGATAGCGCGTGACGATGCCGTGCTCCGTATTCTCGGCCTGGCGGCGGATTTCGTCGGCGCGGGCGGCACCTTCCTTCTTTGCAGTCGCGAGTCCGGCCTGGATCGTAGCGTCGATCTCTGCGCCTTCGGTGAGCAACGCCTCGGCGCGATCACGTGCACCGGTCGTCCGTGCCGCGCGCGCCTTCAACGCCTGCTGCATGGGCGTGAAAAGCAGAACGCGCATCAGCTGCCAGAAGACGACGAAGCCTACGAGCTGAATGACGAAAGTTATGTCGGGAGGTAGCTTGATCACGGGATCACTATCGAATGTTGGGTGGAGACTTCAGCCGTATGACCCGCATCGACTGACGTCGGGAACGAACCGCTGGGCCTTGATGACCGCGCGAAGGTCTACTTCATTCCTTCGGACTTCAACGGAGCGTCGGACACCTTGTCTTCCTTCGGGAAGGGGGTGACTTTGCGGTCCGCCTTGGCCGATTCGGCACCACCCATCGAACAGTGACCTTCGAAGATCACGCCTTCTTGGATGATGAGACTCGGAGTGGTGACGTTGCCGAAGAGCTTACCCGGAGCACGAATCTCGACGCGCTTGCGCGCGGTGATGTCGCCGGTGACGCGCCCCTTGATGATCACGCTGTTGCCGGTGATCTGCGCGTTGACGATGGCAGGCTCGCCTACGATCAGGGTGTCTTGCGCGTGAATCTCGCCTTCCACCTGCCCGTCCACGCGCACCGTGCCTTCGAAGTTCAACTTGCCGGTGACGCGGCTACCCTTGCCGAGATACGCGTTCACCTCGCCCGAAACCGCGGCGGGAATGGCTTCCTTGTCGAGCCCTTCACGCTCGAGACGAGGAGGCTCTTCGATCGCGGTGCGAATGTCGTGCGACTCGAAACGATCGTTGCGTTCGCGATTCTCTTTGCCGAAGAGCGCCATGGCGGGCTTCCTTTCGACGGGCTGCTCGCTGTTCCTACGACCCAAAACCGCGTCGTCTTAGCACCGGCCCTCGGGAAATGTCAAAAACCGGCGCCTCGATTTCCGAGTCGATCGACCAGCCCTTCGAGCTCTTCCGGCGAGTAGAACTCGATCTCGATGCGACCACCGCGCCCCTTCGGCGTGATGCGCACGCGCGTGCCGAGAGCAGTCGACAGCTGGCGTTCGAGCGCGGCACGATTCGGGTCTCGAGATGCCGGCTTGGCCGCACCCTTGCGGACCGCGACCAGCTGCTCGGCGTCGCGCACCGACATCTCGCGCGTCTGAATCTGCTTGGCGGCACGCAACTGAGCGTCGGGGTCGTCGATCGACAGCAACACGCGCGCGTGACCGGCCGTGAGTCGTCCTCGCGAGAGATCTCGCTTGATCGTCTCCGGCAACTTGAGGAGTCGCAGAGCATTCGCAATCGCCGGGCGGCTCTTGCCCACGCGCGCCGCCACCTCCTCCTGGGTGTGGTGGAATTCGTTGATGAGCCGCTGGTAGGCAGTCGCTTCTTCCAACGGAGACAGATCGTCGCGTTGGATGTTTTCGACGAGGGCGAGCTCGAGGCTTTCACCGTCCGAGATCGCGCGCACGAACACGGGCACGTGCGTGAGCCCGGCTCGCTCGGCGGCACGCAGTCGGCGTTCGCCAGCCACGAGCTCGAAGTCGCCGTCGTCCATCGGGCGGACCAGCAACGGCTGAATGATGCCTTGAACCTTGATCGAGCCGACCAGCTCGCTCAGAGCAGCCTCGTCGAACTCCGTCCGGGGTTGCCGAGGATTGGGACGGATCTTGTCGATCGCGATCGACAAGTCAGGGCTCGGTGTTTCGGCTGGTGCGACCTCCGGCGCTGCGCCGCGATTGGCCCCGGGAATGAGTGCGTCGATCCCTCGTCCGAGCGCCTTTCGCATGATCCTATCCCCCAACAACGTTTTGAACCAGCTCGGCAGTCAGCGCAGCATACGCCTTGGCGCCGCGCGAGCTGGCGTCGTACACCATCGCCGGCACCCCATAGCTCGGACATTCGCTTAGCCTGACATTACGAGGTATTATAGCCTTGAAGACCTGCTCTGGGAAATGCTGCCGCACCTCGTTGACGACCTGATGCGCGAGGCTGTTTCTGGTATCAAACATCGTTAGCAAAAGCCCCTCGATCCCCAAAGACGGATTCAGGCCCTGGCGAATGAAACCGATGGTATCGAGGAGCGCGCTCAAACCCTCGAGCGCGTAGTACTCGCATTGCAACGGGATCAGTACTGCGTCGGCCGCACACAGCGCATTGACGGTCAGTAGGCCGAGCGATGGCGGACAGTCGATGATGACGAAGTCGTACTGATGCCGCAGGCTGGCGATTGCTTCTTGCAGCCGGTACTCGCGACGCGGCAAAGGCACCAGTTCAATTTCGGCACCAATGAGATCACGGCTAGCTGGCATCAACGACAGGTTCTGGACCTGAGTCGCGCGGACCGTCTGATCAACCGGCTTCTCACCTATCAGTGCATGATAGACTGAAGCTTCGACCTCCTGTGGATGGACGCCGAGACCGCTCGTCGCGCTAGCCTGGGGATCAAGATCGATCAGAAGCGTGGATCGGCCGGCGAGCGCGAGACCCGCGCTCAGATTGACCGAGGTGGTCGTTTTGCCGACTCCGCCCTTTTGATTGGCGACCGCTAAAACCCGTCCCACAGCACACCTCCACTCGGGTAAGGCAGAGGAGCACGGCGTACCACAAAGCGTCGCAAAGGCAAAGTTGGGAGCCGCGGCGCGCCGTATTCACGTGAAGCCTTGTTTCACGTGAAACATTCGGGGCAGCACCTTCGAGCTTGTCGTCCCCGCATTGTTCCACGTGAAACAATCGCTTTCAGTCGAGCCCGAGAACCTCGACCGTTTTTCTTCGATCCGCCGCGATCCGATAGTGCACCGTCTCTATCCTTCGGAGGGGCGCGGGTTCATCGCCGTCCGGGATCGGCTCGGCACGCATCCAGTAGACCCGGCCCTTCGGCGCCAGCCACATCGGGGCGATCGCAGCGATCTCACCCCCTGACCACACGGCCCTGGTCATCACGCCCGCTGCGACGGAGGCGTACTCGCTCGGAGGATCCTCGGCGCGACCCTCATGAACCTCGACGTTCGGAAGTTGCAGCGTCCGACGAACTTCGCGGAGAAAGCTCACTCGCTTCCGCCGCGCCTCGACCAACAGGAAGGTTTGATCGGGCCGCTGGATTGCCAGCGGAAGCCCAGGAAAGCCCGCGCCGCTTCCGAGATCGACCAGCGGCCCCTCCTTGGGAAGGAGTGGCGAGATGGCGAGAGAGTCGAGCAGGTGGCGCTCGACCAGCTCACGCGCGGACCCGCAGGACAAGAGATTCGTCTTCCGGCTCCAAACGTCGAGGACGTCGGCAAAGCCGGCGAGCGCGGTCAGCATCGGCTCTGTGAGCTCGATGCCAAGGCACGCCGCTCCCGTGGCCAGGTGTCGGCGGTCAGCTTCCGTCAGCCGCAGCGTCGCGCCGCTCATTCGCGACTCGTCGCTTCAGGTGCACCGAAAGAACCGCCAGCGCAGCCGGCGTGACACCAGGGATGCGCCCAGCCTGGCCGAGCGTCCTCGGCTTTACCGCGTCGAGCTTTTGTTGCACCTCGCGCGACAATGAGCTCATCCGAAAGTAGTCGAGCCCCGCGGGGAGTACAGCGTCCTCGAGGTTCCGCACGCGGGCGATCTCCCGCTCCTGACGCGCGATGTACCCGGCGTACTTGATCCGACATTCGACTTCGCTCTGTACGTGCCGCGGAGGCAGAGGTCGAGCGTGTCGCGCCGAGAGCTCCGCATATCCAACTTCCGGCTTCCGGAGCTCCGCCGCGAGACCGCTTGTTTCCAACAAGCGGATCTCGCCTTCGATGGCGGCGATCTTCTCCCGCGTCCGCTCGAACCGAGCTTCGTCGATGAGACCCACCGACAGGGCGAGCGAGGCCAGGCGCTCGTCGGCGTTTCCTTCCCGCAGCACCAGTCGATGTTCGGCGCGCGACGTGAACATGCGGTAGGGCTCCCCGCCCACGCCACGGGTCACCAGGTCGTCAAGCATCACTCCGAGGTACGCTTGATGGCGCTCGATCCGGACCAGCGTTTCTCCACGCGCATGACGAGCGGCATTGAGCCCGGCGAGTAGACCTTGGGCCGCGGCTTCCTCGTAGCCCGTAGTGCCATTGATCTGGCCGGCGTGGAAAAGGCCGGCGACGAGCTTCGTCTGGAGAGAAACCTCGAGCTGCGTTGGATCGATGTAATCGTATTCGATCGCGTAGCCCGGTCGCATGATCTCCGCGTGTTCCAGCCCGGGGATCGATCGCACCATCCGGGTCTGGATCTCGAGCGGCAGGCTGGTCGAGAGTCCGTTCGGGTATACCTCGACGGTGCGTAGACCTTCGGGCTCGAGGAAGATCTGATGTCGAGGCTTCTCGGCGAAGCGAACCACCTTGTCCTCGATCGAAGGGCAATAGCGGGGCCCACGCGACGTGATCTGTCCTGAGAACATCGCCGACTCGGGCAGGCCACCCCGGACGATCTCATGGGTCGCCTCGGTGGTGTAGGTGACGTGACAGGACACCTGCGCCTGAACGATCTCCGAGTCGAAGATCCCAAACGGCACCGGATCGGGATCGCCAGGCTGCTCCTGGAGAGCTTCGTAGGAAATCGTCCGCCGATCGAGACGAGGGCAGGTACCGGTCTTCAGTCGGCCGATCTCGAACCCTAGCTCCGCGAGACTCTGGCTCAATCCGAATACGGCGAGGTCTCCCGCGCGACCGCCCGCGTAACTCCGGCGGCCGACATGGATCCGTCCCTGAAGAAAGGTCCCGGTCGTCAGAACCACCGTCCGACCCGACAGCACCTCTCCGAGCTCGGTTTCCACCCCCGCCACGCGACCGCGGCTAGTGATGACCCGCTCGACGCTTCCTTGGCGCAGCGTGACTCCCGGGCTCGTCTCCATGAGCCGCTTCATGTGAGCACGGTAGAGGGCCTTGTCCGCTTGCGCGCGCGTCGCGCGTACGGCAGGGCCCTTTTTGGTGTTCAGGGTCCGGAACTGGATGCCGGTCGCGTCGATTGCGCGCGCCATGGCGCCACCCATGGCGTCGATTTCCTTCACCAGATGCCCCTTACCGATTCCTCCTATTGCAGGATTGCACGACATCTGGCCGACGTGATCGAGGTTCTGCGTCACGAGCAGGACCCCGGCACCCGTCCGCGCGGCAGCGAGCGCCGCTTCGATTCCCGCGTGCCCGGCGCCGACGACGATCACATCGTACGTGAGGTCACCCATGGTTCGGCGCCGAACCTATTTGCCGAGACAAAAATCGGCAAACACGCGATCGAGAACGTCCTCGGTCGTAACTTCGCCCGTGATGTCCCCGAGAGCTGCGGCTGCCGCCGCAAGGTCACTCGCGACCAGCTCGAGCGGCAGCCCACCCGTCGCCGCTTCTTCGGCGTGTTGGAGATCCGCGAGCGCCCGCCGGGCGACGTCGCGATGTCGCGACCGAAAGAGAACTACTTCGTCGTCGCTCACACTGGCGCGGCTCGCCAGTAGCCGACCGATGGCGCTCGCGAGATGCTCGGTCCCGGCTCCCGTGCTCGCACTGACCTCGACCACCACGACGTCGCCCAACATCCGCCGAACGTCGTGCTCGGTCGTCTCTTGGACCAGGTCCGCCTTGTTCAGCACCGCAAGGCACCGACGCATGCCCACTGCATCCGTGACGACCCGATCCATGCCGTCGAGCGCGGCACTTCGATCGAAGACGACGATCACGGCATCGGCCTCATCCAGGGCGGCGCGGCTCCGGTCCACACCCATCGCTTCGACCACGTCATCGGTGTTTCGGAGGCCGGCCGTATCCATCATGACCACGGGCGCGCCATCCACGACGATCTCAGCTTCCACCACATCCCGCGTGGTTCCAGGAATCGGCGTCACCAAAGCGCGGGCGCGTCCGGCGAGCGCGTTCAGCAAGCTCGACTTTCCCACGTTCGGGCGTCCAACGATCGCGACACGCGAACCCTGGTACCGCAGCCGGCCGCGCTCGAAACTGCCGACCAGTCCCTCCAATTCGGCGCGTACCGTCGCAAGCTCCATCCCGAGTTCGTTCCTGGTGAGCTCGGGGACGTCCTCATCCGAGAAATCGAGCACGACCTCGCAGCGAGCGCGTGCCTTGACGATCGCGTCGCGAAGCCGTCCGACGCGTGTCGACAGCGTCCCCTGAAGTTGCGACCAGGCCAGGCGTCGTCCGGCATCGCTGCGCGCCATGATCAGATCGGCAACGGCCTCGGCTTGCGCGAGATCCATGCGCCCGTTCAGAAACGCGCGCTTCGTGAACTCCCCTGGCGCAGCTGGACGCGCTCCCACGGCACAGACGCTCTCGAGCACAGTCTCGCTCACGAGCGATCCACCGTGGCATTGGATCTCGACGACGTCCTCCCCGGTGTAGCTGCCAGGTCCGAGCATGGCGAAGGCCACGACCTCGTCGACGACGTTCGCGCCGGGGCGATCGTAGACCTTTCCGACGTACACTCGCCGCGGCTCCGCTATTCCTTGGCCGTCGCGTCGAACGAACACACGGTTCACGATGGCGATCGCATCGGGTCCGCTCACTCGGATGATCGCGACACCACCCGCCCCGGGCGGCGTTGCGATCGCGGCGATCGTGTCGGTCGTGGCGCTCATACCGCGCGCCGCCCGCGGCCGAAACAGGGAGGACTATCGCGCGCGGTCAGGCGGGAGCGGAGGCGGGCGCCGGCTCCCGATTCGACCACCACTGCTGGGCGATCGTGAGCACGTTGTTGACGAGCCAATAGAGCACGAGGCCGGAAGGGAAGTTGATGAACATGACCGTGAACATCACGGGCATGAGGATCATCATCATCCGCTGCTGCGCCGGATCCATTCCCGTCGCCGGCGACATGGCTTGCTGCAAGATCATGCTGCCGCCCATGAGCAGTACGAGAATCGGGATCGGCACACCGAGCACCGCGAAGTCGTTGCACCCCGTCATCGCTCCTTGGCCCGGCCACGGATAGCACTCGTGTGCGGACAAGTCGTGCACCCAGAAAGCGAACGGCGCGTGACGGAGCTCGATGGCCTGGCTCAACGCCTGGTACAGCCCGATGAATACCGGGAACTGGAGCAACATCGGCAAGCAGCCGCCTAGAGGATTCACGCGATGGCGGCGGTAAAGCTCGATCATCTCCTTGTTCAGCGTCTCTCGGTCGTCCTTGTACTTCTCCCGTAGCTTGGCCATTTGCGGCTGCAGGCGTTGCATGTCGCGCATCGACTTCATGCTGCGATTGGTGAGCGGGATGAACAAAACCTTGATCAGAATCGTCAACAGAATGATGTCGATTCCGTAGTTGCCGGTCACGCTGTTGAACGCCTTCATGAGCCGGAGGAGGGGAATCGCGAGGAACGAAAACCAACCGAAGTCGACGGCGCGATCGAGCTGTGAACCCGCGCTCTCCAGCAACGCTACGTCCTTCGGGCCGACGTAAATCGTGAAACGTGCGGGCGCGTCGCCGGTGGGGCGTCCGCTCGACAACAGCAGCTGCACCCCTCCGTCCTCGGGACTCACCGTCGCACGGGTGCTGGCAGGTTCCGCGGGAACCAGTGCCGCTAGGAAGTAGTGGTCTGCGTACCCCACCCACCCGACGGGTGGCTCCGAGATGCGCGCCTCCGTGCCGGTGAGGGCGCTCGCCAGCTCTCGCACGACCTTCTTGTCTTGGAGGACCACGGTCCCGCGGTACTGCGCCTCTGGATCGCCGCTCGCCGCTTCGGTGATCTGATGCCGCCATCCTATCCCGACACGCGTGAGCTTGTCGGATGCGCCGGCCACACCGACCTCGACTCCGACCGGGTAGGACGATCCGGAGAACACCAGGGTCTTCGTGATCGTCGCTCCCGACGGCATCGTTCCACGCAGAGTCAACGTTCCAGTGGTGGCACCGTTGACAACGAGCGCCGTCGGCTCGATCGCATACGCGACTTTCGTGTCGTCCTCGACGACCTTGCCGTCTTCCGACGCGAGCCGCACACCCAGGGGTGACGCGGATCCCGGGCCAACCTGAATCATCTCCAGTGGCTCGCTCTCGCTCGTCACCGAGGTCCGGTACTTCTTCAGCCGAAGGCTAGCGATCCGACCGCCGAGCGGCGCGATACGGGCGGTGAAGAGATCGGTTTCCACGACGACCGGCTCCGCGGTAACGATCAGAGGAGCGTTCGTCTCCTCTGGCTGCGCCACGTTCGTCGAAGGCGGGATGGGCGACGGTACCTCACCAGGCGCGGTGATCTGCGCAGAATCCACATGCTCGGGAGGCAGGGGATACAGGTAGCGGAGTGCCTCCTGATAGACGACGAGGACTATCAGGCACAGAACCGCAGCGAGCAGCGCACGTCGCTCCATCGATCAACGGCCTCGAGCGGGCACGTGGTCGACCCGAGCTTCCGACCACGGGTGGCATCGCAGGATACGGCGGGTAGCCAGCCACCCACCGCGTCCGATGCCATGCGAAACGACCGCGTCCACGGCGTACGCCGAACAACTCGGATAGAAACGACACGCTGGCGGTAGAAGCGGGGACACGGCTACTCGATAGAGCCGCAGCGGGAGCACCGCGACCTGTCTCAGCGCCATTCGCATGCGCACCACGTTCAGCGTTGGCTCGTGGATCGACGAGGCGTGCCTCGCATGACGACGGCGTCGGAGAAGGTACGGCTGATCGATGGAACGGTTGCCGCTTCGCTTCCCGGCTTCGCGATCACGACGACGTCGTACTCGAAGTCGACGCGCGCCTCGTGGCGACGAAACGCTTCGCGGATGCGCCTCTTGAGGCGGTTCCGTGTCACCGCTCCACCCACTTTGCGACTCACGGTGACGCCGAGACGAGGCGATCCCCCGGCAGCGCGCTGAAGGAGCAACACGAAGTGCTCCGTCCGCCGCTTCTGGCCGGTGCGCCCCAAAGACAAGAACTCCCGGCGGCGACGAATGCGCGCCGCCCTCGGGAAGCCCTCGCCATCGCGGGACGTCATCTCGGCTGCTTCGGCGGGATCGAAACGGTCAGCCGCTTGCGACCTTTGGCCCGCCGCCGCTTGAGAACGTTGCGACCACCAGGGGTCGCCATCCGAGCGAGGAAGCCATGGGTCCGCTTACGGCGGGTGTTACTGGGCTGAAATGTTCGCTTCATGAGGTGCCGGCCTATCCATCACAGCGGCTGATCGCTGTCAATTTGGTCACGCTGATGCGGCTGCTCCGCCCTCGGCGGCGGGTTTGCCTTTCGCGTGCTCTTCACACTTCGACCCTGCTGCCCGCGGCTTCCGACAAGCCTCGGCAGTGCAGATCTTATAGCGGCCCTTCGGGAGACTACCTCGGCGCCATTTCGCGTAGTGACGGGAGCAGTACCCCTTGCCGACGACCTCGGCCGAACATCCCTCGAGTTTGCAGGTGCCCTTCGACATTCGAAACTACCTCCTTGAGACGGCGGACGCCTGCCGAAAGACACGCGAGCCGACCCGCGGATGTCTCACATCGCTCCGAGCATGGCAAGCAAGAGAGGATCGGCATGACGCCACGACGAGCCCAGATTTCTGTAGGAGGGCAACGCGTGACCTGGTAAGGACCCCTCCGCGTGTCGCTCAAGTACGCCATTCTGAGCCTTCTCGCTCACGACCCGCTGACCGGTTACGAGCTCATGAAGCTCTTCGACGGGTCGGTCGGCTACTTCTGGCATGCCACTCATCCGCAGATCTACAAGGAACTCGCCCGGCTCGAGCGTGCTGGTCAGATCGCGCACCGGAGCGTCGAGCAGCGCGGCAGACCCACGAAGAAGATCTACTCGCTCAGCGATTCCGGTCGGGCCGAGCTGCTGGACTGGCTGAAAGTCCCGGCCAGCGCCCAGCGAGTCAAAGACGAGATGATGTTGAAGACGTTCTGCTGCGGCCTGCTCGGCGAAGCCGAAGCGCTGGATCTCGTCCGCCGCCATCGCGAGCTACACGAGATGAAATTGCAGCGATATCAGGAACTCGAGCGCTTTCTCGAGAGCGGGCTCAGCGTAGCGAGCCGCGAGAGGCTCGGCCCCTACCTCACCCTGCTACGCGGGATCCGCTACGAGCGCGACTACATCGGTTGGTGCGACGAAGCGAGCGAAATGCTGCGCCGCTTCGATCAGGCAATGCCTCCGCAGCCGGTATCCCGACCACAGACACAGACCTCGGCCGCTACGCGCAAGCGGCGAAGCTAGACGGGCTATTCGCCAGTTTCCGGGCTCGGATCCGCGGGCAGGGCCCCGTTTCCGGAGCTGCTTCCGCCGTCGTCTTCCTCTTCCTGCTCGGCGAGGCGCGCAAGGCTCACGACCCGCTCGCCTTCCTCGATGTCGATCAGCCGTACGCCCTGGGTGTTGCGTCCGATCACGCGGATGTCGGCGACGCGAAGACGAATGATCTTCCCGATGCTGGTCACGAGCATGAGGTTGTCGTCGTCCGTGACTTGTTGCACGCCGATGACGCGACCGGTTCGATCGGTCGCCTTCATCGTGATGATGCCTTTCCCGCCGCGTGATTGCAGGCGGTACTCCGCGATGTCCGTGCGTTTGCCGTAACCGTTCTCGGCGACGGTCAGCACGCTGACGCCCGGGCTCAGAATCTCGAGGCTCACGACCTCGTCGTCGCCATCGAGTGTGATGCCCTTCACGCCGCCAGCGCCACGCCCCATGCTTCGCACGTCTTCCTCACGGAAATGGATCGATTGGCCATCGCGGGTGGTCAGGATCACCGCTTGCTTTCCGTCCGTCAGGCGGACGCCGATCACCTCGTCGCCCGTGTCCAACCCGATCGCAATGATCCCCGACGGGCGTGGATTCGCGTACGCCATCAGATCGGTCTTCTTCACGACGCCTTGCTTCGTCGCGAACAGCACGAAGTGATTCTCGCGAAACTCGCGAACTGGGAGGAACGCCGAAATCTTCTCGTCCGGTTTCAGGTCGAGCAAGTTCACGATGGCTTTGCCGCGCGCGGCACGACCAGCCTGCGGCACCTCGTGAACCTTGATCCAGTAGACCTTACCGACGGTCGTGAAGAACAGGATGTAGCTGTGGGTCGAGGCGATGAAGAGGTGCTCGACGAAGTCCTCGTCGCGGGTCGTGGTGCCGATCTTGCCTTTGCCGCCACGCCGCTGGGCGCGGTAGAGCGATACGGGATTCCGTTTGATGTACCCCTCGTGGGAGATCGTGACCGCCATGTCCTCGTCGGCGATCATGTCCTCGATCGAGATGTCTCCGATCTCTCCCACGATCTCGGTGCGGCGTGTGTCACCGTGGGTTTCCTTCAGCTGCCGCATCTCGTCGACGATGATCTTCGAGATTTCTCGCTCGTCGCCGAGGATCTGGCGCAAGCGAGCGATCAACGCGACCACCTCGGTGTGCTCCTCGAGGATCTTGTCGCGCTCGAGGTTCGTGAGTCGCTGGAGACGCATGTCGAGGATCGCCTGCGCCTGGAGCTCGGAGAGTCCGAACGAGCTCATCAAGCCCGCCTTGGCCTCCGGAGGATTCGGCGATTTGCGAATCAGCTGAATGACCGCGTCCAGGTTCTCGATCGCGATCTTGAGTCCTTCCAGGATGTGGAGGCGATCTTCGGCCTTCCGGAGGTCGAAGACGGTCCGTCGCGTCACCACCTCGATACGGTGCGCGACGAAATGTTGGAGCATCTCCTTCAGGCTCAACAGGCGCGGGCGGTTCTCGACGATCGCCAGCATGATCATCCCGAAGGACTCCTGCATCGGCGTCAGCTTGTAGAGCTGGTTCAGGACGATCTCCGGGACCGCCTCCCGTTTGAGTTCGACGACGATGCGCATGCCCTGGCGATCGGACTCGTCACGGAGATCGTAGATACCCTCGATGCGCTTCTCGTTGACCAGCTCGGCGATCCGCTCGAGCAGCCGTGCCTTGTTCACCTGATAGGGAATCTCGGTGACGATGATGCTGCTACGGCCGCTCTTCTTGTCGACCTCGGTGGTGGCGCGGGCTCGGCATTGGAGCACGCCTTTCCCGGTCTCGTACGCCTCGCGGATGGCTGCCGTTCCGTGGATGAAGCCCGCGGTCGGGAAATCCGGTCCCGGCACGTAGCGCATGAGCTCGAGCACGGTGATCGCCGGGTTCTCGATCAACGCGACGACCGCGTCCGCAACCTCGTTCAGGTTGTGGGGCGGAATGTTGGTCGTCATGCCGACCGCGATGCCCGAGCTGCCGTTGATGAGGAGGTTCGGGGTTCGGGCCGGAAGAACCCGAGGCTCCTGCAAGGTCTCGTCGTAGTTGGCGCTGAACTCGACCGTTTCCTTGTCGATGTCCGCCAGCAACTCGCCGGCGATCCTCGCCATGCGGATCTCGGTGTACCGCATCGCGGCCGCCGAATCCCCGTCGACGGAACCGAAATTGCCCTGTCCGTCCACGAGCGGGTAGCGCATCGAGAAATCCTGCGCCATTCGGACGATCGCGTCATAGACCGCCGAGTCACCGTGCGGGTGATATTTACCGATGACGTCGCCGACGACGCGCGCGGACTTCTTGTAGCCGCGATTCCACTCGTTCCCGAGGTCGTACATCGCGTAGAGGATGCGACGATGGACCGGCTTCAACCCGTCGCGCACGTCGGGGAGCGCGCGCCGGATGATCACGCTCATTGCGTAGTCCATGTAGGACTGACGCATTTCGTCTTCGATGTTGACCGGGATCCGGTTGTGCTTGGGCGTCGACTCCATCGGATCGTCGATCAGACGTCGAGGTTTCGAACCGCGAGCGCGTTGTCCTCGATGAACTTCCGGCGGGGCTCGACTTCGTCGCCCATGAGAGTCGAGAAAACCTCGTTCGCGGTGTACGCGTCCGACAACCTGACCTGCAGGAGCGTGCGCGTCTCCGGGTTCATGGTGGTTTCCCAGAGCTGCTCGGGGTTCATCTCACCGAGGCCCTTGTAGCGCTGGATCTCGAGGCCCTTCCGACCGTCGCGGATGATGTGCTCGACGCCTTCGCGAAGGGTGCTCACGTCTACGACTCGGTCGCCGATCGTCAGCGTGAAGGGCGCACTTCCTGCGGCCTTCAGCTCGCCCGCTAGTCGTCGCAGCTCCTCGAACTCCGGAGAGAGACACAGCTCCATGTCGATGACGGTGCGTTGGGTCGCGCCGTTGGCGCGGGTCGAGAATACGAGTCGTTGACTATTGTGCTCGGCGTCTTCCTCGATCGTGAACCGCACTGGCAGTAGGTCGGAGCCCATGGCTTCGAGGCGCGTCTGCACCTCCATCCCGATCTCGTTCACGCGCGTGGGATCGCGAAGCCACTGCTGAGCGTCGTCATCGAGCGACGCGATCATCCCGACGATTTCACGCTGACGCTTCTTGCGCTCCACGACGTCCATGATCTTCTCGAAGCGGGTCGCCCGTTTGACGATGCCCTTCAACGGAATGCCGGTCAGACTCGTTCCGTTCGACTCCAGCTTCACATCCGCCGTGCCGAGCTCGATCAGGTAGTCTTCGAGGGCCGGCTCGTCCTGGAGATAACGCTCCTGTTTGCCGCGCCGAACTTTGAACAACGGAGGTTGGGCGATGTACAGGAATCCGTTCTCGATGAACTCCTCGAACTGCCTGTAGAAGAACGTCAACAGCAACGTGCGGATGTGCGACCCGTCGACGTCGGCGTCCGTCATGATGACGATCGTTTGGTAGCGAAGTTTCGAGAGGTCCTTACCGTCCTTGCCCACTCCGGCGCCCAGTGCGGTGATGAGCGTCCGGATCTCCTGAGACGAGAGCATCTTGTCGAACCGGGCCTTCTCGACGTTCAAGATCTTTCCACGCAACGGCAGGATGGCCTGGTTCTTTCGGTCGCGACCCTGCTTGGCGGATCCACCGGCGGAGTCACCCTCGACGATGAAGATCTCCGATAGTGCCGGGTCGCGTTCCTGACAGTCGGCGAGCTTCCCTGGCAGCGATCCGGAGTCGAGCGCGCCCTTCCGGCGTGCGAGCTCTTTCGCCTTGCGCGTAGCTTCCCGCACTCGCGCGGCTTCCAGTCCCTTCTGCACGATGCGCTTCGCGTCGGCCGGATGCTCTTCGAGGTACGCTCCCAAACGCTCGTTGACGAGCGTCTCGACGAAGCCCTTCACCTCACTGTTGCCGAGCTTGGTCTTGGTCTGACCTTCGAACTGCGGCTCGGGGACCTTAACCGAAATGACCGCGGTGACACCCTCGCGGCAATCGTCGCCCTGGAGCGCTTCCTGCTCCTTCTTGCTGAGGTTTGCCGTCGCTGCGTAACTGTTGATCGTACGCGTGAGCGCCGACTTGAACCCGACCAGGTGGGTTCCACCCTCGACCGTGTTGATGTTGTTCGCAAAGGCGTAAATGTTCTCGGAGTACCCTTCATTCCACTGCATCGCGAGCTGCATCTCGACGCCTTCGCGCTGCCCCTCGAGGTAGATCACGGGGTGAATTGGGGTCTTCGTCGAGTTCAAGTGATCGACGAACTCGACGATGCCGCCCTTGTAGTGGAACTCGTGCCGTTTCTGGTCGCGCTCGTCCTGGAGTGAGATGTGAACGCCTTGATTCAGGAAAGCGAGCTCGCGCAATCGCTGGGCGAGGACGTCGAAGCTGAATTCGTGAACCTCGAAGATCAGCGGATCGGGTTTGAAAGTAACCTTCGTGCCGCGCTGCTGGGTCTTGCCGACTTCTTGCAGCCGACCTTCGGGCGTGCCGCGCTTGTAGCGTTGGGAGTAGACTTTGTTCTCGCGCTTGATCTCGACTTCGAGAGATTCCGACAGGGCGTTCACGACCGAAATGCCGACGCCGTGGAGACCGCCGGAAACGCGATACGCACCCTTGTCGAACTTGCCGCCCGCGTGGAGCTTCGTGAGCACTACTTCCGCTGCCGAGATCTTCTCGGTCGGATGAATGTCCACTGGAATGCCGCGGCCGTTGTCTTCGACGGTGACGCTGTTCTCGACGTGGATCGTCACGTCGATGCGATCGCAGTGACCTCCGAGAGCTTCGTCGATGGAGTTGTCGACGACCTCGAACACGAGGTGATGAAGCCCCCGCTCACCCGTGTCGCCGATGTACATGCCGGGGCGCTTTTGGACGGCTTCCAAGCCCTCCAAAATCTTGATGTTGTCGGCGCTGTACGTAGCGGTATCAGGTGAAATGTTTTCGGCCATGGTCGAATCGTCGATCGAAGCTGAGACGCGATGGGACCGACCCTGGGCCCTCCGCCACCCCGCCTCGCCCCTCGCCGCCGCAGCCTATCAACTGGGTGTCGAAGGGTAAAGGTTTCTGGCTGCTACATCCGAGGCTTAGAGCCGCATCGGCATGACGACGTACGAGTAGCTCTCGTCTTCCTGCATGCGGAGGATCCCGGGGCTCACCTCGTCGGTCAAACCGATCTCGACGGTGCCTGCGACACCGCTCAGCGAAAGTACATCGAGCAGGTAGCGAGCGTTGAACCCGATCGCGAACTCGTCTCCCGCGTAGTCCGCTTCGATCTCCTCGCGCGCTTCGCCGATGTCGGGGTTGGTCGTCGCGACCTCGAGGACTCCGCTGTCGATACGGAACTTCACTCCCCGTGCTCGTTCACTCGACAGGATCGACACTCGTCGGAGCGCGCCCAGGAGCTCCTCGCTCCCCACCCGAACGTGACGCTTGCTCTCCTTCGGAATCACCTGTCGGTAATCGGGGAACTCCCCCTCGATGAGTCGCATGAACAACTCGACTCCCGCCCGTTCGATGCGAGCCAAGTTGCCGCCGATCGAAAAGCTGATCTCACCATCTCCGCCCTCGAGCAGCCGTTTGGCTTCGACGAGGCCCTTTCGGGGAAGGATCACTCCAGGCTTGATCTCGACACCGGGAACCTCCCGCTCGACCAGTGCCAAGCGATGGCCGTCGGTAGCGACCAGGCGGACCTGGTTCTTCTCCAAGCTCTCGATGAACACTCCACCCAAGCTCAGGCGTGTCTCGTCGGTCGACACAGCGAAGAGGGTTTTTTCGATCATCTCCCCGAGCGCATCTCCCGGGAGACGCATGACCACGGTCCCCTTCTTTGCCGCTGGTGTTGCGGCTGGGATGCTCGGAAAATCCTTCGGGTCGATCGAGAGCATCCGGTAGCGGGCACGTCCACCCGTCACCTCGACGCCACCGCCTCCCGCTTTGATCGCGACCTCGTCGCTCGGAAGCTCCCGGACGATTTCGTACAGCTTCCGCGCATTGAGCGTAATCGAACCCGATTGCGCCACTTTCCCCTGACATGAACGGCGGATCCCAACCTCGAGATCCGTAGCCGTCAGCTGGATGTCCGATCCCTTCGCTTCGATGAGAACGTTCGCGAGAATCGGCAGCGTGTTGCGTTTCTCCACGACGCCTTGGGTCAGGTAGAGCCCTTGCAAGAAGTCGTTCTTTTCGACCCGAAGTTCCATGTGTGATGCCCTCGAAGCTTCTCGCCTGCTTTCTAGCCCAGTGTTCTTCGAGAAGTAAAATTAGAAGAACTAGTAGTAGTAGGCAGCACGTGATGGTGGATCAGCGCATCAAGTAGCGAGAAGCGCTGCGGTTGACGGAAAAGCGGATGTGGATCCGAGGAAGGGGTGGAGCCAGAGGTGAATCCACCACCCCCAAAGCGCGCCCGCAAGCTCACGCGCGATCCCCACTGGATCCAACGGTCATCCACAGCCGTCATGCCTTCGTGTTGGCGAGGCGCTCCAGCTCGTCGAGCGATCCGCGCAACCGCTGATCGGTCTTGAGTCGGTCTTCGACCACCTTGTTGGCATGGATGACGGTCGAGTGATCGCGCCCGCCGAATCGTTCGCCGATCGCGGGGAACGAGGCGCGAGCGAGCCTGCGCGAAAGGTACATGCCCACTTGTCGAGGAAACGCGATGTTGCGGCTACGTTTCTGCGAGAGCAGATCACTCAACCGCACTCCGTAGTACTCGCAGACCACGCGCTGGATCGTCTCGATGCTCACGGTCGAGCGTTCCTTCAGCAAGTCGTGGAGGACTTCGCGGGCGAAGTCGACGGTGATCGCGGTTTTCGAAAGTGACGCGAAGGCCGAAAGCCTGGTCAGGCAACCCTCGAGCTCGCGGACGTTCGAGTCGATCTTGGACGCGAGGTGGATCGCAACCTCGCGTGGTAAGTCCAGACCGTCGATCTCCGCCTTCTTCTCGAGAATGGCGACGCGAGTTTCCATGTCCGGGGGCTGCAGATCCGCGATCAACCCCCATTCGAAGCGATTACGAAGCCGCTCCTCGAGACCAGGTATGTCCTTCGGTACCTTGTCGGAGGTGAGGATGATCTGGCGGTGCGCCTCGTGGAGCGCATTGAAGGTGTGGAAGAACTCCTCCTGGGTGCGCTCGCGATTGGCGAGGAACTGGACATCGTCGATGATGAGGACGTCGATCTTCCGGAAAGTCGACTTGAACTCGTCCATGCGATCGCGGCGGAGCGCCGTAATCAGCTGAGTCATGAACGCTTCGGCGCTGAGATAGGCGACGCGGGCATCTGGGTTGCCCTCCATCGCGGCGTGACCGATCGCGTTGGCGAGGTGGGTCTTCCCGAGACCGACGCCGCCATAGAGAAACAGCGGGTTGTAGTGGTGGCCGGGCTGTGCCGCGACCGCCTTGCAGGCGGCATTCGCAAACTGATTGCTCGCTCCCACGATGAACGTCGAGAACGTGTACCGAGGGACGAGTGCGCCGAAACGAATCGGTTTCCTCTTCCCGATGGCTTGCTCACCGGGGAACAGCTCGCCTTGAGCTCGCCCCGCGACGAGGATGTCGATACGACGCGGTCGCCCGATGGACTTCAGCGCCTCCTCGAGACTGCCGGGGTAGTGCAAGCGCATCCAATTTGCTGCCGTCGAGGTAGGCGCCAGCAACCGAAGAACGTGGTCGTCCGCACCCGCGAACTGCAAGCCCTCGATGCCGGCTCGGTACACCTCGGGTCCGAAGCGCGCGAGGAGCAGTTCGCGCGCGCGCTGCCACGCATGCTCGGGAGAATCTTCAACGGGTGCCGGGCGGTTCATCAGTGCGGCAGCCTGTCTGACATCGTCGGGCGACAACCGGAAGTCGCGAAGAGAGTTTCAGGCGTGAAGGACGCGGATGTGTAATCCCTTTGGTACGGGTACGCAAGAACAATCTCCGGAACGAGCGCCCAGGAGCGCGTTGACCCTCCGCAAACCCGGTGCTAGCGAACGCTTCGCGCGGGTGACGCGCCCTCTCCGCCGTGACGACGCTTTCGACGAAGCTCTACGATGAAGCGTCTCTCCTCTTCCCGGGAGGCGTGAACAGCCCGGTTCGGGCGTGGCGGAACGTCGACGGACGTCCGCTCTTCATCGCACGCGCGCGCGGCGCTTCGATCGTCGACGCCGAGGGTCGAGTGTATCGCGACTTCGTAGGATCATGGGGCGCTGCCATCGCCGGCCATGCGCATCCGACCGTAGTCGAAGCGGTCGAGCGCGCGGCCGGCAACGGTCTCAGCTTCGGCGCCCCTACGCCAGCGGAGATCCTGCTCGGACGGGACATCGCGGAGGCGATGCCAAGCTTGCAACGCATGCGGATGGTGAATTCCGGAACCGAAGCCACGATGTCCGCGATTCGCGTGGCACGTGCGTTTACGGGCAGGCCGAAGATTTTGAAGTTTGCCGGCTGCTATCACGGTCACTCTGACGGTCTTCTCGCGCGCGCCGGTTCGGGTGCTCTGACGTTCGGGATTCCGGACAGTGCCGGTGTTCCCGAGTCCGTCGCTTCGAATACGCTGGTGGCCGATTTCAATTCCGATCAGGCGGAAGCGTATCTGCGCGCCTACGGAGACGAGATTGCGGCGGTGATCGTGGAGCCGATCGCCGCCAACATGGGCGTGGTGGAGCCGCAACCCGGGTTCCTCGAGTCGTTGCGCGCCGCCACGCGCGCGCACGGCGCCCTTCTCATCTTCGACGAAGTCATTACCGGGTTTCGGGTGGGTAGAGGCGGGGCGCAAGCCCGCCTGGGGATCGACCCCGATCTCACGTGCCTCGGGAAGATCATCGGCGGCGGACTGCCGGTTGGGGCGTTCGGGGGACGGCGCGAGATCTTGGATCTGTTGGCGCCGCTCGGTCCGGTCTACCAAGCAGGGACGTTGTCCGGAAACCCGGTCACCATGGCGGCAGGACACGCGACCCTCGGGCTCCTGGACATGAGGGCGTACGCGCGCCTGGACGCGATGGGCTCCCGAGTGGCCGAGGGACTCCGCGAGGCACTGGCCCGTACCGGCGTACGCGGATGCGTGCAGCACGTGGGGTCGATGTTCACGCTCTTCTTCGGAATCGAGGGCGCCACACGGCTCTCGGAGGTCGAAAGGGCAGACCGCGCGCGCTTCAAGCAATTCTTCTACGGAATGCTCGAGCGTGGGTTTTACCTGCCGCCCTCGCCATTCGAGGCCGCATTCGTGTCTCTGGCGCACACCAACGAGGACATCGGCGATTTCCTGGCGGCTGCCGAAGAGACCCTGCGCGGTAGGGGCTCGCCCTGAGTGCCGCAGCCGCCACGCCAGGAATCGGCGTTTTTCCGCTACGCGAAGTTCTCGGCTGTGGCGTTCGAGTTCATTGGCTCCATCGCGGCTGGAGTTTTTCTCGGCACTGCGCTAGACGCCTGGCTCCAAACGGAGCCCTGGTTGGTCCTCGCCATGACGATCGCCGGCACGGTGATCGGGTTCTATCGAATGATACAGATTCTCAGCCGCCTCCAGCGTACGCTATGAATTTCCGCCTGGCTCGTATCCAGACGGCGATGCTCGCCCTGACTGCGTCGTTCGCTGCCGTCGCTCTCGTCTCTGGGGCGTCGTTGCCGGTGGGAATCGTGCTCGGTGGCGCAGCGGCATGGCTGGATTTCGTCGTGATCAAGAGTCTGGCGTCGGCCATGCTCATCCGACGCCCGTCGCCGGCACACGTGGTGCCGATGGCGCTGACCAAATCGCTCGCGCTCGTGGCCGTACCGGGTTGCGCCCTGTTCCTCCCTGCGACCCTGGTCGACGGCGTGTCGTTCGCCCTCGGCGTGACGACGTTGCCGTTGGCCATCGTGATCGATGCGCTGCGGGCGCTGCCCGAACCTAAGACTGGAGCTGCATAAATGGAACACGGCTTTTCCTGGGTCCAACAAATTCCAGGTCTGAATCTTCTCGAACCCCATACGGCGACTGCGCTCCTCGTAATGGTCGGGTTGCTGCTCCTCGCGCTACGAGCGCGTCAACAGCTTGCCGCCGCAGGCAATCAGGTCGTGCCAGATGAGGGCTTCAGCGCGCGGAACATCGGCGAGGTGGTGACCGAGTTCATCACGAATCTTTCCGAGAGCGTCATCGGCCATGACGGACCCAAGTATGTCCCGCTGTTCGGGAGCCTGTTTGTGTTCATCCTGGGCTCGAATCTGATGGGTCTGATTCCCGGCTTCACACCGCCGACGGACAACTTCAACGTCACCTTGGCGCTCGGTGTCGTCGCGTTCGTTTCCTACAACTACTACGGCCTTCAGGCTCACGGGATCGCATACCTCAAGCAGTTCATGGGGCCGCTCCTTCTGCTGGCGCCGTTGATGATCGTCGTCGAGCTGTTCAGCCACCTGTTCCGCCCAGCGTCGCTCGCCATCCGGCTCTACGGCAACATGTTCGCCGACCACTTGCTGCTCGGCATCTTCACTGATCTCACCAAAGTCTTGATCCCCGTGATCTTCTACCTGCTGGGGACGTTCGTCTCGTTGGTCCAGGCCTTGGTCTTCACGCTCTTGACCATGGTCTACGTCGGGCTGGCGATCAGTCACGACCACTGAGGTCGTTGCTTCAACCGATTCGCACCGCGCCCGCGAGTGGAAGAGGAAAAGAGAGGGGACGGGGCGGGGACGTGCGGATCCTCAACGTAGGAGGGTAGTACTATGTCGAAAATCGTGAGAATCCTCTTTGCAGTCGTCACGTTGCTCGTCATCGCGAGCCCGAGTTTCGCGCAGGACGGTGCCGGGGGTGACGCTGGCGGCCTGATCGCGCTCGGCGCCGGTCTTGGTATCGGCATCGCCGCGCTCGGCGTCGGTCTCGGTCAGGGTCGGGCCACTGCGGCCGCGATGGAGAGCATCGGCCGTAACCCGAACTCGGCGGACCGGATTTTCGTGCCGATGATCATCGGTCTGGCGCTCATGGAAGCGCTCTGTCTGTACGCGCTCGTGATCGCGTTCTTCCTCCAGGGCAAGATCGGCTGAAGTAGCTCACGACGGGGTTTCGACCGTCGGCTTTTTCGCGAGGGGCGGGGGGTTCTCCCCGCCCCTCGTTCGTTTTGGTACTAGAGAATTCGCTTGGGTCCCGGGGGATCATTGGGCTATGGTTCCCTCACCGACGCTCCCAAGCTCCCGGTTCCTGAGTCGACGAGGTGGTGGGGAAAGGAGGCCGCGGTGGAAGCGTTCTCTGGAGCAGCGAGAGGCATAGCGTTTGCGGCGGGGCAGTTCACTGGCGGTCAGCGGGTGTTTCTCGCCGCGATCCCGATCGAGCAGCTGCACGCCAACCCGCAGCAACCACGGCGATTCATCGATCCCGAGAGTCTGGCCGAACTGACGGACTCCGTTCGCCAGCGCGGAGTGCTCCAGCCGATCATCGTGAAGCGGCAGGAGGTCGGATATCTCATCATGGCCGGTGAACGCCGGTACCGGGCTGCGAAGGCTGCGGGCTTGACGGTCGTCCCAGCGATCATCCGCGACGACGATCCGAACGAGATCGCGCTCATCGAGAATCTCCAACGTGAGGACCTGACGGCACTCGAGGAAGCCGAAGGTCTCGGTGCCATGGTGGCGCGGTACGGCTACACCCATCAGGCCCTGGCGCAGCTGCTGCACAAGAGCCGGCCCTACGTATCGAACACCCTCGTGTTGACGCGTCTACCTGCAGAGGTGAAAGCGGAGTTGCATCGCTACCCGACGATCTCGCGCGAGATTCTCATGGCGATCGCGCGTCAGGGTTCGGAAGTCGAGATGCTGAAGTTATGGCGTCGAGTGAAGCTCGCGAATCTTTCCGTTCACAAGTTCCGGGAATCCCGGCGTCCGGAGGGCGGTGAGACTCGTACGACGGAAATCATGGCGGCTGCGCGCAGGATCAATCGCAAGCTGCGCGGATTCGACGTTGAGCACATCGGCGAAAGCGAGCGGCCGAAGCTCGTGCGGGTGTTGCGACGCACCCGCAAGCGTGTCGATCAGTTGCT
>Ga0268299_1001232_pt1 | contig 49709 bp, 43 predicted proteins | sample NOBtaG_FD_193484 | JGI IMG/M metagenome (GOLD analysis project Ga0268299, IMG submission 193484) | Activated sludge microbial communities from bioreactor in Nijmegen, Gelderland, Netherland - NOB reactor | ecosystem: Engineered > Bioreactor > Aerobic > Activated sludge | place: Netherlands... | reverse complement strand
TACCAGATCCAGAATATCGCTACCGCAAGCATTATACCCATGCCCAGCTTGTAGTACTTCGAATCGTACCACAGTGACATGTCGTAGTCCGCGCTCGCAGCACTACTCGTTCCATACGTTGTTGCCACGTTATTCCTCCTCACTTGCTTGTTAATTAATACTACTTCCTGCTACTTCTCTTTCTTTAATACCAATTAATTAGTACTGCTTTTTACAACAGCCTTAGACGCCTCTTGCAATCGCCTTTCCGCTGCAAACCACAGGCTAGTCGACCTTAACCTATAAAGTCAAGTCATTTGTCATATAATCACCACTAATCCTGCATGGATTCTTCAATATTAATGGATAATATTTTCGATTTCAATATTCAAATTTACTGAAAAACAATCCAACGATAAAAAAATTTTAGAACTGGACTTTGACTTCTGCCTAATATACATTGAAAACAAAACAAATTATTACAGTCAACTTATTCTTTTCAATCGTCATTTAACTGATTGATTAGTTTCGATGCGCTTCATTTAAACTCCCATTCTCGCCATCCATTTAACAAAGGGAAATAAAGACCTAAAAAAATTCTGCGCCTGTCGATTTCGCGGAAGGCTTGCGCATAATTGTTTAATTGGTTTCGATATCGACCCAATTCCCTGTTTAAGAATAGTGCTACGTCTGAGCCTTCATGGCTACTCGTTTTATAATCAATTATCCACCGCACATTATCTGAATCACAAAATGTACGATCTATTACATAATTAGCTGTTCCATGTTTCATCACACGCGTCAATTTGAATTCATTCTGCGCATCTTTTTTTTCACTTAATAGCCATTGTCCACGCTCGTCCGCTAACGTATTTGTTAACGCAACAATGATGCGATCAACAGCTTGTTTCAGAATTTTGCGTTCTACGCTTAATCCATTATTCAGCAATCCAAGTTCAAAGATTTTTCGCATGGAATGAATACGCCGGCTATCCCATTGATGTAATCTGTCTTCAGCCATCTGCTGTAAAGTTCTGTGCACAATACTGCCAATATGCTTGGCAATTTCACTGGCCCAGGAAAATTCAATTTCTTCCTGCACAGTATTATTTTCTGCAATGGCGGATTGCCACACAATCGATTGTGGCGCAGCAGGTATCTGCCAATTTGATACCAATCGCACTATCGACTGATTGAATTTTATTTCTGGAATATTCATTGAATTGCTTTGCTCGATTTTGCACAAGTCTTCGCCCAACCCAATAACAAAGTCCTTTTCTACAGCTGGCCAAAGCCTGTTCAATAGACTGCCTGCATGCGGTGGACGAATTTTCATGTCCTCGCTTGTCCCGATTGTATTTACATGCCCAAACAAATGCAGGAATTTTTTAGCGCGCGTTGCCGCAACATACAACAACCGATCAGACTCGAAATTTTCCTTATCTTGCTCAACCAATGTAATCCATTGATTTATCTTGTCAATAGCATCTCCTGCTTGTTGGATAGGCGCAAGAAATAAATCCGCTTGTCGATGTACGGCGACCATTGGCTCAGAATTTATACCGCACTCGTTACGCGGCAATTCCATCCACTGAAGTAATTGTCGCGATCTGTTTCTGGGGTTATAACCCAAACCGGGTATCAACACCGTATCAAACTCCAGTCCTTTGGATTTATGAATTGTCATGATCTGTAACCGATCATCCGCCTGCAAATCCGCCGACGCAAAAAGTCGGGTCAAGCCATTTTGAAAAACAGCCCAGTTCGCAATTTTTCCCGCGCGCTCATGTTTCTCAAGATATTCAAAGAAAATCTGCGCATCATTGCACTTATTCGCTTCTATTAGTGCCGAATCCTTCTCCATACATCCTTGCCCACCCAATACCTGCCAAGTGGTTTCAACCGTAGAACGTAATGACATCCGAAGGCGATTTTGTATGCATTGCGAAAACACGCTCCGAATCCGTTGCAAGCGCTTTAAACCATCTTCTGAAACACCGAACGAATGACTTTCATCATTCATTAAGCTCCAGATTGTCGATGATTTGCCACAATTATTGTCTTCATCAGAGACAAGCCGGGGAGACACCAAAGCCTGCAAATCGGCAAGTTTTAGTCCGCACCATGGTGCCCGGAGGACGGACAACCAGGCGATTCGGTCAGCCAGGTTCAAAAGCGCTCGCGTCAGCATCATTAAATCCTGTATTGCCGGTTTTTGATTCAATGCGTCTATATCCACAGCACGAAAATGAATATTCTCTGTCTTCAGAAGTGCCACGATTTCGCTCAAATGACTGCGGTTACGCACCAGAATTGCAATTGAATCATCCGGGCGATTATTCCTGGCCTGTCGAATAACCTCGATAACCTGTTGCGCTTCCAGCACGCGGTTATTCTCAAATACCGGATGTAGTGTCACGGCGCGCTCCGCCTGTTCGTCATGTACAGCAAATGAGGGCGTATACGCAACCGCGCCAACCGCGCTGTTTTCAACAGCGGGCATGATGTGCTGAAATGTTTGATTGACCCAGTTGACAATGCCCCGCTGCGAACGAAAATTACTGCTGAGCGTAACAGGTTCCAGTTTGATGTTGCCAATACCAAAATGCCGCGCTTGTAAAAACAATCCGACTTCAGCTTCGCGAAACCGGTAAATTGACTGCATTGGATCTCCCACGGCAAATAGGCTGCGTCCATCATGCATTTCCCATCCGCTAATCAATTTGTCGATCAACTGAAACTGGCTAATCGACGTATCCTGAAATTCATCAATCAACAAATGCTTGATCCGGTAATCCAGGTGCAACGCCAGATCCGTCGGCGCTTCAGCTTCACCCAGAGCTTGAACAGCACGTTGCGCCACCTCCGTAAAATCAACCTGACCCGTAGCATGAAAGACCAGTTTCAATTCTGCAACGGCATAAGGCAGCAAGCGCGTTATCACGCCCAGCACTTCCCACTGCGCATCTCTGTATTCGGGCGGCGGCAATCTGCGCATCGTAATTAAGGCCTGACGTACTGTGTCATTATCCGTCAATGCCTGAATGAATGCCGCCATGCGTGCTTTCCACAGTCGTGCCGATTCTTTCTCCGTGGCTGTCATTCCGGGGGGAAATCCTTGTTTCTTGTTGACCTGTTTGCGCCAGTTGCTATCCTGGGTAAGTAACAACTCGCTAACACCACACCATTCTTCAACCGTATCCGGCAAAGTTTCCAGGTCTGCGCACTGTGCAATCGGGGAATCCACATCCGACACGACCAGGTTTGCAGCCGCGTAACACAGCAGCGCGATCAGTTCATTTTCAAGTGCCTCGGGAAATGCGCTGGTTACATGCTCTACCGCATTGCTGCGCAAAACTCGTAATGAAGCTTCCAGTTCTTCGCGCGTCCTGCCATGAATATGACGCAACCAGTGATCCCGCCGCGCCAACATTTCAACCAGCAGGTTGACGATAAGCCCAGTATCGTTATCCAGATGATCGAATAACCGCTCAAGATCATCCGCTATCGGAGCATTTTCATTTAATAGTTCTATGGTTGAACGCGCAGCACGAACATAGAGATCCGACGCATCTTCCGTTGTTTCCGGCTGTGCACCGAATTGCGACAATATCGGCATTTGCTGAGTCAGAGAGGCGCATAAAGAATCGATCGTTTGTATGCGCAATCGCGCCGGATTATCCAGAATTCGCCACGTATTCATTCGGTCACGCTGCAATGCACTGATGGCAAGCTCATGTGTTAACTGATCGAATGCACTCCGGTCATGAAACAACGGTGATGATTTTGCATCAGCCGATTGCAAGGCTTTCAAGATACGTTCGCGCATTTCTGCAGCAGCTTTGCGGGTAAAGGTAATAGCGATAATTTCTTCAGGATTGTCGACATGGACCAGCAAGCGCAGATAACGCTGAATCAGCAGTCCTGTTTTACCCGACCCTGCCGGTGCCTGAACAATGAATGACTTTGTTGGATCGAGCGCCCGCAGACGCACTTCGGCATCGGGAATGCTGACAAAATCACTCATTCTCGGCATCCCTGTCTTCAGTCATCGCGAAACGCTCGCTGATGCGGCAGAACGGTTGCAAATCACAATAACGACAGGTTTCTGGATATTTTCTCGGCATCACTCTCGCATCGCCATTCACATAACCACTGGCAAGCTGCAAAAAAACAGTATTCCACTGATCCAGCAGCGCCGTCCAGCTTGTAAAATCATCATATTCTGCCGTTTTGCCAAATGCATCAACACCCGGCAACACACCATTTTCTCTTACCAGCGCCGAGAAACGCATATCTCCTGATTTTATCGCTGCAAATGCAACGCCTGCCACATCAGTCAGCGGTGGACTGGCCATGACAAGATATAATGGAAGCTGCGGCTCGTCAGGTCGCTCGCCCAGCATCGCATCAGCTTTATATTGACTGGTTTTGTAGTCGATAATGAGCAGCATGCCATTATCGAGACGATCAACGCGATCCATGCGTCCCTGTAATTTCAATTCTCCGATCTGAATAACATGGTTCCGCTCTATCGCTTCAACCGTAAAGTTGCCACGGCCACTCTCTACTTCAAGCCATTCACGCACCAGACGAACCAAACGCCTGCCTTCTATAGACAGAAATCGTTCAGACAAGGCATAAGGTCTTTTTTGTTTTATGCTTTGAAGCGCATCATTACTCGCGGAAAGCAGAATGTCATCCAGATCTTTTGAATTGATATTGTCCAGCGCCTGTTTGGTTTTAAGCCTGCTCCATACAGCAGCCAGAACCTGATGTACCAGTATTCCCCGTTCCATGGCATTCAATCCGACATACGGCGCATCCATCGCATCGGCAGTCATACGATGCCGCGCCCAGGCCCGGAATGGACAAGCCGCATAATCCTTGATGACTGCGACACCTCCCCCAGTATCATGCCTGACCAGTGGCGGCACACGGTCATCGACAACACGCTCAAGACACGCAGTTTGCGCGATTAAATTCCGATGGCTTTGATAGCGTGGCAAATCTAGACTGCTTTCCGGTATCGAACGAATCAACGAACTTGATAAAATCTCCAGCGCATCAGCACCGTCGCTGAATTTCGGGTGACTCAGCACTACTTCTTTTGCGCTGTTCAACCAGCTTTGTGTAATCCGCTGTGAAAATGCAAATGCCGCCGTTACAGACCCCATCGGCATACCGGATTTTTTTTGCATCGCATACGGTATAAAAGGATTGATGCATGGACGCAAAGGCCATTGCTCATCAGACAACCCCATCACCCAGAGGTGGTCAAAGCCTAAGCCTGTCGCTTCAAGAACGCCGAGTATCTGGATCGGCACCGGCGGCGTCTGCGGCTGAAATAAAGTATTGGACACGATATGATTCAACCGCCCAACCGCACAGGCAAAACCGGTTTGTGGAATGACACGATCGAGCGTTGCAAGCTCAGCCGCAGCTTCATGAAATTTCTGCAGTGTCTGATATTCTCTGGAATCCAGCGTACGCTCTCCAGGAAACCCGATAATCCGGAGCATGTCCAGCATCAACCTGGCGTAATCGCCATGCCGCGCCTTTTGCGGCAGATCATCCCGGAAAGCGAGCAACATTGAAAAATTATTGACCAACTCCGGACATCCACTTCCTGAACAGCTGTCAGGACGATTGCCATTAGACGTCAATTGCAATAACGAAACGAACTGCTCAAGCGTCAGATTCGGCGCCGCATGCCGACGCAACTTCTGGTCAAGCAAAGCACGTTCGTCAATTTCAGCATTACCACCCCCGATAAATGGCGAACGCAGCACATCACTGATCCGATCATAGCTCACGACTCGTGAAACCAGCATCAGGATAGTCAACGCGGTATCGACTAAAGGATAATCCGACAGTGGCAAACCCAGCGAAATGTTAAAAGGCAGATATGGCGCGTATTGCTGGTACGGCTGTGGCAAAGCCGCACGCACATCGGGTTGCATCACGTCACTGAACATACGCTGCAGCATACTGCGCCGTTGTGTTAATGCCGGTACAATGATACCGATCGAAGCAGACGAATCGGCTTCCAGCCTGGAACGTGCCCAGACTGCCGCATGATATATTTCATCCTGCACATCGGTATAACAAACACGTCTCGCAGCATGCGGGGTTGCGCCATGGTCAGATTCACGATCAATCACCGGAGACCGGATCACCGCTACGCTGCTCCCCGATGTCATCAGGCCACTCAGCACTGCAATCTGTTGCGGGGTAAAATGATCGAAGCCATAACAGAACAGTTCATCCGGCCCCTGGGCTTTACCTTGCGCGCATATTTTTTTGATCAGTTCACCCAGACAGGCTGGATCGTTCAGATTGTTTTCAACAAGGTGTTTCCAGTAAATTTCAGCCCAGCCACGAAAGGTGATTGAATCTTCATTCAACGGATACTGCCTGAAATCATCCAACAGTTGCCAGTCATGGAGCAATTGCCAAGCTTCTAAAGCAAGGCGTGCTGTCTGCGTAATATTGAGCAGCAAACCGCCCGTCTCGTCGGATTGAATCACTTTCTCCCAAAGCATCTGTGCCTGCATGGCATTCAATAACAAAGGAAGATCAGCGTCTGTGACGGAATAAAGCGTATTCAGGTAAATACGCTCAAGAAAAGCGGCAAACGGCAATATATCAGGTGTTTGCCAGACAACCCGCTGCCGGTCAAGTTGATGTTGATTAAAGCCGTTTACAAGCGCCTGAGTCAGTCTGCGATTAGGCGTAACAACAGTCGCTGTTGTTACGCCAGCACTCAGGCGTTTGAAAAAATTTTCTTGCGAAAGGAAATGAAACTGTGTTGTAGAAGCATGTAACATGGGTTAAAAACTCACGTTTCCACGCCGATGCTGCCATTGCGTGATTCAGCGCTGCAGTTGTTCCCGCTTATCGGTAACACTCGCCCATTCATCAGCATCGGGCAATGATTCTTTCTTTTCAATGATCGGCTGCCACTGCTTGGATAACTCCGCATTTAAAGCAATAAAGTCGAGCTGTGAATCGGGCACGTCATCTTCCGCGTAAATGGCCTCAACAGGGCATTCCGCAACACACAACGTGCAATCGATACATTCATCCGGATCAATAACCAGAAAATTCGGACCTTCACGAAAACAATCGACCGGACAAACGTCAACACAGTCCGTATATTTACATTTAATACAATTCTCAGTAACTACATAAGCCATGAAACGATCCCTTGCGTGACACTTATTTATAGAATCCGATATTTTAGCAGAGTTTTATTCCTTGTCGCTATTGCCTGTAAAGATGATTTTCACCTGGTGAGGTCATTTTTCATGATGTACGCATAAATTAACCGTGGAAAGGCGATCAGGCGATTCATTTTTTGTCCGTACAAGTTAAGTTACCTCCGGCAGAGCCGGAGGCTTATTGATTGAGCCTCTCAAAGGGGCTGTTGCTAGCCGCTAAAGCAGCATGTCTATATCCAGCTTCAAATGATCATAACGTCCATCTTCCTTCTCTTGCTCCTGGATATACGCTCTTACTATTTCCTCATCCAATCCGACAGTTGACGCAAAATATCCACGTGCCCAGAAACTTTTCCCCGTGAAACTCCTTCTTCTACCAAGTTGTCGCGCTATTGCCTTTTATAAATCCAACAACCTGCGATACCGAATACTTCGGCGATATACAATGCACATGTGTATGTGATCCTGCATTAAATGGCCTTCCAGAATCTTACTTTCCTTCTGGTTGGCAAGATCATGTAGTACTTCACCTGTATGCTTTCTCAACTTGCCAAATATCAACTTCTTTCTACGCTTAGGAATGAATACCACATGATATTTACAATCCCAGCATGTATGACTCAAACTTTGGTACTCCTTCATTTTTGACTCCTCGTTTCGTGTGGTTGGGACGAGAACGTACTGCGATTGCCGTAACGGTCAAACCTTTGGGAGTCCCCCGGCTATGCCGGGGGTTTACCTATCATTAATCAAAGCCTGCCAGCCGCGATCATTGCTGTAGATCGCGCTGAGAATCATCCAGTGACGATTTCCAACGCCCTGCAATCAGTGGCTGCCCGATTCAATCAGGATCGCCTTAAATTTGATCAATAACTATCGAAGGATGATTTTTTTGTTTCAGCAAAAAGATGGAATGAGTGCTTGACAAAATTGTCAAATGAAACAGGATGGAGCAAGATTAAAACGTGTAATTCACTATAAAAATAACAGCAAGCTGCAAAAACATAAATAATGCTTTCCATTCAAACCCTGCAATCGGACAAACTGCTGTTTTTTTTATTATAAAGAGAAGGAGACTATTATGACAGTCGGCAAAATCTGCAACCGTGAAGTCATTGTCATTCAACGCGAAGAGACCGTACTGGAAGCAGCCAGATTGATGCGCCAACATCATGTCGGCGCAGTCATTGTGATCGATAAGCCCAACGGTCACGCGATACCGGTCGGCATTGTTACCGATCGCGATCTGGTCGTGGAAGTGCTGGCCACCGAGCTGGATGAAACAGTTATTACCATCGGCGATATCATGAACCAGGAACTGTTTACCCTGAAAGAAAATACCGCCACCTATGATGCCATCGATTTTATGCGCCGCAAAACCGTCCGTCGAGTGCCAATCGTCGACGATGCCGGAGAGCTGGTTGGCATATTGACCTTGGATGATATTTTGGAAATTCTGTCCGAAGAAATACTCGATCTGGCAAAGCTAGTCAGATATGAACAAAAAAAAGAAACACGATATCGTCCTTAGCGTTCCATACCTGTTATCGCTACGAGCTGCCGGCTCTGCTGTTATGAGCCGGCACGCGTGCTTGAATTCTGCTGACGCGCCTCTTCCACTCACACAGATTGGATTATGCAGTGCTTACAGATTCCGCGTAATTCCAGTTGCTTATGCGTCAGCAAAAAACCTGTGTTCTCAATGCTGTGTTCCAGTTCTTCGATAATCGTTTTCTTGATACCGACTTCCTTAACGCTGCCGCAGCGATCACAAATAAGAAATTGCGGCATCTCGTGCTGATGATTGCACGCAATATGTGAGCATGAAATGTATTGGCTCGCTGTTTCCAGTTTATGCACGAGTTTCTCTTTGATCAAAAAATCCAGCATGCGATAAACCGACATTACAGGTAACGACTCCTGAAATTGCTCTTTGTAGCGGTCGACAATATCATACGCCGAAAGCGGTAAAGCGGAACTTAACAGAACCATCAGCACTTTCTTGCGTTTATTGGTCAGCTTGTTTCCCGTTGACGCGCATGATTCCTGTGATTTTTCGATAATTTTTTCAATATCAGCTGTCATTTAATCTGCGGCAATACAAATGATAAAGTTTTTGAATAAAGGTAATATAATCAACGTCTTTTAAAGCCAGATTTTTTTACTCTCCTGCTCTGCTTCTTCCAGCGAGAGAAGATGCTGATACTGAATTTTAAGTGCGATAGTCTATTTATCATACATCCTAAAAGGCTAATGTATCTATTTGAAACCCATCACAGAAAAGCTTCCGCCCCGCATGCTCGTTTATTGCGAATGCGTCCTGCGTCTGTTACGCCTGCCATGTGGGAAATGGGTCGTGCAACGCAGCCCAGCCTGCTTCACCCACGCCAAGCTCTGCATCGGTCAACAGGCACTCATCCAGCCACTGACGCAAAGCTTGCAGGTCGAGGTTCTGTCCGATAAAAACCAGCTCCTGCCGTCGGTCACCGTGGGGTTCCTGCCATTTTTCCATGATTGACTGAATATCGATCGTATCTTGCGGCCATTCGCTTCTCGGCACTGCCTTCCAGAACATTCCAGCGTAGCCGTGACGCGCAATGCCGCCAGCTTGATTCCACTGTCCGGCATAATCTGGTCGCGTTGCCAGCCAGAAATAACCTTTGGATCGAAGCAGCCTTCCCTCAGCCCAGGGTTGATGCAGAAAGTCATAAAAACGCTGTGGATGAAACGGCTTTCTGGCTGAATAGACGAAACTGCCAATGCCGTATTCTTCAGTTTCAGGAATATGTTCACCACGCATTTCTTTTAGCCAACCTGGCGCCCTCTGCGCCTGCTCAAAACTGAATTTCCCGGTATTCAGGATTTTAGAGAGATTTATCCGCCCATTTTCGATTGCAATGATTTCCGCCTGTGTATTCAAACAGCGCAGAATACTGTGCAATTTCCCCAATTCTCCGGAATTTATCAAATCGGTTTTGTTGATCAGAATCACATCACTGAATTCCACTTGGTCAATCAGCAAATCGGCGACGCTGCGTTCATCGTCTTCCCCCAGGCTTTCGCCTACTTCCTGCAGCATTTCGGCTTGTTCATAATCGTGCAGAAAATTCACTGCGTCAACCACAGTTACCATCGTATCCAGACGTGCAATTTCTGACAGGCCGGTACCATTCTCGTCAGAAAATGTAAACGTTTCAGCAATCGGTAACGGTTCCGATATACCTGTCGACTCTATGATCAGGTAATCAAACCTTTTCTCACTGGCAAGTTTACGCACCGTAATTAACAGATCCTCACGTAATGTGCAGCAAATGCAGCCATTGCTGAATTCAATCAACTTCTCTTCGGATCGATTCAGTGAAACCTCCTTTTCGAGGATGGCTGCATCAATATTGATTTCACTCATATCATTGACAATTACAGCGACACGCAACTCTTGCCGGTTCTTCAGAAGATGATGCAGAACGGTTGTTTTACCTGCGCCCAGAAATCCGGAAAGCACGGTTACCGGTAGACGATTGTTTTGCTCAGTATTCATTAATTTTAGGCTTAATTTTGTATTTCATATTGATTTCAGCTATGATATAACATATCATTTTATGAATACAATGTTTCCTGATTATTATTTCTGTTCTTATGAGTTTTCTGAAGTTTGAATTGTTTTATGCATACCGTTATGCACTCCGTACTTCAGAATTAAGTTTTTTATCATGCCTTGGCCTACCTTCTCCTGTGAAACAAGGTACTGATACCTGATTTACAGAAAGTATAAAAACTTATAGATTTATCGCGCCTCGGAAAGCAAAGCCAATATCTTTGAAGCGTGTTTCTGAACTGATGCAATACCCTTCCCCTTAGGCAGTCAGAGACCCGCCTTATATTCTCGAGGCGCTTTTTCAGCAAATATGGCATTACTCTGAATCCAAAAAAAAATGTATCAACGAAACATTACTATAGCTTTCGATTTATCAGAGCCTGAAACAGTGCGCAGTGACAATCGATACATCAACCATAACCTGCTTTCAGGAATCGGCGGGGCGCAACAAATACTCCTGTTCATGCCGTACATAGCAATTATGCTGTTTCTGACGCTGATCATGGCAAACACTGATAACGCCCTGGCCGAAGATACAGTCCATAAATCGACGCATCGCAAGGCGTCGAATGAATCTGCCGGAAACAGCCCCATGATTCAGCTTACGCCGATCAACATCATCGGCGCCACACCAGAACCGGCATCGACCCCAAATGCCAGCACACTGGAGGGCCGCTCACTGCATCTGCGGCAAAGTGACACGCTAGGTCAGACACTGCACGAAGAACTGGGCATCAGCAATGCGTCTTTCGGACCCGGTGTCGGCATACCGGTTATCCGCGGACTGACAGGCTCTCGTGTACGCATCCTGCAAAACGGTATTGGCACGCATGATGGCAGCAGCCTCAGCCCCGATCACGCGCTGGCGCTCGACACGCTGTTTGCACACGAAATCAAAGTGCTGCGCGGCCCTGAGATTATTCGTTACGGCGGAAATGCCATCGGTGGTATTGTCGACGTGAGTGACGGCCGCATACCGGAGCGGCGCGCCAGGAAAACCGTCAGCGGCACCGCCGAAAGCCGTTATGACACCAACGCTAACGGCACGCACTCGGCTTTTACATTAAATACGGGAAAAGACAGTATTGCGTTCAACTTGGGCGGCTTTTTTCGCGATCGTAATGACATCAGAATACCCGGCAAGGCCATCGACGAAACCTTTGCGGCGCAGCAGCTGGGACTGACGGAAATAACCAATGTCAGCGGTAAAATACCGAATACGGACAGCAAAGCCATTGGTGGTTTTACCGGCATTTCGTGGCTGGGGAATCAGGCTATGGCGGGCATGTCGGTCAGTCACACCGACAACCGGTATGGCATACCCCGAGGCAGCAGCCATCAACTCGATCCCAACCATCTTGACGGTCTGGAAACAGTTCTGCCAAGGCTTGACGATCTGACGGGATTTGAAGATATTTTCGGACCGCAGGCTTTGTTTCCCAATGTCCGCATCAATATGCGGCAAACGCGCTACGATTTCAAATCCGAATGGTACGAACCGGTGCGCGGCATTGACAGCATCAGTTTCCGTTACGGACTTATCGATTACGGACATACCGAATTCGAAGGCGGATCGCCGCTCACGCGCTTTAAAAATAATGTCGGCGAAGGCCGTCTGGAAATACAGCAGAGTCTACTCCACAATCTCAACAGCACCTACGGTGTGCAATGGATCGACCGGAAATTCTCGGCACTCGGCGTTGAGACGTTTGTGCCGAAAACCAGTCAACTGTCACTCGGTCTTTACACCACGCAAACGTACACCTGGAACAACTGGACATTGCAGGGTGGCGTCCGGTTCGAACACGCCCGCGCCAACCCCGCGGCAACCGAGCTGCGGTTGCGCGGCAGCGCCCTGCCGCCGGTGCCGTTACCAGGTTCGGTTGACTACCAGGCCGTATCCGCTTCTACAGCTGTGCAATGGAGTCCGCGCCAGGATGTCACAGCCAAACTGACTTTTAATCACGGCGAGCGCCCACCGGACATCCAGGAATTATTCGCATTCGGTCCGCACCTGTCCACGCGCAGCTTTGAAATCGGTAACGTGCAATTAAAAAATGAAACCGTGAACATGGCCGACCTGGGTTTTGAATGGAAAACCGAACGATTCAGCGCACGGATTAATGGTTACTATAACCGCACAGATGATTTTATTTTTCTGCGCAACACCGGTCTGGTTTATGAGGTAGACAACGAAGTCATACGCCAGCGTTGTGTCAGCGCGGCGGAATGCGTATCGGTTTTTGCTTACGGCCAGCGCAGCGCGGAATTCATCGGTTACGAATCCCGAGTCGACGCAACACTTTACCAATTACCCTACGGCAGCCTGTCGCTGTCATTGTTCTCCGATTACGTGCGCGGTCGCTTCGTCAATGGCGATCGTGACGACGTACCCCGTATGCCGCCACTGCGCTATGGCGCCGAACTGGGATTCGGAAATTCGATCTGGAACACCGCGCTGCGTTTTACCCGTGCCGAAGCGCAGCGCCATCCCGGCCAGAACGAAACACCGACGAACAGTTATCATTTATTGACGGCATCGGCAGATTATCAACTCAAAGCAAATCAATGGGGGGATTTATGGTTATTCGCAAAAGGATACAATCTGCTCAATGAAGAAATACGCAATTCTGTTTCGTTTTTGCGCAATTTTGCGCCGGAACCTGGTCGCAGCTTCATTTTTGGCGTACGTGCCACGTTTTAATATGACCATGCGATCTGCAATACAGTCCGGCCAAACGAAGCCTCGACCGCTATTTCGCAAAACCATTTATCGCCGCAGCTATTTCTGTATTCTTTTACTCACCGCTATGCTGACGAGCCAGCCGGTTTATGCGCAGCATCTGGATATCGAAGTCTGGGGACAGGGCAATGCCTTGTTTGCCGGATTTTGCCGTACATCTGGCGCAGTCGGCTGCAATCTGAACGGAGTGACGGACGCACTGGGGCTTCCGGCTGGCATGTTACCAGTTGAAGCAATCACAAACAAGCTCATTTTTCCAGTCGACTTTGGCGATCTGACCGGCGGAGATTTCAGCACCCGGAATCCTGGATTTCAGTCTATACACAATGCGCTGCTGCCTAACGAACTAATCAGTTATCGTGCGCTAGGCAAACTGAAATACTGGGACCCGGCAGTATCCTCCTGGACTGATGCGCCGCACACTGTTCAAATTCGATTATTCGGCGGACTCGAAGCCAGTGCCGAAATACTCAGCGACTTCTCTCAATGCGCTGGACAACTGCTGTGTTTCAGCGAAAACAGTTTCGGTATCGACGGCAGTACGGTTTTTACAGGAACCGGCGTACATGGAAACCCTGATCTGGTTGTCGATATCACCAGCACCAGCGGCATTCTACATACGCACCTGAGTTTTTTCCTGGAAAACCCGGATGGCGAAATCGGTGGCCCAAGCGGCGCATATTTGATTGAAATGCAATTAATTTCCAATGCACGTTTCTTTCCATCGAATCCATTTCTGGTTTTACTGAACGCAGGACTCGGAACCGGTGAACTTGGCGCTGCCCTAAGTGCACTGACGGGAAACCCGACAAGTAGTGACCTGCCGCAACAACCCGAACTTCCGATATCGATTCCCGGCGACGCGGATCTGGACGGTGATGTTGACCGGATTGATGTTGCATTGATTCTTCTGGCCGCCCAGAACACGGAAACGCTCAATGCGACCAATGCAGCCTTCGACGTCGACGGGGACGGCCTCATCACCCGCGCCGATGCGCTGCTGGCCAAAACGCTGTGCACGCTGAGGCTTTGCAATATTCCGGTTGAAGCGCCGGCAACGGCCTTAAATGTGGCGGCAATTTATGATCGCACTTCAGGCATATTAAATCTGAACGACATACACGCGGACGGCAAACATTATCGCGCACAGCTGCAAAGACTGAATGATCATTCGTTCGCTTTGATTACTCTACAAGCCGACAATCCCCGCTACGCAACACCGGCTCAGTATGACGCGTTAACAGGTACGCTTGAAATTCCTGCGATTTTTATTGACGGAAAATCCTACCGGGTGAGTATGAAAAACGCCGAAGAGTGGACATTTATGATAACGCATCTGGAAGAAATTAATGCATTATCAATTCCAACGGATTGATAACAATAAACTGACAAGGCACGGAATGTACGGATCAATATTTCAACGCATCAAAACTACGACAACAATTCATTCGAGAGGAAATAACATGTTAAAAAAATGGATACTTATTGTTATGGCCGCAGCACTGAGTGCGTTTATTTCACCCGCAATTGCAGCAGAAGAAGATAATCATGAACTGCACAGCGAAGACATACAACCGTGGCGCATCGGTGCGGAAATTTTTGTCAACAGTACACTGTTTGAGGCTGACTTCGGCGACCTCAGCGGTGGCCTGTTTGCTACCGATGATCCCGGCATCGATGTTAATGTTCAACAAGGCGCCTTTACCCCGGGCAACTGGCTACGTTTCCAGTCTATCGGGCAGTTATTGTTCTGGAACGGCACGCAATGGAGCGAAACGACTCCCAATGGTGAAAGAATCGAAATCACCGACGCGCTGAATAACACTATTTCATTCAACGCCAACGGCGTCAGTGAAATTGCTGGCGTAATCGGTGAAATTGACAGCAACGGCGGTCTGCATGAGCATCTGAATTTCCGGATACTTGACGCATCCAATACGCCGAACGGAAGCCTCGGTGCGTATCGCATTCAGTTTAAATTATTTGAGTCCGCACCGCAGAGCAATACGTCGGTTTCCATCGCCGCATCTCCGATTGCCATCGTATTCAATCGTGGACTAGCATTCGAAAGCTTCGAATCAGCGGTTGCCGCTGCTGCCGATCTGGACGAAAATTCGGCTTTTATTGCTGAAACCGGTCTATTAACGATTCAACGTGTCAAGGCTTTTGGCACCTATTACAGAGTTAAGCTGCAATATACCGAAAACAACCAGTTCCAGCTGATTGAAGCTGAAGAAGTCATTGATGCGGATTAACGCATCGTGCATGTCGGCAATGCAGAAAACGGGTACAATTCGGCTATTTTGACACTATAAAAACGCATTTATCCACCGCATTGCCTCCGGATAGAACATGACGATTATCAGGAACTGGATAAAATAAGCTAAAAAACCATTATGAAATTTCAGACTGATGATTTACGTATTATTGGCATGCATGAACTCCGTCCACCGGTGGAACTGCATGGAGACTATCCGCTGACCGAAGCTGCAACTGAAACCGTCTATGCCGCGCGACAAGGCGTTCACCGCATTTTGCGTGGCGACGATGATCGCCTGCTGGTCGTAACAGGCCCCTGCTCCATCCATGATACCGAGGCTGCACTGGAATACGCCGTTCGTTTGAAACATCTGCGTGAAGTTTTCAAGAATCAATTGCATATCATCATGCGCGTATACTTCGAGAAACCACGCACGACAGTCGGCTGGAAAGGATTGATTAACGATCCTGATCTGGATAACAGCTTCCATATCAATAAAGGGCTGCGCATTGCGCGCAAGCTGTTACTGGATCTTAACAATTTGAGTATGCCGGCGGCGACAGAATATCTCGATCTGATCAGCCCGCAATATCTCTCTGATCTGATCAGCTGGGCGGCAATCGGCGCACGCACGACCGAAAGCCAGGCGCATCGCGAATTGGCCTCTGGAGTATCCTGCCCAATTGGCTTCAAAAATGGCACATACGGTAACCTGAACATTGCCATCGACGCCATCGCGGCTGCTTCCCGTCCGCATCATTTTCTCTCAGTTACCAAAGAAGGACGTACGGCAATTTTTGCAACCAAAGGCAATGAAGACTGCCACATCATTTTGCGCGGCGGGCGCAAACCTAACTATGACGCAGACAGTGTCACTTCAGCTATTGATGCACTGAAAAAAGCCAAATTGCCGCCCTACCTCATGATTGATTTCAGCCATGCGAACAGTCATAAGGATTATCGCCGCCAGACCGAAGTCGCCGCTGACGTGGGAACTCAAATCGCGGCTGGCAATTACGCTATCTGCGGCATCATGATAGAAAGTCATCTGGTCGAAGGTAATCAAAAAATCGATGGCAAGAGACGAGAAGAACTGGTATACGGCCAAAGTATCACCGATGGCTGCATCAGTTTTGAAACTACCGAGCTTGTGTTGAATCAGCTCGCCGATGCCGTGGAGAAGCGCCGGAAAGTGAAACGGTGACTAAAACTGTATTGGGTTTTTCGGCATATTTTGATTTAAATCTATCACCCCTCAAACGCATTGGTAAGCGGATGGCGCCAGGTGGTGCCGAAATCACACCGCGTAACGCGGATACCGGGCGGTGACTGGCGGCGCTTATACTCGTTGATCCTGATCAGGTGAATGACGCGCTGTACATCGACCTCACTGAAGCCTTTGCCGATGATTTCCGCAGCCGACAAGTTGTGTTCAACGTAGGCTTCCATGACGGCGTCCAGCACCTCATAAGGCGGCAGGCTATCCTGATCGATCTGGTTATAACGCAGTTCAGCCGACGGCGCGCGCTCAATGATGCGCTGCGGAATGACTTCAGCTATCTGGTTGCGGTATTTGCACAGCTGATACACCATCGTTTTGCTGATATCCTTGAGCACTGCAAAACCGCCGACCATGTCGCCGTATAACGTGCAGTAGCCGACAGCTACTTCCGATTTGTTGCCTGTAGTCAAGACGATCGCGCCGGTATGATTTGACAGCGCCATCAACAGTATGCCGCGGATACGCGCCTGCAGATTTTCCGGCACCGCGCTGGTGTAAGCATTGTCAGGTGAAATGAGAAAATCGTTTTCCAGTGTCAGCAGAAAGTGGTCCAATAATGGCTTAATCAGACTCTGACTATACCGTACGCCGAGTGTCTGCGTCATTGTTGCAGCGTCTTCAAGACTGATACTGGAAGTATATTGCGTCGGCATCATCACCGCCTGCACCCGCTCCGCTCCCAGTGCATCAACTGCAATCGCCAGCGTCAATGCCGAATCGATGCCGCCTGACAGTCCGATGATCACGCCCGGAAAATGGTTTTTCTCGATATAATCCCGGACGCCCATGCAAAGCGCCTGATAAATGCTGGCTACTGTCGACAAATGCGGCTCGATATGCCCGCTTAACAGATCGTTACGTTCGATCTCGATCCAGCCGAGCGTTTCCTTGAATTCGGGAAGCTGATGCGTCAGCACACCCTGCCGGTTCATGACAAAAGACGCGCCGTCGAACACCAGTTCGTCCTGACCGCCGACCAGATTGGCATGAACCACATTGACACCGGTATCCAGGATAAACTGCTGTGTCAATTGATAACGCGAAACCTGCTTGTCGATGTGGTAAGCGGAAGCACTCAACACAAGCAGATGATCAATATCCGCCGCCAGTGTAATAATGTCTGCTGCGCTGCTCGCCTGCCAGAAATCGGCGCAGATCATGACGCCGAATTTCTCGCCCGCCAGTTCAAAGCTGCAGGGTTCTGTGCCTTTGTCAAAGTAATAATATTCGTTGAAGAACGGCGCCCGGTTGAAAATACGCTTGTGATATGTCGCGGTGATCACGCCGTTCTGGATGACGGAGGCTGAATTATAAAGCCTGCCATCCTGAAAATGCGGATGTCCAACAACCAGTGTGATCCCGGATACTTTCTGCACCAACTGCTCCAATACCTGAGCACAAGCCAGATGAAATGTTTCCCGCAGCAACAGATCAACCGGTGGATAACCGGACAGCGCCAGTTCAGGTGTAACGACCAGATCTGCACCGGCCTGTCTCGCCTGCTCCGCCGCTTCAAGGATTTTTGCCGCATTACCGGCGATATTGCCTACCGTAAAGTTGATCTGCGCAATCGCAATTTTCATGAATACTGAAACAGGAGTAAGAATTAAAAAGGCAGCACAGCATCCGGTTTTACCCGCTGTATATTGTCGCGAAAATCCTGTTGAATGCGCGCAAGCGCCGCATCGTTGTCCGCTTCAAAACGCAACACCACCACCGGCGTGGTATTGGATGCGCGCGCAAGACCGAATCCATCGGCATATTCAACCCGCAGCCCGTCGATCATAATAACCTGCTGCGCACGGCTGAAATCCGCATTTTGCTGTAACGCTGCGATCAGTGTATGGTTCTCGCCTTCCGCAACTTTGATTTGCAGCTCGGGCGTATTGATTGAATCCGGCAGACTGTTTAAAACCACATTAATGTCTTCGACATGGCTTAACAATTCCAGAAGCCGCGCGCCCGCGTATAAAGCGTCATCAAAACCATACCAGCGTTCCTTGATAAAAAAATGGCCGCTCATTTCTCCAGCGAGCAACGCCTGAGTTTCCTTCAGCTTGGCCTTGATCAGGGAATGACCGGTTTTCCACATTATCGGCACGCCGCCGTGCTGTTCGATCCAGGGCGCCAGATTACGCGTGCATTTCACATCGAATATTATTTTGCCACCCGGATTACGCGACAGCACATCGGCGGCAAACAGCATCAACAGACGATCAGGATAAATAATGACCCCTTTTTTTGTAACAATACCTAATCTGTCGCCATCCCCATCGAAGGCCAGTCCGATTTCCGCATCCGTTGCGGCAAGTGTTTGAATCACGTCACGCAGATTTTCCGGAACGGACGGATCGGGATGATGATTCGGAAATGTCCCATCGACCGTGCTGAATAATTCAATAACCTCGCAGCCCAGTTTTTTATAAAGCGCCGGCGCAAAAGCGCCGGCGACGCCATTGCCGCAATCCACCACGATTTTCATCGGACGATCGAGTCTGACATCGTTAACAATACGTTCGAGATAACTGTTGGAATAATCCAGTTCAGTGCGCTGCCCGACTTCTCCGGCGGTAATCAAATCATTGTTTTCGATGCGCCGGCGTAGCCCCTGTATCGTTTCAGCCGCCAGCGTCTCGCCGCCGAGTACGATTTTAAAACCGTTGTATTCGGGCGGATTATGGCTGCCGGTAACCATCACGCCGGAATAATCACACCGCTCATGTGCAGCATAATAAAGCATGGGCGTGGCCACCATCCCAACATCCAGAACATTGATACCGCTTTTCATAATACCTTTCGCCAGCGCGCCGGAAAGCGACAATCCGGATAACCGGCCGTCCCGCCCCACTGCAATTGATTTCAATTGGCGCGCACGTGCTTCCGATCCAATGGCGTGCCCGATCTTTTCAACAGTGGCAAGGGTTATCGTCTTGTCGACAATGCCGCGGATATCATAGGCCTTGAATATTTCACCTGGAACTTTGTTTTCTGAATCATTCATTAACAATAAATTTAAATAGTGACGGTTATTGACGCATCATCAATCGCGCTTTAATGATGTCCGGCGAGTGCACCACCCTTCAGGGTATAGTGCGTTCCGCAATACGGACAAAGCGCTTCGCCCGTTTTTTCGATAGGCAGGTAAATCCGCGGATGCGTATTCCAGAGCTGCATTGCCGGTGTCGGACAATGCAGCGGCAGATCATCAACAGTAATTTCGATTTCTCTTTCTTTGTTATCAGCTTGTTGTTGACTCATATATGCGCTTGCTCCAGTTAGAATTATTTGACAAAGGTTAGCCAGTCTCTATGTTCGTCATTTTTACCCTTGACGCAGTCGAAGAACAGCGATTGCAGTTGCGCCGTAATCGGTCCGCGTTTTCCGCTGCCTATCATGCGGTTATCCAGCTCGCGGATTGGTGTGACCTCTGCCGCAGTCCCGGTAAAAAACGCTTCATCCGCGCAATAAATCTCGTCACGCGTAATCCGTTTTTCAATGACAGGAATCCCCAGCTCGTTCGCCAGTTCCATGACGGATGCACGAGTAATGCCTTCCAGACAGGAAGTCAGATCAGGCGTATAAATCTTGCCTTTTTTGACGATGAAAATATTCTCTCCGGATCCTTCCGCAACGTAACCGTCAACATCGAGCAACAGCGCCTCATTGTAACCATTCTGAGCCACTTCCTGATGCGCAAGAATGGAATTGGCATACGTGGTCACCGATTTAGCCCGACACATGTTGATGTTGACGTGATGGCGCGTAAAGGTTGAGGTTTTTACCCGGATACCCATTTCAAGGCTGTCAGCACCGAGATAAGTACCCCATGACCATGCCGCAACGGCGATATGCACTGACAACGTTGTCGCCGAGAGTCCCATGGCTTCAGGACCGTAAAACACAATCGGACGGATATAACCTGAGGCCAGTTGATTCTGTTTGACGACTTCGCATTGTGCCTGCATGAGCGTTGCCTTGTCATAAGGCATTTTCATCATAAAAATATGCGCCGAATTAAACAGCCGGTCGGTATGCTCCTGCAATCGAAAAATAGCCGGCCCATGCTCGGTTTCATAAGCACGCACTCCTTCAAAAACCCCCATCCCATAGTGAAGTGTATGCGTCAGTACGTGCGTAGTGGCCTCCCGCCAGGGAACCATTTCACCGTCATACCAGATAACGCCCTCACGATCAGCCATTGACATCCAGAAACTCCCGAAAAGATCAGTTAAAAGTCATATTCTAACTGATTTTTTATCAGGCGTTGAACTCCGTAGTGGCTGCGAATCCCAAACGCGCTGCCACTTTGCATGGATGTCTGTGACCCGGCATTGAATACGCAATAATTGCTGCGTTCTCAGCAGCATCCAGCGCTATTCTTCAGGGTGCCGCAATCCAGTCAGCCAGAATTATTATTCATATTCTTTGCCTAAGAATAAAAAATGATAAATCTTCCCGTGCTTTGCACGGGAATGCGGTTTAGCGCGACAGGCCAGAACAATATGGGTTTGAGCGGAGGTGGCATACAAATTGGCTTTGGATTCTCATCAAGGTTTCGCTAAAAAATCAGTGCTTTAAGCAGGGCAAGACGAGAACAAAAAATATTGACGCGACATGCAATTGATATGTAAGTAAATATCTCTTATGAACAACAACGTATTGTAACGAGACGGAATAAGCAGGCAATCCGCGGAGCGGATATCTGCAAATATGGATTTTTAGAGATGTCTGTAAGAAAAGCATACAATAGCTTTATACGCTTAGGTACTTCAGAATTCGGCCTCTTATATTCTCTCCCGCTTGGAAGGCTGGATTAAAAGGTTATAAAAAAATAATTTTGAACTGCGCAGTGTATTTAGCAGAGCAAATGGGGCGTGCCAGCGATTACGCCTGCTTTTAATTTCGACAGCCTGAATACTTACTTGTCAATCCAGCATGAATAATTTTGTCGAACAACAGCTCTCCCCATCGAATACGGTGTATTCACAACTGTTATATGCCCAGACGATCGGCATGATTGCGGCTGGATTCATTGCGCTGCTGGCACTCTCCGGCTGGCTCATCCCGTCATTTGAGCGGATTCTGCCCAGCGGCTGGTGGCTCATGAAACCGAACACCGCGCTCTGCATTCTTCTCGGCGCTATTTCCATTCTGTTGATCCAGAAAAGTATCAGCGTTCCAGCCGTGCGCCTGTGCGGCGTGATGATTATTTTTCTGGCCTCACTTTCACTATACGGTTATGCCACCGGGCAGTCCCTGCCGGTGGAAACATTCTTGGCCACGGATAAATACACTGAATTTCCCGGCAGGATGCCGGTACACTCGGCGGCTTTCTTTTGCATACTGGGTCTTTCGTTTATTGTTGCCGAAAAAATAGAGGATCATCGCAACAATCTTCGTGATTTTTTGACGCTGCTGCTGATCAGTTTGATTATGGTATTTTTTTCGGGTTATTTCTTTTCAGCAACCAGCCTGTACGGGCACTCCGCCGAAATTCTTGTCGACACATACACTTTCATTGCCATGTGCCTGCTGACATACGGTAATTTCGTCCGCGGCATTCATGGCGGTATTTTTTCATCGTTCATGGGTTTCGGGATCAGCAGTTATACCGCCAGAACGACACTACCCTGGGCGCTGCTAGGTCCCTTCGCAATAATCAGCGCAATCAACTACCTGTCAACCATTCTGGGCATTTCGCTGGAAAACCGGATTGCACTTTCAGCGACCTTGTTGTCGCTCATGCTTTTCTTCATCATCGTCGGTGTATCCAACAAAATCAGTCACTTGGAAGATGATCTGCGCAAACTGGTGCTGACGGATGAAATGACGGGCCTATACAACAATCGCGCGTTTTGCATTCTTGGTAAGCACGCCTTTCTGGACAGTCTGCGCAATGATTCTTTAATCGTCCTGCTCTACTTTGATCTCGATGGATTAAAAACAATTAACGACACGCTGGGTCACCAGACAGGCTCTGAAATGATTATCGAATTCGCCAATCTGTTAAAGACCAACTTTCGGCGCAACGAAACCATAGCACGCATCGGCGGTGATGAGTTTGTCGTGTTGAGTCAGCGAAACGGAATTGAAGTCGCGCTCAAACGACTGGCCGACGCCACCGAGGCCGCAAACAAAAAAGGGAAGTCCTATACCATCAGTTACAGCCATGGCAAGGTTTCAGGACGAGCGAAAGACTATCAATCGATTGATGACCTGCTCGAGCAGGCGGATGCGCTGATGTACAAAAACAAAAGCGCAAAAAAAACGAGCAGACCGCACGCCTGAATGCGGGTTATTTATAGCATAACATTACATCGATAAAACATTGCGATGAAACAACAGCGCGCCAGACCAAACTACCGGATCATTCACTGGTTACCGGACAATTCATCGCCATCCCCCTCTCTCGTGGCGCAATCCGCTTCGCAAGGCCGGGCCGTTTCAGCCAAAGACTGTTGCTCCGCCACCGTTTCATCCCGTTGTCCCTGTGCAGCCTTGGCCGATGTTAACTGGTTAATCATGTGCACAATCTGACTATCGGGAATCATGCCATCAGCAACATCATCAGCCTCTTTAAACCACCCGTCTGAAGAATTTTCCACACCCATCGCAGCAAACCTCCGCAAATTTCAAAAATTGGAATGTCTATTAAATATGATAACTGTCAACAGTTAAAGCAAAGACAGCCGTCCATTTACCTTATAATTCCGATGTTTATGCGACATGGATAGCTTGCCGTGCTGCCGGTAAATCCGACTGGATAATTCACGTGCGACAAAAGGGGTTAAGGAGACAGAAGGGACAATCTTCGGCGCAGACAGCATTTTAAAATACAAACCAAGTCGGGAGACAACGCCTCCACTCCCGTCCTCCGATGTCCAATTTTGATAAAGACACTGTCACCCTTCGTCAATTAACAAAGCCTGTTACTGAGGCGCCAAGAAACTCTCTGAATCAATAACTGCCACCAGTGGCACCGCTTTTTTCTTTTAACGCCTCGCCAGCTTCATCGATTTCTTCTTCAGCGTCTTCATAGGCATCACTGGCGGAACGCTTCAAATCTTCTACAGCTTCATCTATTTCCTTGCCCGCCTGTTCTGCAACACCCTCCGAAGCGCCTGTGATTTCCTCGATTTTCTGTGCGGTTTTTTCGATAGTTTCATCGATAGCTTTTTTACTGCTATCGATAGATTCGTCTACCTTTTTACCCAGCTGTTCCGCGGGTCCTTCCTGCTTTGAGCAACCTGTAAACACGAGCGACACAAAAACCAGGGATAATGATAATAATAATTTGTTCATGGGACACCTCTCACAAAAAAGGAATATAAAAAATATTGCCAGATATTGCTCATTAAAATAATCAAGCACTTGCATGGTAACATTTACTTACCAATACAGACAAATCACCCGCCCAATAACCGTGAATCAATAAGCCATAAACGCAACCTGATCAAATATCACTGATAATACAATGCAATAACCGCTTTAATTGAAGCGCACATGCAGCACTTTAATCAAATCAATCTAAAAACCTGGGAGAACAAAATGAGTCAAATCCTTTTTGTACGTATATTCATAGCATCATAATGACGCAGACTTATCAGGATTTTTTAAATGCGCTTGGTTTCAGAGAATCGTCCAGCACTCCGGATGGCGCTCAAAATTATGACGCCGAGAACCCTTTTGGTTTCATCGGCAAATACCAATTCGGTGAAGCGGCGCTGTATGATCTCGGCTATTATGGCATCGACAACAGCGACAGCAACCTGTTTAAAAATGACTGGATCGGCAACTGGTCGGGCAAGAACGGCATCCACAGCAAACAGGACTATCTCGACAGTAGCTTTGTTCAGGAAATCATCATTCGAGACTGGCAGACCGTTTTGTGGAACAGAATCCAGTTTCTTGCGCTGGATAAATACGAAGGTCAGGTCCTTAACGGTCAGCCCATCACGCTTTCCGGCATGCTGGCCACCGCACATCTAATCGGCGCGGGCAGCCGCTCTTCGGATACTGCCGGGCTGAAAGGCTATCTGCTGTCCGGCGCGACTTTCAGTCCCGGCGATGGGAATGGTACCTCGGCAAATGATTACATGGCGCTGTTCGAAGGTTTCCAGACACCTTTCAATGTTGACCACAGTACCGATGAAATCATCGCTGGCGGTGCGGGAAGCGATACGCTGCAAGGCTTTGGCGGCAGCGATACGCTGATTGGCAATGAAGCGATCGACACGGTGATTTACACCGGCCCTTCGGCAAATTACGCTGTCCAACGGCAATCCGATAACCTGTGGACGGTTCACGCGCGCAACGGTTCTCCAGACGGCACGGATACACTCATTGATATCGAGCGCATCTGGTTTTCCGATACTTTGCTCGCGCTGGACCTTGACGGAAATGCGGGCATTACGGCAAAGATCATCGGCGCGGTGTTCGGTGCAGGTTCTGTTGCAGACACCCAATTGGCCGGTATCGGATTAAACCTGCTTGACAACGGCACGGATTATGAAACTTTAATGCAACTGGCAATACACGCTGCACTCGGCGATAATACCGCCAGCCACGCCACTGTAGTCGGTTTGCTGTATGAAAACGTAGCTGGTTTTCCGCCCCCCGCTGCCGACGAGGCTTATTTTGTCGATCTGCTCGACAGCGGCGCGCATTCTGTTGCATCAATCGGCATATTTGCCGCAGAAACCGCAATTAACCTGGAGAATATAAATTTTGCAGGTTTATCGCAATCCGGGCTTGAATTTGGCTTGTGGTCAGTTTGACCACGATCAACATTCCGTCACTCCGGAATACCAAGAGGCTGGATAGATTGAATCGATCCGGGTTTTCCGGAGACTTTTTATACTTATTACACTTCAAATTTTGGCACTCAAGCGCAATCGATAAACCGCCTCGAATACCCTGATCTGTTTCTGACTGGCGCACTCATTTACGCAGCGAGTACTACAACTTATCCTGGATGCTATCGATTCCAGTGCCACCCACTGCGACTCATATTCCTTCTGGTGTTCATGCACCAGTCGAACAGCCCGTTCCCGAACTTCCGATGAATGTCTCATGTGTTTTTTTCATTACTCTATCCTCTCAGGAAATAGAGTCTCCAATAAACCCGGGATGATTCAGCTGTTTTTGCGCCAGGAAACGGGGATGGTGTACTTGCATGGCTAAAGTCGGCGCAGCGAATGAATTCAAATCATCCACCGGAAAATCACCTCCACCAGCCATTCAGGCTGATCAAGCGGCAGATCGTGGCCTGCGGTTTCGTGCTGAATGTATTCGGCGTGCAGAGCCTGCGCCAGCCGGGCGCTGCAGCGATAATCGACCAGGCGGTCCGCTTTGCTCGCGACGATCAGTACGGGCTGCTGCGGCTGCGTATGCAGGGTGAATCGGATCGCCGCCCGGCATTGACGAACCGCGTTTTTCAAGGAAACCGGGGTTTGCCGCTGCCAGCTTTGCCAGGCCGCAAGCTGCGCGGTGTCATTGGCGAATTGACTGGACGTCAGCGCCAGAATGTCGGCTTCACGCTGCGCCGGTGAATGAAACAGCATTTTCAGGATACGAAATCCGGCCGAAAAACGCAGCCGGTGATAAAACGGGGACAGACGTCTTACGCTGGTATTGATCAGCACCGCCGATTTCACTTCATCCGGGTAGCGCGTCATCCAGTCGATGGCAATCATTCCGCCCATGGAAATGGCGATGAGCGTGAGATTCCGGCGCGACGCCACCTGCGCGCGCAGGGCCTCGGTCATGCCGGCAATGCTATCGGGACTGATCAGGTGATTGAGTCGGCCATTGCCGGGAATATCGGGGGTGATGATCTGCGCGCCGGGGAACCGCCGCTGAAGCAAAGTGGCAAATACCCCCCAGTGCCTGGCTTCGCGCAGTAAGCCGCGAATGCATACCAGCGTTACGCTATTGTTCATACCAGAGCGCCAGTGCAAGTTCTTCCATTTCGGGCGACTGGCTTTTATCGAGCCAGTTTTTATAGGACAGGGTCGCATGCAACAGAAAATCCAGCAGAATAAGATGGCTTCGTAAAACCCGCCGGTGACGATGCGGTTTAGTCGGGTGATAAAGTCCAGACAACCGCATGATTTGCAGGGGGTTTTTTCGAACCCAGCGCCAGGAACCCATCTCCAGAGTCAGCGACAAAAACAGGCTGTTCCGTTCTACCGCCTGTAAATAAAGAAAATCCCATAAATCGCCATGCACCAGGTAATGTCTGGATTGCGGCTCAAACAGATACTCCTGGTGCGGATACGTATGCATGAACAGTTTGCGCAGATAATAGACTTCCTTGATGTGCTTGATCGGCTGAATCCGGCTGCGTGCATACGGAAACCAGATCTGATTGCGGTAGCCGAAACCGGAATGGCAATCGAGCACCATGCTCAACGGCGCCGGAAAAACCTCGCGGGTGATGAAGTCGCACAGCGCCTGTGCTTCCGGCTGCATGGGCTCACCGGCTTTGCCGCGGTACCACGGCAAAGCCGGTGAAATTCTGTGGCCACCGCCCAGCCAGATGGTTTTTTCCTGACTGTCAACCGGCGCATTACGCATCAGGTCGACGCCCTGGCCATTCGACCGCGTGTTGTTGTACATGCCGACAGGATTAACCAGCGGCAGGATATGAATGCGCACCTTCTGCAGCAGATCGGCCGTCACCTGATCCCAGGCCAGACGTTCGAGCAGACCTTCCAGAAAGGTAATGACGACCTGAGTGCCGATGCGTTCCAGTCCGTGAATACCCGCCACATAGGTAATACAAGGCACATCGTCGACGCGATTGCCCAGCGTCAGTGCGTATACCGGCAACAGTTCATCCTCGCAGGGTACATGGCAAAGCACCGTACTAAATAAGTGCGCCTTGTCGCTCCATTTGATAATGGTCTCGATCTGCCGCAGCTCAGGTATATTTTTCAATGTCGAATAGACCATACCTGTGTTATGAATGGAATGCGCTGAAACAGCCCAAGTTAATCATCCGTGCATCATATCACCTGGATTGCAAACCATCATTTTTAATAAAACTGTCATCAAATTTTCACTCATACATCTGCCGGATTAACAAGCTGTTGAAGCCCAATATGCTGAAAACAGCGTTGTCAGCGTATCGCAAACCCGTTGTAATCAATTCATCATAAAAATTTAATTTTCATGTAATTTTCCTGTCATTCAGTTGGTTTATAAATCGGTTTCTTATTTAACGATTAAAAAAAAGGAGAGAAACAGATGAGCAGCAAACTGCATCCCGATGGGAAACTTAATCCAAGTCTTACAAGCAGTAATGACAGTACAAACAACAACATCCTTGATATTATCGAGGAACACCAGTTAAACAGACGTGAATTCCTGAAATCATCAGCAAGCGCCACTGCGGGCGTCGCCGCGTTGACCGTGATGAGTACGACAACCATGGGCAGCCTGATCAGCCATGCCGAAGCTGCCAAGAAGCACCCTGCCAATATCACCAATACAATCGGCTTTACCGCCGTCAGCGCCAATACGATTCCAATGACGGACGGCGTTACCGTACCGGCTGGATATACCGCCAGAGTCCTGGTGTCATGGGGAGACTCATTGACCAAGAAGCCGCACTGGGACAGCGCAGGTGCAATGGATGAGGAAACCCAGCTTCATTGTTATGGCGCGCATACGGATGGCATGCACTATTTTCCAATGCCGGGACCGCTGGGTAACAGTCGCGGACTACTGGTAACCAACAGCGAATACTGCGACCCACCGCTGGTGAATAACATTACGCCCGCTTCCGCCTACGCTACCGTAAACATGACACTGGATATGGTGCGCGCCCAGCAGGCCGCGCATGGCGTTAATATCGTCATGATCAACAAAAAACTCAAAGGAGAAAAATGGGAAGTCGTTCGTCATTCCCCGTTTAACCGGCGTATCACCGGCAATACGCCATGCAAGATCAGCGGCCCTGCCGCCGGTCATGCATTGATGAAAACGGCCAATGACTCGTCCGGAAAATCTGTACTGGGCACGCTCAACAATTGCGCGCACGGTTATACGCCCTGGGGCACCTATCTGACCTGCGAGGAAAACTGGAACGGTTATTTTGGCAGCCAGACCGGGTTTTCACCTGACAACCATGAACGCCGTTATGGTATCAGCGAAAATGGATTTGGCTATCGCTGGCATGAAGCGGACGAACGGTTCGATGTCAACATTCATCGCAACGAACCCAACCGATTCGGCTGGGTCGTGGAATTCGACCCTTTCAATCCCTGGGATACGCCGGTAAAACGCACCGCGCTCGGGCGTTTCAAGCATGAAGGTGCGTGGGTCGTCGTAGACAGAAATAACCAGGTTGCCGTGTACATGGGTGACGATGAACGCAATGAATACGTCTACAAATTTGTTTGCGCCAGAAAAATGAACCCCCGCAACCCGAAAGCGAATCGCGACCTGCTGGATGAAGGCACGTTATACGTGGCCCGGTTCGACGCCGATGGCAGCGGCGAGTGGCTGCCGCTGATCTGGGGGCAGAACGGCCTGACACCGGAAAACGGCTTCGCCGATCAGGCGGAAGTGCTGATTAAAACACGTCAGGCTGCGGATCGTCTCGGCGCCACCATGATGGATCGTCCTGAGTGGATCGCCGCACATCCCGCTACCAACGAAGTTTATCTGACGTTGACCAATAACAACCGCCGCGGCAGCACGCCAGCCTCCGGCAACAATTCCGATGGCACCACCACAGCCGGCAGTGCGCGCCCTGCCGTTGATGCGGCGAACCCGCGTCCGGACAATGATTACGGTCATATCATTCGCTGGCGCGATGACAGCAGCAATGTCCAGTCCACGCATTTTGAATGGGATATTTTTGCGCAGTGCGGCGACAAGGCTACTGCCAAAACGCTTGGCGGCAGTTACAATCCTGATGGCCATGACGGCTACACCGGCAATATCAATGGTGATGACTATGGCGCGCCTGACGGTCTCTGGTTCGATAAGGATGGTCGTTTATGGATACAAACCGATCAGGCGGGCAACGCCACAGGCGACTGGGTCAACATCGGCGGCAATGTCATGATGTGCGCCGACGCCGAAACCGGCGAAACCAGACGCTTCCTGACCAGCCCCCCACACGCTGAAGTTACTGGCGTTGTCACCACCCCGGACGGCAGAACCATGTTTGTCGGCATTCAGCATCCCGGAGAAGATTGGGAGGCCGGATTCACCGAAAACTCTACATGGCCGGATAGCGGCTTTAACGGCCCAACGACGTTCAACGGTTCAACCGCATCGAAACCGCGCTCATCTGTTATTGTGATTACAAAAGACGATGGCGGCGTTATTGGAAACTAAGCGGAAGCCAAGCTGAAATAAAGACTGCTGTTTCCGCGCTTGTCGCGGCGCAGCATACCGAAGGGTGGCGATATATATAAGTCACCTTTTTTTTAACTGCTTACTGGTGATGCTGGTAAAAATTGAAAAATGTTGTTTACGAAAGAAAAGTGTCGCAGCTTTCCCTGCAAGAACACTGACCTGGGTTTGTTCATGCGTATCCGTTACTACTTCGATCATGGCCTGTTTTATGACTGTACTATTAGTCGGTCTCTTTCTCGGCCGCCAGCCAGTCATCCAGTTCATGCCCCGGTGCAAAACCACGCGCCAGCGCTTTATAATACGCCGCCACCTCGACACGGAATCGTGCGTCGTAGACATTGTCCATTTCACCGTCCGCTTTTTTAGTTTTGCCCATCCTGTTCCCTGACCTGCTCTCTGACGTTGCAGGTTTATCGTCTTTAATACGGGATTGTGTTTCGGAAATTGTCATTGCTGCTCTCCAGTTGTTGCACATATTTGCATTCTGGCATTCTTTTATGAAATTTTTCAGTCATTTGCATGACAAATGCAAAATTCTACGGTGATAAAGAAACGGCAAAACGTTTATTTTCTGAAAATTTATTGCGTGCTTTGAAGAAGCGCAATGATTGGCTTGATGCGGTACAAATGAATAACGAATTCAATCGTGCGCTATTTACAGGAGACGATTACCTATCATTTTCACCATGCCGTACATCATTGCCGCTGACCATGTACACCACATATTCCGCAAGATTGCGCGCATGATCGCCGATGCGTTCCAGTGATTTTAAAATCATGACGCTATTGACGATATAACGCATATTCCGGGTATCTTCCAATACATAGGAAGTCAAAACACGGAAACTCGTGCAGAATTCCTTGCCAAGATCGTTACACGCCAGCAACGCTTTCGCTCTTTCCAGATCAAGCGTGTAAAGAATTGCAAAAGCTTCCCTGAGCAGGGAACAGGCATGATCGCCCATAATGCTGACATCGCGCAGCATATGTTGTCCTGCAAGTCCAATCTCCTGGCTGCAAATCTTTGTTGACAACTGCGCAATCCGCGCGGCTTCATCACCAAGCCGTTCAAGATCGGTCACCATTTTTGAAAAGGCCATGACAGCGCGCAGATCACCGGCCAACGGCCCTTCTTTTGCGAGCACTTCGGTTATTGCGTTATCGATTATTTTTTCCAGCCGGTCTACCTGTCTTTCCTTTTCATTAACGCGCGCTAAAATTTCCTGATCGGGTTGTTGAAGAGTGCTTAACGCCAATTGAATCTCTTCGGTTACCAGATCCGCCATGAGCAGAATTTCTTCATGCAAGCCGTTGAGTTCGCCGTCGAAACGGTGCAAAGTATGGCCTTCAAACTGCGCGGGCATTTTATTATTCTCCCTGTATTATTGAAAACGTAACAGCCTGTTAACCAAAGCGGCCGGTGATGTAATCTTCCGTCAACTGATGCAACGGATTCATGAAAATACTTTCCGTTGTTCCCACTTCAATCAAATCACCGAGGTGAAAATAAGCGGTACGGTGCGAAACCCGCGCCGCCTGCTGCATCGAATGCGTCACGATGACAATGGAATATTCAGCGCACAATTCGCTCATCAGATTTTCAATAACCGCAGTTGCAATCGGATCCAGTGCCGAGCACGGTTCGTCCATCAGAATGACTTCAGGATTAACCGCGATTGCGCGCGCAATGCACAAGCGCTGCTGCTGACCACCGGACAGACTGGTGCCCGGCTGATCGAGCTGATCCTTGACTTCCTGCCAGAGGCCTGCGCTTTGTAGACTGTTCACGACAATTTCATCAAGGTCCGTCTTATTCTGTGCGAGTCCGTGAATGCGCGGCCCAAATGCAACATTCTCATAAATCGATTTAGGAAACGGATTCGGCTTCTGAAACACCATGCCTACTTTTGCGCGCAACGGCACGACATCAATAGCCCGGTCATTGATATTCAAACCATCAAGCCAGATATTTCCACTGACACGGCAGTTATCTATGGTGTCATTCATGCGGTTCAGGCAGCGCAGAAAAGTGGATTTTCCGCAACCGGATGGGCCGATCATGGCCATAACTTCATGCTGACCGATGTCGAGTGTTACATTTTTTACCGCATGCTTGCTGCTGTAATACACATTGATATCCGTGCAGCGTATGCGCGGATTAGCAACAACAGCAGCGCCGACCGTCTGCCGGGCTTCCCGCGGTATGGTGGCTGTCGAAATGCCTGTCCCGGATTGCCTTCTGCGCTCTCCTCTGCGGCGTTCATTCGAAAAACTGAGCGGCCTTTCTACTACTGTCGACATGAAATTTTCTCCTGATTTGAACCTAAAAACCTCAGTTGAGCGTTATCCGTAATAACTAACGGTATAAATAAATAGAACAATCTGAGCAATACCAATTCATCCAAATGGTGAGTCACACTATGATATTCAGGTTAAACGATCACCATCGGCGTTCAAGCTTCTTGCGCAGGATCACCGCCAGCGCATTCATGGCAATCAGAAACCCCAGCAACACCATAATCGCAGCTGAAGTGCGTTCAATAAACGCGCGTTCCGGACTATCAGCCCATAAAAAAATCTGCACGGGCAAAACGGTGGCCGGTTCAAAAATACTGGACGGAATATCGACAATGAACGCAACCATGCCGATCATCAGCAGCGGCGCCGTCTCGCCAAGCGCCTGTGCCATACCGATAATGGTTCCTGTGAGCATGCCGGGCAATGCAAGCGGTAAGACGTGAAAAAACACCGTTTGCATTTTTGACGCGCCCACGCCGAGCGCCGCTTCGCGGATCGATGGCGGCACAGCCCTTAGGGCTGCACGACTGGCGATGATAATTGTCGGCAGCGTCATCAGCGTCAGAACGAGTCCACCAACCAGCGGGGCAGAGCGCGGAAAGCTCATAAAATTGATAAACACCGCCAGCCCCAGCAATCCAAAAACAATGGATGGCACAGCGGCAAGATTGTTGATGTTGACTTCGATCAAATCAGACCACCTGCTTCTCGGCGCAAATTCTTCCAGATAAATTGCTGTTGCAACACCAATGGGAAACGATAAGGTAAGTGCCACTGAAAGCGTGAGAATCGATCCCATCAAAGCTCCCCAAATACCAGCCAGCTCGGGCTCTCTTGAATCACCGCTGGTAAAAAACGCTGTATTGAATTTAAGGGACAACCGTCCTTCGGTCTCCAACTTATCAAGCCACACCAGCTGAATATCGCGCAAACGCCGCTCCGCTTCGACTACGCCTCGTTTGATGTGCCCTTTGACGAGCATGTCCACATCATCACTTGCCGGCACCCATACCCGGCTGGTCTGACCGATCAGAGCAGAATCAGCCAGTACCATATCTCTCAACTGATAAGCTGCGCCGAAACTGACCAGCTCGTACAGCCGACGCTGCTCCTGTCGGCTGGTGACTGCTGGAAAAGCCGTCCTTAAGCTTTTTTTGACCAAACTGCCATAGTCTGCGGTTGACAAAGCCTCATAATCTTTCTCACCTGACGGATCCAGCTTCTGCTCATCAAAATGTATTTCCAGTTGAATGAACGTCTGCTGAAAAGCCGTGTAACCTTTCGAGATAATGCTGAAAAACAATACGCAAAGAAATGTCAGACCCAATAACAGCGACAGCAAACCGGTGTAACGAAACAATCGTTCAACAGCACGCCGCCTGGCAAGTCCGGCATTAATCCGCTCAGCAGCAGAGTGTTTACCCTTTGATCGCTTATTCATATTGTTCGCGGTATTTTCTGACGATATACAAAGCGATCACATTCAGCGTCAAGGTCACGGCAAACAGCACCAGCCCCAAGGCAAATGCCGCAAGCGTTTTGGGACTGTCGAATTCCTGATCGCCGACCAGTAATGTGACGATCTGCACGGTAACTGTTGTGACGGACTCCAGAGGATTGGCGGTCAGATTTGCCGCCAGCCCCGCTGCCATCACCACAATCATGGTCTCGCCTATGGCGCGGGAAACCGCCAGTAATATTCCGCCGGCAATGCCGGGCAACGCTGCAGGGATAATGACTTTCTTAATGGTTTCCGATTGCGTCGCGCCCAGCGCGTAAGCGCCGTCACGCAAAGATTGGGGCACCGCGTTAATCGCATCGTCGGACAGCGATGATACAAACGGGATAATCATAATGCCCATCACAATGCCCGCGGCCAGTGCGCTTTCCGAAGATACGCTCAATCCCAGCGATTCACCCCAGCCGCGAATCAGCGGCGCCACGGTTAGCGCGGCGAAAAAGCCATAGACCACCGTTGGGATGCCTGCAAGAATCTCCAGCAGCGGCTTGCTTCTGGATCGGACGGCCGGAGAAGCGTATTCAGACAAATAGATGGTCGTCATCAGGCCGACCGGCACGGCAACAGTCATCGCAATCGCGGATATCAGCATTGTACCGGCAAACAACGGAACGGCGCCGAATGCACCCGAAGAGCCAACCTGATCGGATCGTATCGCGGTCTGCGGACTCCATTCCAGACCCAGCAGAAAATCCGCTACAGGCACCATCTGGAAAAAGCGCATTGCTTCAAATAACACAGACAGCACGATACCCAAGGTGGTGAAGATCGCAATAGTTGAGCAAACCATCAGAAAAATCAGCACGGTGCGCTCGACCTTATTGCGCGCTCTTTGCTGCACGCGAATCCGGTTCCAGGCGAACGCAGCCCCACCAGCACCCAAGGTAATGGACAGAACAAATAATAGCCCGCTGCTGACGGCTTTTATCTGATTGTAAAGCTGTGCAGCCGTCGCTATATCGGATGATGCCTGTCCGGCAGTGACATTATCCCTCGCCAGATTGACGATTTCGTTCAACACGAGATTAAGCTGCTGATCGGGTAACGCAGCGAACGCATCGGGCAGGCTGGCAACAACAATGCCCGCCACGATCGCTGACTCAAAGAGCAACCAGGAGATGACGATAAACAGCACAGGGATACCGCACCACAACGCCATATAATAACCATAGTAGCTCGGCAGGGAATTCAGCGCGGGAATGTTACCGCCTGCAACCGTCAGCGCGCGCTGGCGTCCCAGATAGAAACTGATGACCGTCATTGCGGCAAGCGTGAGTAAAAGGACGAATATCTGCATTGGAATCTGCCGGATCAAGTCCAGCGGCAGTACACAAGCACAATCATTGCATCAGTCATTGTCACTGAACAGATTGACGCGCAACTGCCTGATATTCCCGGCAAAGTGAATCCGTTCTTCTTCAGGCATGGGAATAAGCCCTTTGTCAGCAAGATAGCCGTCATCACTCCATGCCTTTTCGCTGCTCAGTTCATGCAGAAATTCTGCAATACCCGGAATCATCCCGACATGCGCTTTTTTGATGTAAAGAAATAAAGGACGGGATATGGGGTAGCCGCCATCTGCGATCGATTCAAACGTAGGCGTCACGCCGTCTACAGCCGCGCCTTGCACCTTGTCCGCGTTTTGATCGAGGAAACTGAAACCAAAAATGCCCAGCGCGCTGGGATTGGCTTCAAGCTTCTGCACAATCAGATTATCGTTTTCACCCGCTTCGATATAGGCGCCGTCTTCGCGGATGGTGTGGCAAACTGATTTATACCGTTGTTCATCATTTTTTTTCATCGCAGCGATCCAGTCAAATTGCGTGCAGCCGCCTTCCATGGCAAGTTCCACAAATGCATCGCGGGTACCGGAGGTCGGCGGAGGGCCCAGCACTTCAATCGCCAAATCCGGCAGATCAGGATTGACTGCCTTCCAGGTTTTGTGCGGATTGGCAATCAAATTCTCACCGCCCCGGGGATCCGGTATGCTTTTGGCCAGCGCCAGATACAGATCCTTCCGATTTAATGTCAGCGGGTTTGCTTTTCTGGAACTGCCGATCGCTATACCATCGTAACCGATTTTAACTTCAATAATTTCAAGCACACCGTTTGCAGCACATCCATCAATCTCTGATTGCTTGATTGCACGTGATGAATTGGCGATATCAGGATAACGGGCACCTATGCCGCCGCAAAAAAGCTTGAATCCTCCGCCTGTACCGGTAGATTCGACTTTTGGCGTCTTGAATCGGGTCGTCTTGCCGAATGTTTCCGCGACCACCGTCGCGAATGGATACACCGTCGAGGAACCCACAATACTGATGAAATCCCGCGTTGTCTGCGCCGATGCATGCGTGGCGAATATAAAGCACATCGCCGCACATAAGCCAATGTTTCTTTTCATTTTCCATTCCTTGAGCAAATGCGATGACGAAAGGCCGCAACTGTTTAAAAACTATCGCGGATCGCAATCATCACCGTTCAGGAAACATTTTCACGCTTTCGTATTACAGAATGATGACATTACGTCACATTGTCCACACTACTCGCCTTAACAAACTGCTGAACAATGCGTTGGCGCCAGGTCCGATACGAAACAAAACCGGGCGACGCAAGCAAAGCGCAGCTTACGTCCATGCGGTTGGCCGCAGGGTAATGGAAGGGTTTACTTGACTTGTTTTTTTACAGAATGATCTGTTTGCCGGTCTTCGGGCGATCAATAATTGAGAATAAAGCCGATCCGGAAGCTCACCGGTTCAACAGGATGGAGGTGGAAGTCATTCACACCCGCTGCGGATTCTCCCGGCAGGCGCGAGGTATAAAAATAAGTGATTGCATCATCCTTGCGGTTCAGCATATTGAACACTTCGGCCTGAATACGCAACGATCTGCTGATTTCATATCCCAGCATTGCCGATAGCAAAATGGTGCCATTCGACCGGCTGGAATTGTCCTCATTCAGTGCGCGCGGCCCGAGATAACGCAGCCTGGAACCGCCATAGAAACCGCCAAAAACATCATGAAACGTCGCACCTGTGGCAATAACTGTTTCTACAGCGTTGGGAACATGATCGCCTTCGCCGACAACCGTGTCGCGAAAACGCGAATGAGAAAAACTGAAATCGGCGTCAAGTGTCAGCCAGTGCACTGGCTGATAATAGTTGGTGAATTCGAGTCCGTACCGCCGGCTGGGACGGCTTGCTTCGGTGGTACCCGCATCTCCCACAAAAACCAGTTCGGACTCAAGATCCATCCACCAGACGGTCAGCGTGCTTTGCAGCCCGCGAACCCAGGTCGAGCGAATACCTGTTTCAGCACTGTATGTGCGCGCAAGCGGATCGGCGCGATTGACAACATCTCCGCTTGCCGGATCGATGCGGGTATTGATCCCGCGGGCGTCGTTGCTGTGAAAACCGAGTCCACCGTTTAAATAAAGCTCGGTATCCGCCCAGGGGCCAAAGACAATACTCAGTTTCGGACTGACCAGACCATCGTACCGCGTGCCGTTGTTTTGCTGAATGTTGCTGCGGCTGTTGTCAAAACGGAAACCGTCAAAACGCACACCCAGGTTTGTGCGCAGCCATTTCTGCCAATGGATTCTGTTTTCAAGATAAGGACTGATGCTGGTTACCCAGACCGTATCCTGGCGGGTAATATCAAATGCTTTCTGCGCATGGGTTTTGGTCAGGGCGTTTTGAATGTTGTCGTTGCGCAGCTGAACACCCAGTGTCGTTTCGGCATCGAATGCGCCGATTTTGTGAAACACTGTGTGACTGGCTGAAAAACCGGTCGTCCAGCGGTCGTCCGGCTGACCGAATTGATCGCCACAGGTTCGGAACAGCCCTGGAGAAACCCGGCTTCCGGACTGCAATCCGCCCAATCCTGCGCATCCCACCGGATTGGTCGTCTCGTTATTATCCAGGAAAAAAGAAAAATTTGAGAAAAGATCCAGCTTGGAATATACTCCGTACGCCATAACCGACGTCATGCTGTTTTCTCCGCGCTTGCGCCATTCAGCGGTCAGGCTGTAGCGATGACTGTTTCCGCCGTCGGTCGGATCCAACGCACCGAACCGGCCTACGAGACCCTGTTTGAGCGCGCGTCTTGGAATTTGATCGGTTGCCCGCCAGTCAGCATGTGTCGCCATGGCCGTAACACGCCAGCTGTGATTGCCATATTCGCGGTTATAGCGAAGCAGACCGTTGAATTTCAGATAATTATTACCAATATCCCAGGGACCATTATTGTGTACGACTTCTCCGGCATATGAGACATCGCCTTTCAATAGCTGGCGCGATCCGGCCACCAGTCCGCGATAGTAATCAAAACTACCGCCGGTAAATCGGAGCAGATTTTCGGGCAAGCGGTTGAAGTAGCGAATATTCGCTGATCCGGCGCTGGAAAAATCGCCTGTATCGGCAAAATAGTTTCCCTTTCTGAAATCAATTGATTCGATAAGTTCGGGAATCAGAAAATTGACGTCCGTCCACCCCTGGCCGTGCGCATGCGAAAGCTGATTGACAGGCACGCCTTCGATCTGGGTCAGAAAATCGGTGCCATGATCCAGATTAAAGCCGCGCAAAAAAAACTGGTTCGCCTTGCCTTCACCGCTATGCTGAGTGGCGATCAAGCCGGGTACCGTTTCAAGCACTTCGCCGGGCCGGGTCATCGATCGGTACCGGATTTGGTCCTGTCCCACCTTGCCTTGTGAGGCGCTGTCAGCTATGCCGGTTAATTTATCCGCACGTCCTCCGGTAACAAGAACTTCATCCAGAACAACGTGCGCCAGTCTGTTGATGTGTAAATCGGACTTGGCAGTATTTGCATAGGGATACGGGGGTTTTTCCTGCGCATGAATGCTCGTGCTGACAAAAAAGGTAACCGACAGCACAATAAGCCTGGAAATCAGAATACCAGCGCCATGCAGAAGTAATGTGGCCAGTACGAAACCGGTCGTGTAGGAAGCAAGACTGGCGGATGCGGATATTTCCTGCCCGTGCACGTAACCATGAAAAAAAGCAAACAACGAAATAATAATTATATTGACTGACGCGCTGAAGCGTATTCCACGCACAATCAATGCGCTGATCGAAAGGCAGGATAAAAGAATCACCGCTTCCGCGCCTGGAATAATGAAGCTCGCCGCACCGATCAGTCCACCAAGGCTCATAACGCTGACAAAGACAATCGGCAGTACCCACAGCGCCTGTCCACGTATCTGGGCTGCCCAGACGCCAACGGCAACCATGACGAGAATATGATCCCAACCGGTTAATGGATGCCGGAATCCATCACTCCAGTCCCGATCAACATGGAGATTGACCGCAAAGTGCGGCATGGAATGGGATAGCAACATCACAAAAAGAACCAGCGAAAATAGCGCGATCAGTAAAGAGAATGCGGAGCGCTTTGTTTGAATATATCGGGCAAGCATTATCGGTTTGGCGCGTAAGTTAATGAAATACTAAAATGAGATGATTAACTTCCTGCAATCTTTACTATGAAATTAATTCAACTTTCCCGGTTTGCAGGTGATATACCCCGCCCACGATCATAAGTTTCTTGGTATCAACCAACCGACTCAAAATGGGTGGCTGTCTTCTTAATTCTTCGACATTAAGCGTGACGTTTTTTTTAACAACATTAAAATAGCGATCACTCCCCACATAATCTGGCGTTATGCGAACGGCTCTAACCGCAGGAGTTAACGCCGTCGCGATTGCCTGTATATGGCCTGGGAATTGTTCATAATTATCAGTTGCATCAATCGCCGCCTGAATAGCCCCGCAGCTTTCATGACCAAGCACCATAATTAATGGAACATGCAATATGGCAGCGGCATATTCCAAGGTTGCGATAAAATCTGTTGTAATGTAGTTACCCGCCACGCGTGCAACAAACAAGTCACCGCGCTGCTCGTCAAAGCAGAATTCCGGACTTACCCGAGAGTCGGAACAGCTGAGAATGCAGGCAAAAGGGTTTTGCCCTCTGACCAGGTCCAGACGTTCATCCTTAAAATTCAGTGGCGTTGATTGATTGGTTACATAACGTTCATTTCCTTTCATTAAACGTTCAAGGGCTGCTTCCGGGCTTAAAATATTCTCTGGAATAGGCGGTATTTTGACCAGACCGGACACTGCGCTTACCGCGTTTGAAGCTGGCAAGGTGAGGCCAAGCGGAGACACTGCCAGCATTTTCAGCAACAAGCGTCTTTGCCTGGATCCTTCTCTTCCTGGCTCTGTAATTTCCTCGGTTTTTTGCATATAATTTTTTACCCCATGATTTATTTATGAAGACCAGTGTTTAGACATACTCGCTGCAAACAGGAACATCCACATGGTCAGTACGAATGGAAATGTCAGCGTGGGTAAACCGAGTGGCGCCAGGAAACTTGCCAGACCGGCCTGGCAAATCACGGTCAGAACGCCTGCCAGCAGCGCCAAAATCGCTGTTCCGGCTGAAGGTTTTAGAAAAACCCAGCCAATGGCCATCATGGTTAATACAGGATTAAATGCATACAACCCCATTTCTATCAAATTTTGACTTGCGCCCAGCAGCACCGGCACCAGTACACCGACAAATGTGCCACAAAACGCCATGGCAGCGCCCCGCCATGAAGTGATCGCGATACCGATTAAAAATAAAATACCGACCAGAACATTGTCTGCAAACATGACTTCAGCAATGCCTTTCGTCAACGCCACATACCATAGTTCAGTCGTTTCATTCACCATGGACAGCCAGGCTGCAGCCGGCAGATCGGTGCCTGCAATTGCTTCGGGGATGCCGGGTGCAGGCAGTACGGGGCCGCGTGACAGGCTGTCAAATGAATAAACAGCAATCATGAACATCCAGCAAGTCAGGACGAAGGGTGATGTCGAAGCGGGTATTTTATAGGGCGTCAGAATCCGTATCAGGGCCGCCAGAACAACACTCGACAATATGGATGCGAGAACGACATAACCCCACAGCAAAGGCGTATTGTCGAGAAATAAAAACAGACAGGGACCGACCAGAGTACCGTTAAAGCCGTAAATACCTGCGTCAATGTCATCTTCTGAGAAACCCAATATATAGGCTGTAATGGTGCTGGCCACAACGCCAACAGTGGCCGCAAGTCCAGCGGTTACACCGCCGATATAAAGCGCAACTAAAAAAAGCAACCCTGTAATTGCATTACCGCAAAAAAAAACCTGTCCAACGCCTCGCAGGATTACTCGAATTGGACGTGGTATGGCCATGTCCAGTTTTATTGCCCATTGCATTTTTTATCTCCCGATCATGTTCGAATAAAAATTCTTTGCTTTCGAATTTTCTGTCAGAAAATTAATGTGCTCTCATTTCTTCAAGCAAACCTTGCTTGACAATGAAATCGATAATTTCCTGTACACCCTGCCCGGTACGCATGTTGGTAAAAACGAATGGCCTATCGCCACGCATCCGCCTGGCGTCGTGCGCCATCACTTCCAGATCGGCGCCGACATACGGCGCCAGATCGATTTTATTAATAACCAGCAATGCCGAACGCGTAATCCCCGGACCACCTTTCCGCGGTATTTTTTCACCGCCCGCCACATCAATGACATAAATAGTCAGATCGGATAATTCAGGACTGAACGTAGAAGCCAGATTGTCGCCACCGGATTCAACCAGCACCAGATCGAGATTCGGAAATTCCTGAGTAATGCGGGAAATTGCCTCCAGATTAATGGATGCGTCTTCCCTGATAGCGGTATGAGGGCAACCACCTGTTTCCACGCCGACCAACCGCTCTGCCGGTAAAGCTTCCGCGCGCAATAATATCTCCAGATCTTCTTTGGTATAAATATCGTTGGTGATGACCGCCATTTCATACTGGTCGCGCATTTTTTTGCTCAGCACCTCGCATAGCGCGGTTTTACCCGAACCAACCGGTCCGCCTATGCCAACACGGAGTGGATTAGATTTATGTGTCATGTTATATCCCAAGTAATTGTTTTAATTAAGATCTATAAATCCGACTGTACTGTACTTCATGCATCATCGACAAAATGGATAAGCCCGGCGACCAGTTGGAAAGTTCATCATCTTCAAGCTGCTTTGCATGACTGACCGCTGCTTCTATATCCGGATGCAGGGAAAGCAGCAGGCGCTGCCCCGAAACTTGCCCAAGGGGGACGGATTTTACGCATACAAGCACCTGATTTTCGACGATTGAAAATAAAAACCCTGATAAGGCGGCGTCAGGTGAAATCTTCAATGCGACAGCCGCGCAGGCAAACGCAGTCGGCAGGGGAATTTCCGCCTGACTTGCCATAATCGCCCGTAATGATTCATCCGCGATATTCAAGTCCAGTATCAATTTGTTGAGCGAATAGCCCATCTGAATTGTTTCGGCGCGAAATTCCTGCGTGTCGCGCGCTGCCAGAAACAGTTCCGTCCAGTGCGTGACATCCGCTTCATTGTTATTTGAAAAGGCGCGCAGCAAACGCCAGAAAACAGGCGCTTCATAATCAGCCGCGACTGATAAAGATTCTGAAATCCAGTCGTATGCAGACTCTGCATCGGAAACGCTGCCAATTTCGATTGCCGTTTCCAGCCCCTGTGAGTAAGTATAAGCACCGATCGGCAGCGATGGACTTGCCAGATGAAGCAAACGCAATAACTCAGTGATTTGTTGTATACCAGTCGTCATTTTTTCTCGGGCAGTGCGCGGACATTCTTCGCCGGTTATCCAATAGCAACCGATTCGGCAAGCGCTTGAACGGTATCAATCAAGATGACGATCAGAAAAATATACGCTTGTTTTAGCGGTGCTTTTTGTACTGATGGTGAAGGAGTCGGGTCCTGCACGCTTCAGGATTGTTATTCAATTTTTATATTGTTAAAAGTGATATCTTCAGCGCAAACCCAGTAAAAGAAAGATTCAATACGCTTCCTTTTACTGTGGACGACGCCAGTAATCTGCTTTCAGAATAAAAAGTAGCGCTGCGCCAATGGGAGCGTATCCGCCGGCTCGCATGTCAATAGTTCCCCGTCAGCGCGAACTTCATAGGTTTCAGGATTGATTTCCATTTTTGGCGTTGCGCCGTTATGAATCATGTCTTTTTTGCGCAGACCGCGTGTGTTCTTAACCGCGATCAATGGTTTGTCGGTTTTAAGTTGATCAACCAGACCTGCCGCCAAAGACGCTGCTGATACAAACGTGTAACAGGTGTTTCTGAGCGCGGTGCCGTATGCGCCAAACATATACCGGTAGTGAACGGGCTGTGGCGTCGGAATCGACGCATTCGGATCACCCATCAGCGCAGCGGCAATCATGCCGCCTTTCAGTACCAGCGAGGGTTTGGCGCCGAAATGTGCTGGCCTCCACAGAACCAGGTCGGCATATTTTCCGACCTCAATCGATCCCAGCACATGAGAAATGCCATGGCATATCGCCGGGTTAATTGTGTATTTCGCGATATAACGCTTAACCCTGAAATTATCGTTTCTTGCCGAATCTTCTTTAAGTGCGCCACGCTGCACCTTCATTTTATGCGCGGTCTGCCATGTTCGGATCACAACCTCGCCGATACGTCCCATGGCCTGAGAATCTGAAGCCATCATGGAAATAGCGCCGATATCGTGCAAGATATCCTCGGCCGCAATGGTTTCCTTGCGTATTCGGGACTCGGCAAAAGCAACGTCTTCCGGAATGGATGAACTCAAGTGATGGCAAACCATGAGCATATCCAGGTGTTCGTCAAGCGTATTGCGTGTGTAAGGACGCGTTGGGTTGGTTGACGAAGGCAGTACATTATCCAGTTCAACGACCCTCATGATATCCGGCGCGTGCCCGCCACCTGCGCCTTCAGTATGGAACGTATGGATTGTTCTATCCTTCATGGCCTTGATGGTATTTTCCAGATAGCCGCCTTCGTTAATCGTATCTGTGTGAATGGCGACTTGTACATCCATCTTATCAGCGACGGACAAGCAATTATCAATTGCCGCATAAGTCGTACCCCAGTCTTCATGAAGTTTCAAGCCACAGGCGCCTGCCAGCACCTGTTCTTCATTCGGGGTAGGTAAACTGACATTTCCTTTACCAAAAAAACCGGTATTCATGACCATCCCGTCGGAAGCACGCAGCATTGACTGTATATGCCACGGACCGGGCGTACAGGTTGTCGCCAACGTTCCAACGGCAGGGCCGGTGCCACCACCCAGCATTGTAGTAATGCCGTTCATCAAGGCATCTTCTTCCTGCTGCGGACAGATAAAGTGAATATGTACGTCCAGACCACCTGCTGTAAGAATCTGGCCTTCACCGGCAATAATTTCTGTAGCGGCGCCGATCGCCATCGTGACACCGGGCTGAATATCCGGATTACCCGACTTTCCAATAGCTGCGATTCTGCCGTTCTTCAGGCCGACGTCTGCTTTTACAATACCCCAGTGGTCAATAATGATGGCATTAGTGATAACGGTATCCATGACGTCTGCATGATTGCGCTGAGATTGCCCCATACCGTCGCGAATGACCTTGCCGCCGCCGAATTTAACCTCTTCGCCGTAAACGGTGTAATCATTTTCAATTTCGATGAACAGTTCGGTATCCGCCAGACGGACTCTGTCCCCGGTCGTTGGTCCCATCATTTCGGCGTACGCCTGACGCGAAATCTTAAAGCTCATTTTTTCTACTCCCTTTGAATGTTTATTGCATAGCTGTTGCTTATCGCCGGAGCGATTAAACAAGCGATCCCATAACTTTTTGGTTGAATCCATAGACTATTCTGCTCCCTGCCAGATCAACGAGCTCGACAGTGCGTTCCTGCCCCGGTTCAAAGCGAATCGCGGTACCCGCCATAATATTTAATCGCATGCCGTAGGCTTCCTGCCGGTCAAAACTAAGTGCGGAGTTCACTTCGAAAAAATGAAAATGCGAACCAACCTGTACGGGCCGGTCTCCTGCATTGGCGACACGGATCGTTTTGGTTCTGCGGCCGACGTTCAGTTCAATTTCACCGGCCTCGATAATGGTTTCTCCAGGAATCATGGTTATATTCTCCTTTCAGAAAGATTAGGATATCGGGTTATGAACGGTCACCAGTTTGGTGCCATCCGGAAACGTTGCTTCAACCTGAATGTCGTGGATCATTTCAGGAACACCTTCCATGACATCCGCGCGCGTCAATACGCGGGCGCCCTCAGACATGAGTTCAGCAACCGTGCGCCCGTCACGGGCACCTTCCAGCACGGCGCATGTAATCAGTGCAACCGCTTCCGGATAATTCAGCTTCACGCCGCGCGCCTTACGCCTTTCCGCTACCAGTCCCGCTGTAAAAACTTGAAGTTTATCTTTCTCTCTTGGAGTTAAATCCATGACTGCCTCCTTGTATCTTGGTTATTAAAAATGCATGAAACGATAAAACACGCCCTGTAAAACTGAGTTTGTTTTTCAGGTATTCCACATGCGTGGAACTTCGGCTACGCGCCCGAGTAAGGCCGGACGCAAAACATCCCAGAGTTTTAACATCACCGCACGCGCAACTTCACTGGAATTGCCTAAATAACGCGCCACGATCACTGACTTTACCTGAGAGACGCCCAGCATTCCGGCGTCATTATCGACGCCAGCCACTTGGCTGCGTAGCGCATTAATCAGATCGCTGGAATGAATTGAATCGTTTACGGCCAGCAGCGTGGCGCAGACGGTTTTATTCGCCAGAACATGCGAACTGCGCATTGCTTTGTCACCACCGAGCAGGTTAAGTTGTTCATACCAGATTAATTTATTGTCACGACGTATACTGAATTTTTGCCTGATTCGCCCCGAATTAAACGATTCGCCATAAGCAGTACGGCCAAAGCAAAAAATTTCGCAACCAATATAGGTTGATTTTTTTCCCAGATTAACGTTATGAACAAGTTCGACCTGCGCATCGTCAAAAAAAATTGTTTCCTGCGGCAGCCATTCCATTGCGCCGCCTGTTTTTACGTCAAGAGTTACATGCTGATACGAAATGCGACCATTGGACCGATACCATTTTGCGGCACCCGGTGTTGTCACCTGCACATTGGCGTCGGTTCCGACATGATTGAAAACTTCCAGTCTGTCGCCTCCGACAACCCCACCAGGTGGATGAACCAATACGATATGACAAACTTCCGGGCCCTCGGGATAGAAAGGTTTTTGCACATAGAGTTGTCCAAGATGCTTGCGTAAGGCCAACCTGGATCTTCCCTCCGCTTTGTCGAACGCCAAAAAAATGCTCGCATCCGGATTCATAACCGAACTCGATTGCACCGGCTTAAATAGTGCCTGCCCAGTTGTCTGCGTTTCACCGGCACCCGACTGATTGTTGTTGCTTATTGTGTCAATAACGGAAACCTCTGTGCCTGAAATGTGTTGTAAATTTGAATTGATGGGCATTTTTTGTACGTTTTTTATCTCAACAAACTTCTGTGCCGCCTTTATTATGTTGTTCAAATTTATCGATGATTAAATTTGTATCTGGAATGACAGTTTAAAAACATTGACCTTTCCTCCAAGGGCATCCGGCGCATAGTTCAAGCCTTTCGTAAACAAGTCGCCATATTGATAATATGCCGAAACCCGGGCATTAAAGCCATCAATAATATAATTTACCCCCCCTTCGACTTCTTCACGGTTACTGCTGTTATCGGGTTGTATGCTGGTAAATCTGCCGTATGGCTGAAATTGACCAATTCCAATTCTGGCGGGAATTAAATAGAGTCCGGTGACCGTCCAGGATTGTCCGTCAAAAATGCAGAAACAATTTCCGTCTAAAAATGCGGCCCTGTCATAGTTAGCATAAAATTTCTTATACTCACCATTAAAGGTAAGGACGCCCAGATTATCAGGAAGCACTTTCTCGAATACTGCATCCGTCACCCAGCCCAGAAAATCACTGCTATGCAGGTGCGAACCAGCGCCACTTTTTTGATAGGAGAAACCGAATGCAAGCGCCAGAATATCGCCGGCTTTACCGTAATAGGTCTGGCTTGTGTAGTAACCGGGATTTTGCTCGGGATTTAAAAAATTGTAAGTCAGACGGCCCGCCCACATTACATTGTCTGTTTGATTCGGACCAAGATTATTTTTGGAGCTCAATCCCCGGTAAATACCGCCCGCATAGCTCAGCGTGCCCGGAACAAAACCGGGCTCCAGACTACCCCAGAATGTAGCGCCGTCGTCACGACCGTAGCGGCCGGCTCCGCCTGCGCCGAAATGCGTACTGAAATCACTGGAGAAAAAAGGCGTTTTAAAAGGATCGTGTGTAGCCTGATAGAAGGGACCACTCAATTCCCCCCGTTCCGTTGGAACAAGCATGCGCCCGCCCCAAATATTGAAATAACGGTTATATTCAAACTTGCCAACCGCATCCAGTACAGTAAAAAGAATTTTCGGGTTGTCGCCTTTGTCTGTGTTGTTGCACCAGAAACATTCAGTATTAAACTCAAACTTGATATAGCGATGGATCTGTCCATTCACATAGATACGGGCATTGTCATTGCTGTAACGATCCCGATAATTGTTTTGAGCATTTTGCGCCCACACGCCGGAGCCTCGATAACCGGCGCCAATGGTCAGCCAACGGTAATCATCATATTCCATTCGGAATTTATATTTATCGAATCCGACTTTTACATCGCCTATTCTGTTGTGGTTATTTTGGAAGTTATTGCCATTAAGCCACCAGTCCTGTTTTTCCCTAACACCTACACCGCCTGTTTTGTCATGGCCAGGAGCAGTTTTAAAACCATTGTTATTAAAAACTTCGGCATAAGCATATGGCGGATAGGCCGTCCCTGTAAGTATTACAATCGTCGGCAAAACAAGACTTCCAAGAAACCTCTTATATTTTTTACATGCAGCACTTAGACACTGCCGCCATTGCTGGTTACTTTCCGGCCAGATCTTGTTAATGCCGGATGCCGGGGACATCCATAAATAACTAAACTTCATTCATTATCTCCCATTTTTTGACGACAGACGAATCGCAGTAAGCTCATAATTTAATAAGCAAAATTAATCTCCTTCAAGTACAGAAACTTTTTGCCATATACAAAAAGCAGCATGAATATTTCTCCACGGCAACAATTTTCTAGAAAATCGGTCCCATTTGAAATTGTTTATTGAGCGCCTGGTTTTATTTCTTGTTGCGATACAGGAACTGATCAAGCGGTCGAATCAGATTCATAAATATGGAATCAATTGTCCATTTCTTTATCGTTATGCACGCCAATTTGGTTACACGTTTCAAATTGTATGGAACATCCATACATGATGTACATACTTCATGCTACTGCAAATTCGTATTCTATTCAGGGCATTAATACAAAGCACTCAGTGGTTGAAAATATTAAGTCAACTACCAGTCTTCTGTCATTAGGGAATCCTTTGTTTTCTGCTCAGGAAAATCGTTATTTCCAGTTCAGGAAAATCGTTATTTTTTAATCAGGGAAACTTTTATTTTCTTCTAGGGTAAAGTATTAGATGTCGGCTTCAATGTCAGCTAAACACAGGCAGTTCAGTTGAAATATATCAATACTGAAAATTTGAAAGATAAAAAAATAGAATTTATCGACGCTTCAGGCTCGGTCAGAAAGTATTGACAGTTTTATATGAGTTGAAGTCTACTAGCACCAGATTTAGAAATCTGGTGCCAGAGAATGCCACATGCCGGTAAATATCACTCTTCAGGCCATCACATCAGGAAAGCCAGTATGTATGTGCATCATATATCAACGGTATCATGGATTTCAGGCAGAAATTAACAAACATATATTTCAATAAACTGAAGAGGATCTGCTCGATATGGATTCTAGAAAACTATTAGTTACTACAGATTTCTCCGATGCATCATTCGCTGCAATCGCCTATGCAGCAAAAGCGAAAGCGAAAGAGAATCAAATCTCGCTTTTAAGTATTCTTCAAACCGGCGATGTGCCACCCGGTCTGTTACAGCAAATGCCTAATCCGGGCGCTATTCAGGAATATCGCGATAAAGTTTTAGAACAAACGAAAGACAAACTCAACACCGTTGCCAGTCAGTATTTTACCAATGCAAATGTACATACCGACGTTGTTGTATGCGAAGAAGATGTTGCAGCAGAAATATGCAAATATGCTGAAAATAATGCTATCGATACTATAGTCATGTCCGGCCAGGGCAGAGGCGCGCTGGGTAGTTTGTTTATAGGCAGTACTGTACAAAAAGTTTTAAGAATGACCAGGATTCCGGTTCTGGTCATCCCGAAAACAACCGGCTGATTAAATAAGATACACAATTGACTCAAGTACGGAAGTACATCTTTCAGCAAGAGAAAAATCTCAAGGCAGAATAATAAATATTTATCACAGAATCAGATCAAGGAATATCAATGCTCATATTGAATGCGAAAGTATCGCGCACGGATCCAATTTACGCGCAACTGGTTCTACCCT
>Ga0268299_1001231_pt1 | contig 49850 bp, 43 predicted proteins | sample NOBtaG_FD_193484 | JGI IMG/M metagenome (GOLD analysis project Ga0268299, IMG submission 193484) | Activated sludge microbial communities from bioreactor in Nijmegen, Gelderland, Netherland - NOB reactor | ecosystem: Engineered > Bioreactor > Aerobic > Activated sludge | place: Netherlands... | reverse complement strand
GTGCACGCCGGCTTCCGCCGGAGTCGGAAGAGGTCCTTCATAGATCGGGTGGATTTTGTCGGTGTTATTGAGCGTAAAGCGCAGCGGATAGGCCGTGGGTTTTGACAGATACCAATTGAGCGTCGGTGTCTGCTTGATCGTGAGACCGACGTGGTCCGGTACCAGGGCGACAATCTCCGGTTCAGCGCCGTCCGTTCCCCGAAGGGTCCCTCCGACCCTCCCGCGAGGGGCGATGTTCTTCGGGGGTGTATAGGTCGGGAGCGGCGCATCGGTCTGCAGCGTCATCAGCGGGGAATCGGGAGGCGTCTCGCCCAAGACTGCCGGGTGCCAGACCATGAGAGTGAGAGCGAGGCTCAAGTTGGTGATCAAGAGATACTTCACGTGGAACTCCTCCTTGCTAGAGCCAGTTGTTCAGCAGCAGAAACGACGACCAGTAGGCCGGATGGGCATAGACTCGGTCGCGTAATAAGCGTTGCTGCGCTTGCTGCAAAGCCGCAGCCTTCGACAATTGAGGATCGCGGAGTTGTCGATAAAATTCGGAGATCAACGTGGCCGAAGCTTCATCGTTGATAAACCACAGGGTGGCGAGTGCACTGCGGGCACCGGCCTTCAGCGCCACGCCGGCCAACCCGAGCGCGGCACGGTCATCGCCGATACCGGTTTGACAGGCGCTCAAGGTCAACAGTTCGAGCGGTTCTTGTCTGAACCGAAACAGGCCGATCAGTTGGTCGAGTGTTTGCATCGTCAGTTTCCCGTCAAAGGTCAAGAGGTATGAATCGTTCACGTCGGTCGAGAACTTGCCGTGGGTCGCAATATGGAGACCTCCATACCGTCCTTCACGCAATTCCCGTTCCAGTCTGGATGTTTGAAAGGCGTTGTTCAGGAGTTGGTCACTTTTGTAGAGCTGTTGAATGGATTCTACCTCGTTTGAAACATAGGGTAATGCAGGGAATCCTTGCACGGATTGTGTCAGGCCGGCGGTGAGAAACTTCAATTTCTCTCGATTCAGCGGTTTGGGGTCGGTCAATGTGAGACCTGGTGTCATCGCAAGTGCAAATTTCGTGATCAAAAAGGAGGAGCCGTCGTGAAGCGCAGCTAACGGAATCGTTCGTAGGGCGTTATCTGGGACGATGACGAGTGTTGAAATGTTTAAATGGAACAGGTCCGTTTCGAGAGGTCTGACCAGCCAGTCGTAGAGCTGTTGGGCATGCGGGAGGTATTCACGGGTCGTGCGCTTTTCCACCAGCCGTCGAAAAGCCCGAATCTCTTGAGTCAATTGGTCTGCGGATACCGGGACCGAGATGCGTTTCAAGCCGGAGGGGAGGCTCATCAGCAATTCCAGCCGGGAATTGAACATGATGGGGTAGACGACGGCCGTATCCGCTGATAATCGATCAAATGTCGTCAGCCTCGAACGAACGGCATCGACACACTCGTCCTTGAAATAGTCGCGCAGCTCGGCGGTCTTGTAGGCTTCGAGTGCATCTCGAGCCGCGAGGAGATCACCTTTGCTGGCTTTGGCCTCATCGGTGAGGGAAGCCCGCTGGAGCAGCAGATCGGCGAGTTCAAAGTACAAGGGCTTGACGGTTTCTTGGCCAACGACATCGCCTTCAGATGAGGCCCGCGCCACATCCATACGAATGGGTTGAAGGGTGGTGGCGGCTTGCTGGTACGAGGTGATGGCTGCGTTCAATTGCCCGGTGGAAGCTAACTGGCGCCCCAACTGCCATTGCCAGCGATAGAGCGATTCCGGTGCGTCGACCGATTGGGCGGCAAACAGCGCCCGCCTGGTGAGTTGCAACGCCTCATCCATACGAAACTCGGTTTCGTAGAGACGCCCCAGATAGCCGAGGGCATAGGACAACGTTCGCCGGTCTCCTTGGCGTTCGGCGAGTAAGACCGATTCCTGGAGTACGCCCGCTGTTCTCAGCAACAGGGGGGCCCGTTCCGCCGGCTGTTGAGGAATGAGGCGCTGGTATCCCAGGGCGATGCCGATCAATCCCAGCGATTTCTCGCGGGACGATGAAAGGGGGATCAGACTCTCGAGGGCCTCATCAAGGATGAGCCGGCTGTCGGCCGGCCGGCCGAGTCGCAGCAGGGCTCGGGCCGCATTGGTACGGGCCGAGGCGGCCAATAGCGGGAGGTTGGCCTTCACTGAATAGTCGACACTCTGTTGAAAGGCCTCCAGCGCGTCCTGGTCCCGCTGTTGAAGGGCGGACACAATCCCCAGATCGTTGAGTGTCGCGGCGAGAAGCGCAGGCAAGTCCTGCGTTCGTCCCAAGGCGATCGCCCGCTGCAGATATTCTGAGGCGGCAAGCAGTTGTCCCAATGACAGGTAGGTATGTCCCAACTGGCCCAGGACCACGGCTTCCGTCGGAGGCTGCCCGGTCTGGTTGGCCAAGGTCAGTGCCAGTTCCAGCGACTGGAGCGATTGTCTGGATTGCCCCAGTTCCAGCGAGGCTTGAGCGGACCGGGTGAGGGTCTCGATCTGCATCACACGGTTGCCGGCACGTGTGTAGAGGTCCCTGGCCTGCTTCCAGTGAACCAAGGCTTCCCCGAAGGCTCCGCGTTGAAACGCCTGCGTGCCCTGCTGCATGAAGGAATCCGCGGGGGAGATCGGCTCTGCCTGGGCGTACAGGGACCAAATGGAACAGAGGAGAAGGAGACAGGCCGCGTACAAGGCACGACGACCGAGGGGGGAAGAAAAATGGTTCCTCATTACCATGCCTGCACCACCGCTTGCAGGTGGATCCCGTAGTCCTGCAGATTGCCGGACGGATGGGGGATATGATTGAGCGGTACGCCCCAATAGAGTTCGAATCGGGCGCGTTCTCGCGGAAGCACGTTCCAGCGGAGACCGAGTCCCACGCTTGCAAGCGTCTGAGGATCGGGGGTGTGGCCGCGTGAGACCCAGGCGTGCCCTACGTCGACAAATTGCGCGAACTGGAGCCGGTCTTCACCGCCGGCAAACTTGAGCAAAGGAATGCGGGTTTCAAGCGACGCCAGGAACGCATTGTCGCGGATCAAGGTGTTTTCGCGGTAGCCGCGCACACTGTAGCGTCCGCCCACGGGGATCTGCTCCAAGGGGAACAGCCGACTGTTGCTCAACTGGAGATCCATTCGGCCGAGAATCTGAATGCCCCAGAACTGGTCCAGCCGCTTCACGGCCTGCACCTGTCCCAGCCAAGAAAAAAACCGACCGCTCGGGAGGGCATGCCCTCTCTCCGCCCGCTCATCACGCGAGTGAATGGTGGCGCCGAGGACATCGAAGCCGATACTGAAACGGGAGCGTGCGGCAAAGACGGACGAGGTAGTTCGATGCTGGTACTCCTGGATGAAGCGCAGCGTGCTGACGGTACTGACGCCGGTATCAGAGGCGCCGGGAATCAGGAGGGACGGGCGGCCTGGGGTGTCGAATGCCGAGGTGACCTTGCTATACAAATGTTCCCCGGTGATACCGACCGCCAGTTCATCCGAGAGGGTGCGATAGAGGGGGTGTCGCAGAGTCATCCCGATGATCTGTGCCTCGGAATCCACGTTCAGAAATCGAAAGGCATCGCTGATGACGACGAACTCGTTTCGCCGGTAAGAGGCCGTAAAAGTCGTGTCATGCCGGTTCAACGGGACGGTATACGAGGTATCGATGATCGGATGGACGCCTCGTGAGCCTCCGGAGGTGAAACTGAAGCTGTCACCGTGCCCGGTTACATTCTGATGGGCAAGCGTGATGAGTCCGCGTTCCGCTCCGACGGTCGGGGTCTGGTAGTTGTTGAAATCCAGCCAGACCTTCCAGGGGCGGGCTTCCTGGACCTTCACCTGGAGGACGCTTTCGCCACGCCGGTCGCCCGGGCGAAGTTCCGCATTGATCCGTTCGATCCGGGGATCCCGCTGCAGCAATTGCAGGCGTTCCTGGACTCGTTCCAGCCGAAGCGGCGTGGAGGCGCCGAGTGCGATCCGGTCGCCGATGTACCCGGGGCGAAACCACTTGGTTCCGTCCACGTCGATTCGAGTGAGTGCGCCCTCGATGATCTCGATCGCGACCACCCCGAGCAGGACATCCTGGTCCGGAATGACGGCGCCGGACGTGATGTACCCATGGTTGACGTACAAGAGCGTCAGGGCCAGCCGGAGCTGCTCCAAATCCTCCGTCGACAGACTGCGGTTGTGATAGGGGGTTGTGACGGCCTCGATCTCCTCCTGTGAAAAGACCGTGTTCCCGACCACATGGATTTGCCGGACGAAGACACGGACCTGGCTCAGCGGTTGCGGCTGATCGCGTTCCGACGGAGCCGGCACCGGGGGGAGCACAGGGCTTGGCGGAGACAAGGGCGGGGGGAACTCCTTCTGTAACGGGGCGGCGCCGGATCGTCCGGCCGGATCAAAGCTCGCAGGCGGTGTCTGCGCAAAGAGCGCCGAAGAAGTCGCAATATTCATGATGATGAAACCTACGCGGAAAAACCGGCCGGCGATCGGGCCACTAGCCGCCCATCGAAGCGAACCACCGGTGTCTCCTGTCATGAGCGGCAGCCTGTTGCACCATCACTCGCAAACGAGCGCACGAGGAAGCCCGGCGGCGTCAACCGCCGCAGCGAGAGCGTCTCACGGCCCGAGATGAGGGACCGGTCCATGCTGGGTGTCTCGGCGGTGATTACAGACAACGCCCTCATGCCCATGGCCATGAGGACGGAGCTTCTCAGCCAGCCACCCGGTTCAGCGGGCAGGGTGGGGCGTCCGGCGACCACAAACGAACTTTGGAGGCCGTTGACCAACGCGGCGCACCGGCTTTCCAGAAGCACGTGGACTGGACTCGGTTGTGAGGTCAGTTGGCCGACCGTGCCGCTCAAATTCGAGATCGGCGATTGTATGGCCACGGTGCCATGTACGCCAAATTGGGACGAGGCATCGACGAGGCTCGATTGATCGGCCAGAAACAAGGGCGTGGTGATCGCGATGTTGCCACCGTTGCCGGCGACGGCGTTGGCCATGATCTTGCTGTTTTGCAGAATCACCGTATGCGGATCGATGGAGATGTTGCCGCCGTCACCCGTGCCGCCCAGCACGGAGGTGCTGATCCGGCCATTGGCGACGCGAATCAGATCGGTTGCATTGATCGCGATGTTGCCGCCGGTGGCCTGGCCGGCGCTGGTCGTGACCGAGCCGTCCTGCATCGTAAATTCCTGGCCGGCGTCGATGGAGATATTCCCGGCGTTCCCGGGCCCCTCGCTGCCGGCGGAAACAGCTGCACCGTCTTTAATCGTTACTGATCGACCAGCTGTCAGTGAAATATTGCCGCCTAGGCCGGCATCTGATGCCGTGTCGATTGATCGGCTAAAGGCTCCGACCGGGTTACCATCAGTCAGCCTTCCAGAAAGGGCAATCGTGTTGCTTGAGTGTATGTCTATGGTACCGCCGCTGCCATTATTGGTTGTTCCGCTATTGATTTGTGCCCCAGGTCCCATATTGAGGACGCTGGTCGTCACAGAAATGTGCCCCGCCGTACCGCAGGATCCTGCACAAGAATTAGTCCCGACAGTTTGTGTGAAAATTCCGCTGGGATGAATGTCCGTGATTCCGAAGAAGACGCTGTTCCCTGGGTTTGGAAACTCACCTGAAATATCAATTGCGCCGGCATTGATAATCACGTCCCCGCCTCTCCCACTCGTCGCAGTACTGCTGTTAATGCGGCCTTCTCTCATTGTAAGCCGCGGAGTAGTGATGAAAACGTTTCCGGAACCGCCTTGGCCGCCGAAGTCTCCGAAAGAGTTACTAAATACGCCGGTGGGATTGGATGCACCAAGTGGATTGGGGCCCGTGATGCCGATGAGGCGGGCATGTTCCGTTGCAGTTATACGGATATCTCCGGCGTTTCCATCACCAAAAGTACTTGTGCTCCAGTTACTGCCGTTCGTGAGTTCAAGTACATGTCCATTGAATGTGATTCCGAGGGCAGGCCCAAATGCCGTAAAGGTATCGATTTGTGTCGCGTCCGTAGTGAGGCGATCCGCATTAACCGTGATGCCACCCCCGCCAAAGAAGCCGGCAGCACTGATACTGCTGTTGATCATATGTGCCTCACCTACATTGAGCAGTACATTACCGGCCCGTTGAGTCTCCGCCTCGAACACAGCTGCCGTAGCGAGCAATGTGTCATTCATTTGTAGATGGTTTGCAGAGATCGTCAGATTGCCCCCCGGACCGCTCGCATCCCCGCCGAGACTTGCCGCCAGCTGGGATCCAGTACTGATGGCGGTGCCGGTCAAGTCGACAACACCACGGGCGGTTATGGCGATGTTGCCGCCAGAACCGAGTGCACGAGGGCCACTATCGACAACATGCCAGGTCGCAGCGGGGCCGGATACCGTAAGGGTGCCGGTCATGATATTCACGTTTCCGGCATGGCCCTCGCCGGATGAGTGAGTATCGATCAATGCAAACGCAGCTGAATTGGGATCGGTCGAGGTGGCGCGCATATTCGCGGACACAATCTCCACGGCACCGGCATTGCCGACCCCTGAGGTACTCGCCGTGATTGCGGGGAGCGCGCGTGTGTCAGCAAGAGTAAAGTCGTCTGTGAGGCGGACGTCAATTGCAACTGAGGGGGAGCTGGAGTTCACCGTATTGGCAGAGAGCGTGGCGTTGTCCATGATGAGTTGCCCACTTCGAATGCGGATCATACCGGCGCCATTGGCTGAAACATCTATTACGCTCTCTTGTGAGAGGCTGATCTTTCCCATCTTCATGTCAGGTGCTGCTGCGAAATGGTCGGTCGAGATTTCTCCAGGTGAGGCAACACTGACCAGGTTGATCTGTCCGCCTGGAGCGATGAGGGTTCCGGTCGTGATGGTCACGCCGTCCAGGATGGTAGCCGTGGTGTGTGTGTCTGGATGGATATAGTCGAAACCGTGATTGCCCCCGACAAGCGAAAGAGCTTTACCCTGTGGGACGGACAATCTGCTGTCTTGAACTGCGATTGAAGCGCTGGTTGAGGTCAAGAATCCGAAGGCAGTAACAGGTGCACTGGTGAGAATGTTAGATGATGTGGAATCGGCGTGAAAGATACCGGCCGTACCGTTCTCTTCTCCGAGGCGGAGATGGTTTGCCGTGGTAAATGTCACGGAACCGCCGACATTCAAGGACGCATTTGGACCAAAGACGATTCCCGCTGGATTTATCAGAAACAGATTCGCATTGCCGAATCCGGTTGTCTGGATCATGCCAAAGATACTCGAAGGCGTTTCTCCGGTCACCCGACCGAGAATGTTTGCTGTGTCTAGACCTGAGTCGTTGAGGAAGTTGGCGATGTTGTTGGTAGGAACATTAAATGTGCCGAAACTATGGAAGAGATTGTTTCCTGCCCTGGTTCCCCCTGTGATATCAAGCTGAGTCTTTCCTCCGGCGGCGATCGGCGCACTCACTTGAGTATTCAGACCCGACGCGGTAATGGGAGCTGCGCTTTGGGCGTATGAGTGGGAGATATGGGCCTGAGTGAGAGTCCATCCCATCAGAACGGCCAGTGCTATTTGGGTGGGCAGCATGTGTGTATACATGAGTCGCGGTTTCGCATTTCGCCGATTGTGTTTGCCCCGTGTCACGTGGGCCTGGTCTCACTTGGGATCTTCAATTTGTGCATTGGCAATCGCATGCGCCCGCAACAGGGTTATTGGTAACAACGGTTCTGCATCGTGTCGCAGAACTATTAAAGGGACATGGTTTGTTAGCCGTGGTAGCACTACACTTCTTACTGCCGGAAGCAACCGTGCAACCTGAACCGTCGCCCGCAACAACGTCCACCTTAACGCACAGTATGGGGTCGCCAGTCTGACCAGGTTGGCAAGCCGGTTGATCTGAGCCGGTTGATACTGGAGCACCATGTGGTACGGGGGCGCCGGGGGATACTGGAACTGCAGGAGATACAACAATGCAACCAGCTGACGTTAGAAGGATTACAAGTATTGCGGAGAAGAATGCGTGAGTCACTTGCCTGGAAACGAAGAACGCTTCTTTCATCTGTTTCTCCTGTGAATGGTTGAAGGATTATGTTTGACGGAATAGAGACACGCCCGTCCGCTTGCAGTAGGTCTTGAGTTTATGTTCGCCTTCTACGTCATCTGTCAAAAGCGGTTTTAGGATCACCCAAGGGCTACCTGTCAGGCTCGATGTTCAAACTATTGCAAATGATGCTTCGGAGATTAGGCATCACTCCAATCATGTCGGCATTTCTATTTGCGTCATACCGTGAATTCGCAGAAAGAGTTGCACCTGTGGATTCATCGGTCGCGGTGCGTCTTGTCGGATCGCTCAAGATCTGTCGCATATTAGGGGAATCCTGATTAACCCAATCAACTCCTGGAATGCGGGTGTTCAGATTTTCCGCATAAATCCCTTGCACCGACAATGCTGCCCCTGCAACGATGGCCGCTGCTCCTGAGGTTCCTGAGAAATCGGCGTAGGGGGGATCACTAGGCCCGTAGTGAGCAGTTCTAATGTTTTCGCCCCAGGCATAACAATCAATGCGACTTCCATAGCAACCCACCCTTTTCCATGTATGGGCTGATACCGAGTTGTCTGGTATTCGGATCGAGGCATGGGGGACATCCGAAGTGGCCGCTGAAACCAAGATGGCGCCAGAATCAGAAAATTCATTCGTTCCGTGTGTATTGGCACGATCAAACATGTAACCCTTGGTGTCATGTTGAAGATCGTCGAGATTGGTTTCTACGCCGTTGCCGGCTGCCTCGATGACAATAATCCCCAGCGCAGTGGCTTGGCGAATTTCGTGCCACACATGTTCATGGACCTCGATAGGCACATTTCGATAACGAGGATAAACCATCGGATAGTCCGTCTGTGCTTCGAGTAACAGGACATCTCCTGTCCCTCCGCCACGACTCAAGAGGTCGCTGACGGCATACTTAATCGCGTCACCGGTGTCGAATAGGTGATCCCACTGGTTAGTGGTCGGATCCCAATTTCTATACCGCCATCGAGACACCACACGAGTAAAATGGACATGTGGGGTGATTCCAAGAGAGCCCTTATTGGGGTTTGCAGTGGTCGGGCTGTTGTTATGCATTCCGACCACGATGCCGAGTACGGCTGTCCCATGGGCATAGCCATCCTGGGAGTAATTGGCGCCATCGATGGGAATACCTGTCGGCAAATCTTCGTGATTTTGCAGATTGTCCGGATTCGGCTGGATCATCCATGCCTGCTCAATATCGATAAACCTAAGGCCGACTGAAGGCCCACCACCGTCACCACCTTTGATCCCGTATCTATTTTCAATTTCCCATGCGAAGTCCGCATCGATTCCCTTGGGAGCTTTGCGAAGATACCCTGTTTCTGCACTACGGAGCACCCGTTCTGGATTGTCATCGGGGTTTGTGATGATGGGGTCTGTCGTTGGTGTTTCGCCGACGTACGCGGATTCAACGATTGACTTCCATTCCTGTGCGTTCAACGTTGCCGCAACTGCCGATGCCTGTTTCAGGCCTTTGGGACAGCGCACTGCAAAGTAGGTGAGGAAGTTAGGAGCCGAACGATAAGTGGGGTCTCTACGTTGGGCTTCGAGTGCCAGCTTGCGAATCCGTTCCGGACTGACAGATTTATAAAGTCTTTCAAATGTGATACCTGCAAACTGTTTTTGTAGAGTGGCCTGTGCTGCCTTGTTCAAATAGCGGTCTATGTCATACACCGATGATTGACTGGAGGCTGCGATGTCATGAAATTTCACAACCACCCGTGGTGAATATGGAATAGGTTTGACAGGCATACAAGTTTCTCGCTGGACCAGATATCACTGGCCACAGCCAACTCACCAGAGCGCTATTCAGTGAGCATCATCCGACAGATACTTCTTAGGCACTTCCATGGTGGGTACGATAGCATCTACGTTATGCAATTATAAATAGGGATATATGGCCCTTGATTTATTGCCGCTGTTCACATCTACATGCGGTATCTAACAGGCAGTGGGGTGAATCAAAAAAGATTCAGGGTGAATCTTTTTTGATTCAGTCATGCTCTGCGTGTCAGCGGATAGTAGGGGCTGGTTCCTGCCGTAGCAAATCTTGCAGTCTCTCGCGGTCTCGCCATGTGTCGCGTTTTCCTGTATAAGATGAGGGTCGCGTGGGGGGTGTGTCGCCGGGTAACTTATTGCGCACGCTGATTCTGCCGAGCACGCAATCTGATGTGGCCGGAACGGTAGCTCCCACACATTGAACACGAAGACGCGCCCGTAGCTCAGTCGGATAGAGCATCAGCCTTCTAAGCCGTTCCGAGCCCTCCCCCCTATCTCCTTGTGAAAACTGTGAAATAGTGCTCCAGGAGCGGCGTGTGGCTATTTTTGAGTTCAGTTTAGCTCAGTCCAGTTTAGGGGAAATAGGTCCAATTTTGCTGTGGCGATAACACGCCGGTAACACGTAGGGTTTTTCTCTAGAAAAGTTAGATTTTGCCGAGGCTTCCTTTACCGTCTGCGGACGCGCTCGGTTCGCCGTTCCCTGGCGCGGTTGCTCTTTCGCCTGTCTGGTCGGCTCGTGTGCCCCATGGGTAGTCACTCACCACCCCCTTCCTCTTCGAGTTCCGGATGTCCAGCAAAGAGTTCTGCTCTGCATGCTTGACCATCCAAGCTATAGGAATTGCACTGCAGGCTACCCTCGGCGAGGGGCTTCGGCAGGCACGCATCTGAGGCACCGCGTCGGGAGACGCCGTGCCAGGTGGAGTCCGGCACCGTCGCGTCGCGCAATGCGACACGACCGTGCCAAGAGAACAGCCGTCGCCCGTTAAGGGGTGTGGCACGCCCAAAGCAACCGCGCCACCGAGGGCGGTGTCACGCCTGCAGCCGTGCGTGGCCACAGGCTGGGGGGATTCTGTTGCGCCCCGGTGTCGGTGAGGGGCGCAACAATGTGTTACGAAGAGGTCGGTGCGCCAATCCGCTGTGTGAGGCCGTTCATGGTCGGCTCGGCTTTTCGAGGGTGATCGAAGAGCAGAGTGAGGGGCAGCATCACTGGGGCAAGGAACGGCGAGTGACACGTCGTGCTGCCACTCCGTGCCACGTTAGAAAGATGGCGGTGCTGTATGCTTACGGCGACGTCGTTGTGAGAAGTGGTGAATGGCCAATTCTCGTCCCATTTATCCTTTCCGAAAATGAGTTCGCACATCTACCTTTGCGCAGTGGATGGGATGCATGGCAAAATTGAGAAGACGATGCGTGGCAACAAATAGGGGCACACCAATTTACTTCCCCAGTTGGCTGAGTTCAAATGATCACGTGACTCTTCGCAGGTTGAAGAAGGCTTGTAAGGTAGCGGTATCCTGTACGTACAGCAGACTGGTTGGATGAGAAATGCATCGTAATAATTCCGAATGACGAAGGAGGTTTCGTATGATTCGTATTCTATGCGCGCTGCCCTTTGCCCTTCTGGCGGGTGCCATGATCGCTGGCTGTGCCGATGATTCTTTTTCGGGTCGGCAACGCCCCGCGCCTGGCTATGACAACGTTAATATGGGATCGTCGCAGCCTGGCCAACAGCATCGTTACGACGAACCTCCGCCGGCTTCACAACGTGATCCTTATAGCCGGAGCCAGCCTGGATACTATTAGCAGGACGCCCTGCCACAGGCTCAGGTGATGTGCTGCGCCCCCAGCGTCAGTGAGGGGCGCAGCAACGTGTTGAAAAGAAGTTGGTGCGCCTGTCAGGCGTTTGAGTTCGCTCATAGTCGGCTCGGCTCTTCGAGGGTGATCCAGGGGCGGATTGTGGGACACCATCACGGGGGCGAAGAACGGCGAACGTCGCGTCGTGCTGCAACTCCTATCTATACGGTGTGACGCAACGCCTGTGGTATGACAACGTCGAGGCGGCGTTGGAGTATCTCGAACGTGTGTCTTCGATCTCGACTCGACCATCAATCAAGTGGTCAGCAATTGCTTCGTGAAACACAACAGGTGCAGTGGATGCCCGAAAGGGCGTACTTTCTCCTTACAGACCCGAACCCGGGTCCTCAAGGGAGACATCAAGGCCGTATCCCGTGATTGGTATCTGTAGTCCCGACAGGCCGCCCGTGACGCCTGGGGTTCTGATGCGCTGAATCGTCAGTATTCGTGAAGAAAGGGGAGGAGGGGGATGGTTCTTCCTCTCAGGAATGATAGTGAACGTCCGGTTCTTTTCCAGGAGCGCGATCACCTTCGCGAGACAACGTCCCACAATCACGGTAGCGCCAGCATCAGATGTCCGATGCGAGCGGAGGCTGGCCGAACTTTGATTTCAATATCGTAGCCGAGCCGATTCAGGCACTCCATCAGTTTGCGTTCGGACACATTGGAGAAGTCCCCTCGCATCATGCTGGAGACCTTCGGTTGGGTGAGCCCCATCCGTGTGGCCGCGGCTTGCTGGGTCAGCCCTTGTTGGCGAATGGCTCTCCGGATCTCGATCACCAGCCCGGTCTTGATCTGGAGCGTATCGGCATCTGGCAGATCCAAGTCGGCGAAGACATTGCCAGACCCGCGAAAGACCTCAATCCCTTCAATGACTCGTTTTTTCATGTCGTCGCTCCTTGGCCAGCGCCTCAGCCACTTTCAGCCTGGCGCGGATGATGGCAAGATCCTCTTTCGGCGTGGCGATACCATGCTTACTCTTTTTTTGGAAACAATGCAGGACGAAGACCGCCTCCTTGAACTTCACGGTATACACCGCTCGATAGGTGCCGCTCCTGTCGTCTTCGACCACTTCAAGCACACCGGCGCTGCCGAAACCCGTGAGCACCTTCGCATCATCATGTTGATCGCCGGCCTGAGCCAGCGACAACGCGTACCCGAAGAATCGCCGAACGGCAACCGGTAACGCCATCAAATCTTTATAGCTACTGCCAATCCATTCGAGCGGCCGTTCCTGACGCCCCATGGGGAAATTATACCTGAACAGGTATAATTGTCAAATCCCCGTTCGCGATACATTGGCAGTCGTCATCGACTCTGGCTTGGGCTGTCGGCTGATGATGATCTCACCCCAGCGGCTACACGGACACCCTGCCCCACCATCTCTCGCCGCCATTCACAGGATGTTACCCGGCAGCCTCGCGAGAGCCGTTCAGCATTCCACTGCGTTCAGCAACCATCTGGATGAGGCCGTCGCCTGCTGGCCGACAACTGCAACAAGCTCAAGAACGTCTCGAAGCCGACTCGTTGACTCTCTTCCGCCGTGGCGAATGGGCTTGATCGCTTCGGTCTATCTGAATAGGACCTTCTCGCCTCGTCCATTGAATCTGCTCTGTCATGCCGTGCTGGTGATGAGCGGGGCCGGCTTGTGGTATCAGGTCCGGTGCCTGTGCGCATCCGGCCTCCGCCCTGGCTTTCCACCGGCGGGCTGCGTCGATCATGCCCGCGCGCCGCGATCGATCGCGTCGGCTTTTGCGGTCATTCCTCCGCTTCGCGCCCACCGGCCCGCCAGGTGGCGGCGGCCTCTCTGTCTCCTTTGTCGTCGCTGTGTGGCCTCCACGCCTGGTGAGAGGCCAACACATCAACTCTAACCAAAGGAGACACAACATGGCACCTCAAGACAAGAAACCCAAGCCGGTCACCACGCTTCGATGCAGCGGCATCAAGGCGAGCATCTGGAAGAACGAGGGCATGAATGGTCCGTTCTACAACGTAACCGTGACCCGCTCGTACAAGGGCCAGGATGGAGTCTGGAAGAATTCCGAGTCCTTCGGCTTGGCCGACCTTGAAGCACTCTTAGTCGTCGCCCAACAGGCGAAACTCTGGGTCACGGAGCGGTCGGAACGCTGATCGCAGTGTGGAAGCCTCCGGCCCTCGCGCCGGGGGCTTCCTTCACCTGAAGAAAGGAACACGATGATGAAACTGTATCAAGCCTTTGCGACGGATTTGAATCAATTGCTGAACAGCGCACGCGCGGTGCGTATAACCGTGCCGGGCTATATGCCACTCTCGGTCGAGGAGATTGGATCCAGTGGAGACGGATACCGGCTTGTGTCATTGTGCCATTACGGCGAACAGAACGGCGACCTCATGCGAGATCCCGACATCGTGTTTCTGTTTCACAATTTACCCGATGGCGCGGCAGCCGAACCGGTGTCTTTCAGGAATGACTACCTGGGGATCGTTCAGGAGGTCTATCGGTATGACGAGACGGGCAGACGTACGCACGTCGTGCCCTCGCTGAAACAGGAGTTAAAGGAGTTTGCCCGGGCCTGGCTTGCCACGCTTCGAGAGCAGGGCTTCTTTGCCCGCACCGCGGTTCGCGAGATCCTGTCCCCGTAACTTCGTCGATCCATTGACGGGGCATGATGTGTTGCGATCATGCTCCCCTCAAAAAGGATAAGCAGATAGAATATTGAACCGGTGAGACCTACTGCTTCGTGCCAAGAAAGATAAAGCTGCTGGTTCTGGCAGGGTTGAGCGCCGCACTGTAGAGCCGGTTGGTGGTGGCATCGTAGAAGGCCACCCCCGTGAGCGTCTCGGGTCCCTGGCGACAGGCGCCACCTTCCAATGTCATCGAGGTATGAAACACATTGCCCTTCGCACGAGGAGACAAGGTTCCAACAACGGTGCAGTCATCTGTCGAATGACCGGAAATCGTCCCGGCTGCATCCATGGTCACTGTGGCCGTGTGGTTGTCTGCACGGAGCCCAACATAGGATCCGGCCACCAGAGTCAGGTTCGGGGCTGATCCAGAGTCCGCATCGTAGGAACTGGTGAAGCTCTCTGTCTCGCCAGTCACGTACGCGATCGTCGCGTCAAAGCTTTTGTTCGGGACATAGCGGCCACGCATTGTCGCTGCACGAATGCCAGCGCCTTCCAGATTGAAAGCTCTGGTGTTTGAGGAACCGAAGGAGCCGGAGTGTGAGGTGCCAGTGCCCTGAACCAGTTCTGCCAGGATGTTGGGATTGTCTCTTGCGGTATAGAACAGCCAATACGAGCCGTCCTCGAGGACCAGTCCAGCGACGGCGCGGCCTGTAGAAGTCGTGCCCGTCCAGCGACCTTCCGCCGAGGTGGTCGTGGGCTGTGGTAGTGAAGACGAGTCGCGATCGCCATACCCCCCGCCACAGGCGACGGAAGCGAACCCACTATTGAAGCAATTGGCCAGGCTGCCACAGGCCACGACCCCACTCATCAAGCCGATGGCCAGAATGCCTCGAAGACTGTTCATCCAATTCAGGCGCATGGGTGTCGCCTCAACAACGCGCAGGGTGTGCTCTGTCACAGGATAACAAGAAGAGGACTCGGGTACCCCTGAATTGCTAGAAACTGGACCAGTCACCTTGGGGATTCCGGCTTGCCCACCTCGTCGGAGGCTCCACGGACCAGCCGATCCCGGCCCGTTTCTGGCGTCTTTCGCACAGCATGATGGGTTCATCTGGTGTCTTGGATCCGTGTCGGCATAGGGATGGTGTAAGACCGATTTTAAGAGGTTGCAGGATATGGCTGTGAGCCCCATTTGTCTTACATCATGAATCTGTTGTATGCTCCAATCCCATGCCTACTGCCTCTTCTGAAAAACGGACCACGACGATCACGGTGGATCTCGGTGAGCTGAAAGCTCCCTGGCTGGCCTGGTGTCAGCAGCAGGCCGTGACACCGAGCCACGCCTTTCGGCAGGTCTTACGGCAGGCCCTGGACGGGCATCGGAAACAGTCCGCTCCCCCTCGGCAGCGGGTCACTCGCCGACGAGAGCGAGCCACCGCCCGGATGAAAGTGAATGTGACACCCTCCGAACTCACCGCGCTGCGAACCTGTGCCCAGCTTGAGGGCTATCAGCCGACGGCCTGGGTGGTCGCGATGATCCGCACCAAGTTGACTGGGGAGCCGCATGTGGGACAGCCAGAACTCGCCGCGCTGACCCGCTCGAATCAACAGCTCCTCGCCTTGGGAAGGAATTTGAACCAGATTGCGAAGGTCTTGAATACCGGGCCCCAGAACCGCTCCGCGTTTCGGGTAGAAGCGATCACTGAACTCTCCCGCGTGATTCAAGCCCATACCGATAAGGTCTCCGATGTCTTGCGCGGGACGGTGGCGCGCTGGCAGCTCCAATGACACCACCAATCAGCCACATCGACGAGAAGTTGGATGCGTGGGGGAGTCGGCTATTCAATATATCGACGGAGACCCTTCCACGGCCGCGTCGCAGTACGCGCAATCCTCTTGGCTCAGCCAAGCCTGTGAGTACCGGCGGACGGCTGAGTAGCCGACAGGCTCGTGCGAATTATGTCCGACAGAAACTGCAAGCCATGGTCCGCCGTGCGCCACAAGTGGTGGTGAAACTCGTCAGGGCGCCGAAAGGGATGAAGGGCATCTCGAACAATCTCACCTACATTTCGCGTGATGGCCAACTCGAGATCGAGGATCAGGATGGCCAAGTGATTCTCGGGAAGGAGGCCGTGGCTGATCTGAAAGCCGAATGGCGCGATGGCGGCATGCCGATCGCGGCGGATTCGACCATGCGCGATGCCTTTCATCTCGTCCTCTCCATGCCGACACGGACCGATCCGCTGGTGGTGCAGCGCGCGGCACGGGACTTCGCGACGCGAGAGTTTTCAGGATTTCAGTACGCGCTGGTGCTCCATACCTTCGAGACCGATCCGGACCCGAATCCATCTCCGCATCCGCATGTCCACCTGACGGTCAAAGCCACGGGTCTCGACGGGATTCGCTTGAATCCAAGAAAGGCCGATCTCCAACGCTGGCGAGAGGGGTTTGCGGAGGCCCTCCGGGAGCATGGCATTGAGGCCACGACGACGAGCCGAATTCATCGCACGACGCACGAACGATGGAAAATCCAACATCTCCGCGATCGCACCACCCGCGAGAAGCTCGTGGATCGCCAAAAACGGCAGACGCACATGCCGGGGAAACGGCGGGAAGTGATGCATCACTATCAGCAAGTCATGAGAACGTTAGCACGATCCGATCGAGGCGAAGACCGACAACTGGCGGTGGACCTCGTCCGCTATCTGGAGGGACGAGGCCGGACTCCGGAGACGGAGCGGGACCGAGGGAAAGATCGTGAACGATAAAAATATCCGCACGGTACCTTCCCGCAGTTAGAGAATGCCTCTCCCAGCGAATGCTAGAGGCCGAGCAGTTCGGGAATGCGCTCAACAGCCTAGTAAGCGAGACTAGAACCTATCTCAAAATTGAAACCCGAAGTCCCGAACGAGCGCAGACCCGTGATACTGAGCAACCAACACGCGTATTTTCAGCCAAATGCGATCCTTTCCGATGCGTATGGCTACGCCTTTAGACATCAATCTTCTCGTAAATCAATTTTGAGATAGGTTCTAAGCTAGCGACCAATGATAGGAACACAACCACAGCGGCGGTCGTAGCTCTCGGAATCGCCTAAGACCATCATCACGTCATAGCGGTCCTGCTCAAACACACATTTTATTCTTCAAGTGTTGCCTTGCTTAGTACCGGTGATTTTGAAGATGAGCCGGGCGGCATTGCTGAATAACCGCTAGTTCAGATGTAGTATTTGAAGGGTAGCTTTGGTTCTTCCGTTTGAGGCGCGGCAATCAGGATTTCTCCCACTGCATTTGCAAATTTGATTGTGACAGGCAGGCGGTCATTAAACAGACAGCTGTTGAAATTCAGCTTTGTAAGTCGCATCACGTCGGCGAGGACCGTATCCAACGGGCAGTCCCCTTTCTGAACATGCACGAATACAGGGTTTGGAGTCTCCGGACCGAGGTATGTGTTCAATCTCGGTATATAACCGCTGGTCCATAAATAAGCTGCCCGATCTGATACTTTGAGGGCTGTCCCTCGAACTACCGGATATCTACCCGGTGTAAACAACTTCAATTCGTATTTTGCGTCACGAATCTGAACACCCACTAGGTTTGTAGTAGCCGGAACAGCAGAGGAAAAACCTGACCATTCATCCCTGTTAAATCTCGAGCGCCCATGGATGAAAAGTTCTTTCGGATCTTCATTGTGAAGCCGCCGGTATTCGGATACGACAAGAGCCATTAGCTTTCGTGCGGGTTCTTCCTCCAGATGGTATTCCTTGTTTGAAGGGGTGTACCAAGGTCCGGCCGCGCCTCGAAAGACAATCCCGTCGCCGGATGATAGAAACATCTGAGCTGCACAACAGGCATTGGGATCTTCGCTTTCAGGATCGGTTTGCTTATACACCAATCCGACATAACAGACCCCTGGCCGGACGTTCGACAAAATCCAGGGTTTTCCGCCCGCTTTATAATAGGCGGCTGTGCAAAGCTTCCAGGCGATAGTAGCGGGATCCTCGACCCGTCTCATGTAGCTCCCAAAGGAAGTCTTAAAATCTTCTGGGACCAGTGTTGTTTCGCGCACGATCTGCGTCACAATCTTGTCCTTTAGCAATCGTGCCTTCAATTGCCTGCGGAAGTTTTTCGCATACAAATACACTTCCGCTTCTTCCTCCTCATCCCCAAAAAGAGTCGGGGCTGTACGGATATCTCTTGCCCTTTGACGTGAGATTCGCACAGCGCCTTGTACTCTTTCCTGTGCGCTGACTTTTGATGTGGACCTTCCAAGCCGATAAACAAGTTCCGGTATTACAACGAACCATAGAGCGGGTTCGGTCTCTTCCTTTTTTGAAAACTCTATTAGCCTGTTTACGTACTGATCTACCGCCCGCTTTACCGCCTCATGGCGATTGGCAATCCTGAGCGTTCTCTCGATCTCGGTTTCGGATACCTCGATTTCGGCCAACGGTTCTGCTGGCCACTTCGCCCTGAACACACTCTCGAAACCAGGGAAAGACGTATGATGCTGTGCGTCAGGGTTCTTTCTCGGAGAAAACCGCTTGATATAGCCGCTTACTGATCTTGACCAGGTTTTGAAACGTTGTATCCCGTCTCGTGTTCCAATCACTCCATAGCGGATAATATCGGGCGTCGCGCTATCCTTGATCGGGCCGAACAGGAATAGTCCGTCACGCGGATACTCCTCCTCTTGACCGAAAGCGAATTCAAGCCTCGGTTCAATGACAAAATCCAGCTGCATTAATCTCTTCCCTGCAGTGGTCGTCCCTCATCATCTGACTCGATCACGTTTTCAGTTTCCTCAGTGTCTTCGTCATCGAAGCTAGCGGCGAAAACCGGATCATCGGCTTCTGCATCGATATATTCAGTCATTCCCGTTTCTTCTGCCTTGATGCTAACCGGGCACACCATAGAAATAGGCGGCACTTCCACCTTAATGCCCGATGATGACCCTGTAGAAAAAACTATGTGTCGCTCTCCTTTGCCCAACCAGTAGAGGAACGCCAGTAACATGTCCCTCCAACGATCATTCCGCCAGGATTTCGGAACGGAACGTCGCAGGCGGTGCATCGCCTTGGCGTCATCCAGGGCCATAAGGCCATCTTCTGAGAAGATGACCCTGGAAATGATTTTCACATGAGGGTTGTCGCTTACCCTAGGCTTTACAGAGATGCCATAATGCCATTTGTGCTTTCTGGTTCCTGAAGTTACTTCTCCAGTCAGATTTCTCCTTCCTGAGGGACCTTCCTGCCATTTGAAAGACACTTTTTCATCGGCAATTAGGCCTGTTGGAACCCACCACGCCGAAACACCTGCGGATAAATCATAGCGTGCCAATTGGCTATCACTTAGTTTCTTTTCCACCGCCAATTTCGTTAAATTGCTAACGATATTCTCTGCCTCTCGCTTGCCAATCCTCCTGTCCTGATCACCATTGTCAAGGAAGTGTGGAACCCACCATTGCTTTTCCTGTGATAGTCGCGGCGTGCCATCTTGACCGCAGATGAAATTCTGGATGTCGGCAAAGGCGAAAAATCCTCGTCCAAAGAGACTTATCGGCCATGCAGACTGCGCTGAAAGCGCTTTCGCCTGATCTTCAGCTCCAGTTCCCTGGAACTCATAATATCTGATGGCATTAGGCCATTCGACTATCCGCAGCCAGCTGGAAATCAGCGTTTGAGGTACTTGCTGAATCGTTCGCGATTTGGCTAGCTGGACTCCTCGCCAGTTCTGAACACTTTCCTCGTGGATAGATTCATGCCGCGGGATGCTATACCCTTCCAGCGTTTCTAATAAGCAGCTCAGTCCCTGGCCCCACCCGTTCATAAAATCAATGAATTGAGCCTGAACAATCTGGAAGGGCGACTGATAAGGTTCAAGTCTGAGAGGGATCACGAAAGCGTCATCGCGGATAATCCGCGCTACTTCGCTCGCAATTTGAATTTCATTCCGAACCCCCTGTTTTTCAACTCCGCTGGCTGTTCCAACCAGGAGCACCTTGCGCGCGTTTTCCCGCATAGCTTTCTCTAGTTTCCGGGCCCAATCTTCTCCGCCGCGAAGTTTGAGAACATCAGCCCACACTTCATATCCTGCCGCGCTAAGATGAGCGCCGAGCCATATTGCAAACTCGTTGTCCTCAGGATTGGCGTGACTGATGAAAATCGCTGTGCGGTTCTCCATCTCACCAGAATGCGACCTGTCCGATTACAGCCATTATCAAGGCTCTCTTCCTAGACAAGCGCGTACTCCCCCTTCAACTGATTATAAGTCTCCCGCTAATCCCCTTCCTTCAAGATGGTCAACGAAAGAGCATGACTCTTTCCGTCCTTCAGGTCGACCGTACCCTGCGACATAGCAGTTTCATGGTACTCGGTTAACAGGACTTGTCTTCTCGCCTTTCGTGAAAGATTTCTTCGCATCCACGTTCAGCTGCCGGAAAGGAACTGTCAGGTAGTGGGTATAAACGAGCTGCTTTCCCTTAAATCCAGTGTGGGTATTGGATGATCTACTGCTAAATCGCAAATCAACCCATTTCCTGAGCCGATGCCCTGCCTTTATAGCGCCACCCGTGCAAAAAATCGAACGAAAAGACGGCTTTCGATCTGCTTGGCGCCGTTTTGGCTGCCCTTATTCCCTCTCATTCAGGCTGAGATTCATCTTTTCTAATCCTGTCCTCCTATGCGGTTCGCCTGGTGCTGATGTGCGAGCAGCCCCCGCGGGCTTTTCAGCCGGGGGTCCCGCACGGGCCGCGCCAGAGCTGAAGCAGCTCTGTCACGGTTGACCCTGTGCAAATCGGTCCCTCCGGCACGCCCGCCGTTCAGCTCGCGCCGTCCTCCTTTTCTCCTGCCGGGTTGAGTTGGCTCTCCAGCTTTCGTGAGAGAGCCAACATCAACATCGAAAAGGAGGACATCATGAACACCAGCACCGGCAACCATCACAAAGACGGGATCACGCGGCAGGACGTGTATACCCGCGTCACCGACCGAATTGTGGCTGATCTTGAACGGGGCGTCCGTACATGGGTGAAGCCGTGGAACGCTGAACACGCCGCAGGCAAGATCACTCGCCCCTTGCGGCACAATGGCGTGCCCTATTCCGGCATCAATATCCTGATGTTATGGAGCGCTGCCGTGGCCGGAGGCTTCGCGGCCCCCATCTGGATGACATTTAAGCAAGCCTTGGAGCTGAACGCGCATGTCCGCAAGGGCGAGAAAGGCTCCCTCGTCGTTTATGCGAATTCAATCACGCGCAAGGAAACCGATGGTGAAACCGGCGAAGAAATCGACCGTGAAATCCACTTCATGAAGGGCTACACGGTCTTTAACGTCGAGCAGGTCGAGGGTCTGCCCGCCCATTATTACGTCAAGCCGGAACCGCGCTTTTCGCCGATACAACGCATTGAGCACGCGGAAACCTTCTTCGGCAGTCTCCAGGCCGACATCCGGCGCGGCGGGACGCGGGCGTATTACGCGCAGGAGCCCGATTACATCCAGATGCCGCCGTTCGAGGCGTTCACCGACGCCGGCAGTTACTACGCGACTCTTGCTCATGAATCTACGCATTGGACCAAACACCCCTCGCGCCTGGCCCGTGAGTTCGGGCGAAAGAAATGGGGCGACGAAGGCTATGCCGAGGAAGAACTTGTCGCTGAGCTGGGTGCGGCCTTCCTGTGCGCCGACCTCGAACTGTCCTTGACACCGCGCGAGGATCACGCTTCGTATATCGCGCACTGGCTCACCGTCCTGAAGAACGACAAGTGCGCGATCTTCCGCGCCGCAGCCCATGCGCAACGCGCCGCCGACTTCCTGCATCGGCAGCAGCAACCGGTGCAGCGGTAAACGGAATGACCTTCCGAAAATCGCACCCCGCCTTGGGCCCTTCCCGGACGGAGGTGCTGTCCAGCTCAACGAGTAGATTATGCGACGTGATTCAATAACTGGTGTGCGATGATGGTGCCTTCTAAACTATGCTTTCGGACGAATCAAAACGGAACTGGCAACGCTTATATGTCCGCGACCTGTAGCGCATCCCGTACTGCTTGAATCGTCAGAGACGCATTCCCTTCGCTGCGGTAATGCCCAAGACATACGCGCCGCGGTGTTCCTTCACCGCGTCTTTCACCAGTTCCACAGGATCTTCCCGTATCTCTTATAGTTCTTCCACAATGTTGGTGTATGGCTCTGCTCGTTCTTCGCGGCCTCGTAGGAATTCCACATGATTGCATCTTTCCAACAGTGACTCATACACCCGCCAAGGCGACGATCTTCATCACATCCGTCTCGGTGTGCGCACAGCAGGGGCAATAGATTGCCCGCTGTCTGATCTCGGGAAAGACAATCTCCACGCCGAGAATCCGTAGACAACGTCGCACCGAAAGCCGGACGTTCATCACCGGTTTGCCCGGTGCTAAGCGCTTCGGCGATAACCATTCATAGGCATGGGGCAGGAGGTCGCCGATCGTGTCGATGCCCCGCCGATTCAGATCCTGGTGCGCGCGGGCGCTGAGGAGCAGACTCGCGATGGGTTGTGACGCAAAGCGCCGAACCGCGTCAGGAGGGATACGGCGTCCCGTCTTCCGGTCCAGCATCCGTTGCGTCATGAAGCAATAGGTGGCGTCGAGGACCACGAAAGTTCGTCCATTAAGGGCAGCAAAGATGTGTTCGATCAGACTCTCGTCGCAGCGACGCTGTTCCCGGATCGAGTGATCAAGGCGGGCTGCTCGTTCGGTGATGGACACGCCATCACTTGCGCTGTCCCACTCGGACTGTGCCCAGGGACTGAGCCGACTATAGGCTGCGTCGAGGGCCGTGCGCTTAGTTGGATGGTTGACGACAATGTCCATCGTGAGTGTCGCTAATCGATCTTTCTGCATAATGGTGCGTCCTTCCTTTCCTCCGATAGGTGTTGACTCGGGAATCCTCGCGCCACACGAGCGCCCCTCTGCTCCGTGTCGTGGCCCAGACAGCAGATGCGGGAGGCGCGTGGCGCCGTGGTACTTATGAGGAAGACCAGGTTTTGAGACCATCCCCTTGAGGTAGGAGGTATTCTACGCAAGAGGGGAAAATTTAAGTCTGTAGCACTAATGAGGTATAAATAACGAAATAGTTAACACTAGTATGTAATTTAACCGTAGCGTAGGCGTACAAAAACGGCATTTGGGGAGAGAGGCTTGTCCTTGGCGAGGGCTACTCTGTGGCACACGTCCGGAGGCGCCGTGCTGATAGCTAGAAGTCCTGTTGAATGGACTATTGCTTGGGGCAGAGCTGTAGGAAGTTTCTTCGCATGACCATGGTTTTGAAGGGGCTCCCTGCCTGGATCATGTAGTACTTGGTGAGCGCGGCTTGACATTCTTTCGGCGCCTGGGGGCCCGCTGCTAAGCATAGCAGACATTCACAGGCCAGCCTGGCGTCGCCTTCCAAGAAGGATATTTTGGGCGCCGTTTGTGCCGGTGCATCGTGGGCCATGACGAGGAGGCCCACTCCCACAAGGACCATGATCCAGTCGCGTCTCTTCCACCAATTCATGGGCTCACCTCCGTACGATTCGGGGACATGTTCTCGACGACATGAGTCACCGGCCACCTCTGGTCCGCTCTAAGACAGGGCTCCTGGTGACATTCGGCGTGCGATCGGTTCGGGCCGCCGCGTGGTCAAAGCGCGGCACCACGGGCTCCTGAGTTGCGACCCGTGTGGCATCTTTCAGTTGATGCTGTTCACGGACCCCGATGGAGTCCAGTCTAATGACCTCCCAGCGATTGCGAGTCGCTGGTTGTGAAACCGTCCCGATTGATGTACCAGAATCATTCCGTACCGGGACCTTGACGGTCACTGGCTCATGGGCCTGTTGCACCAACGCAACTGCATCACCGCGCTGCACCTTCCCCTGTTCAAACGCGCGGCCCAAGTCGACGCCCCAGATCTCTTGTTCACCACGGTCTGTCGCCACCTTCACGAAATGGCTCTTGGCGTTCTGGACATCGTGGTTGTAGTGATCGATACCATGGTCCACGACGGTACCCACCACGACTCGTTCACCCTGCAAACGCGCCTTCGCTTCCTCGACGGCCGCAGCGATCATGGTGGGAGAATCTCCCCGCGCCTTCAGAATGGCTTCAAGTGTAGCCACCGCGACCTGTTGGCCGGCGCTCAAGGTCTTTTCCGGTCTTCTGAAATGATCATCAGTCGCCCGATCATGCGAAGCTTCGCGATCGACAGGGTGCTGTGCCGTCTTGCCATGAACCGGACGGTGATCTTTTCGGTCTTCTGCTCGCGCTAAGTCGATCCCACGCGGCGTATAGCCTTCCACATCGAGTCCGGTGATCGTCGCTTGCACCCAGGCTTCCGTTTTGAACTCAGGGGTGCCGTTCACCCGCACGGTGGTCCAACCCTTGGCTTTCGCCCGGAGCACCATCCCCTGAATGACGCTTGGGTCCTCATGTTCCGTGACTAGGCGCCTCCCGTGATCCGTAAACGCAATCTTCGTGGGCTCACCGGGCGCCGTGCGGTAATAGAATTGCTCGCCGGCTTCGATGAAGCGCTTCCGCAAGGAATCGGCGGCATCACGACGTTGATTGAGTCTTGGTTGGTCAGGACCCTCGTCCTTTATTCCTTCCGCAGGCTTCGGCTCATCGGCCCGCTTGGTCTCTTGCGGTTCGTCTACACCTATTTCATTCATGGTGTCCCTTCCTCTCTCCTATCCGTACCATTGTGGCCAGATGGACGCCGGATTCTGCTCCTTCACTTCAATCTCCACCCGTCGGTTCTTTGCCCGACCTTTCTTCGTCGCATTGTCGGCCACATGTTCCCCGATCGGGACGATGGTGATCTCGATGTGGTTTGCGTCATAGCCCTGCGCGATGAGATAGGCGCGGGCCTTGTACGCCCGCTGCTTGGCTGTCTCACGTTCGATCCAGAGATCCTTGTCTCCGTCCGTGTACCCGCGCACATGGAGGCAAGGACCACGGCTCATGATCTGTTTCAGGTGGGATTGCAGAGGCTTGCTGGGATGAAACTCAGACCGACCTGTCCGTTCCGACACACGGAAGATGATACTGTGGTGATGTAATTCGACCTGTTCTCGTTCACTCAATTCAACAACGCGCGGCCTCCACGAGCCGTTCTGCTCTTTGTGTATCTGATGTGGAGGGGAGGGGGATGGTGCTGCTGATGGTCCAGCGCTGCAAGCTGGCCCCACCGAGGTTGATCGCTCCTCTTCACTCTGCGTTGCCTCGGTCCGTGACAGGCTCTGATCAGAGGTAGACGGAGAATTGTCACCTTCACCGGGTAGCGGGGTGTTCGTCAGTGGCCCTCTCGACTCTGGGGAAAGTGGGTTGCTCGTAAGTGCTGTTTTTGTCATCGTGGGGCTAAACCGAGATTTGCCCTTGGCCAGTTCTTGCTGTTGGAGTTGAACGAGCGTCAGTGCGGTATTCAACTCCTGGACCTGTTGGGTGAGGCTGTCCAGCTGCCTGGTGAGGAGACTCCGCTCCTGCTTCTCGCGCTGGTCGCTCTTCACCCGCTCGCGGTATTGCTGAATCAGCTCGTCGCTGTTGATGGGCACGCGAGCCGCACCGGATGGCACGACTGGTTTCTGCACACAAGCCAGCGTAGTGGTGCAGGCGATCAGAATCACAAGCACATGAAGTCGCGCCTGTCTTTTCATAGATGTCGTCATATGTCCCTCTCTTCTCTGTCTCGATCCACCAAGGATCGATCAACGTTCCTCTCTGTTCTCTGGGCTCTTCCTTCTTCCCTCACGGAACTCATCTTCTCTGAGATGTCGTCATCGACCTTGTCGGTCCATTGCAGCTGGGCGACAAAGGCATCGACCAGATTGTTCACTTCTTCAGGCGTCGGTGTGTCGTGCGCCAGGACCGGCGGGAGGGTGGTGAGGTCCATTGCCAGCTTCGACAGGTCCATCGGCTCATCTGGTTGTATTGGACGCACTCGTCTTTCGACCTTCGCGCGATGGAGGTCCAAATCGAGCCGGGGAATCTCCACGGACAGCTCTCGGCGTACAAAGGCCGCCTCTTCGAGTTCCGTTTGGGTCGGCATCCGCTTCCCGACCGACGCAAGGAACGGACTGATGCGCTTCAACCGATCGATGAAGACCGGCTCGGCATAGAAGCGGGCCTTGTCGCAGAGGATCGGCTTCGTATGCATGAGGTTGATGATCGCCCGCTGGTCTCCCAGTTCCTTCAATTCCTGTGGTAGCAGCAGAGACCGTGCTTGTTCGGAGTGGGTGGAACTGGATGAGGCCTGCTTACCGCTTCCCCAGGCGAGGGGTCGGCTCGTGCCGGTCGAGATCGCCTCGGCCGTATAGGTGCCCAACATCTGGGAATAGTGCTGCGCATCTCGTTGTTCGCGAGGCGCAAAGAGGATCTGGCAGGCATGGTTCGTGACGAAGGTGCGCGCGTCCTTTTCCCCGTAGACCGATTCGAGCTGGGAGAGGCTCTGAATGATCGGGAGCAGACGTAGATTGTAGCCGGCCATGAAGCCGACGGCCTTGGCGAGAATATTGACCCGCCCGAGGGCAGGGAACTCATCCAGGATCACGAGGCACTGGTGCCTCAAGCGGGGATTCGTCGCGGGCAAGTCGACGGTGTTGTAGTGAATCAGTTGGGAGAAGAACAGGTTGACCAGCAGCGCCGCATCGCTGAGCCGATTGGCGGGGATGCCGACATAGATCGACATCCGCTGCGCGCGCATCTGTTTCAGGTCGAAATCCGTCGCACTCGTCGCCGCATCGACAATGGGATTACTGAAGATGGTGAGTGGGGCGGTCAGGGTCGCGAGAATGCTCGCCATCGTATTCTCGCTGGTGGCGCAGAACCGGTGTAGGGCCGCCGTACAGTCGTCGCTCAACGGGGCGTCACTCTTGGCTCTGGTGGCAATGAGGTCTTGCAGATAGTCCTTGATGGGCTGACCCTTGCCGGAGGCCTGGCGGAGCACTTCTCCGAGACTGCAGGGTAAGGAGGGAGTCTCCATGATAGAGAGGGTCAGGCCGAGGTAGAGGTTGCGGGCAGACTCATTCCAAAAGGCGTCTTTGATCTGCTCCGTGGGATAGAGCACCTGCCCGATGGCTTGGATCTCACCTACACGGCGATTCGGGTCCCGATCGACCGCATCCAATGGGTTCCAACGATGGGTCTGGCCGTCCGCGCTAAAGGGATTGAACAGGTAGACGTGATGACCGTGCGCCTGTCGGAACTTCGACGTGTAGGCGAAGTTCTCCATTTTGATATCCAACACCACGACCGACTCATCGTAATGGAGGAGGTTCGGGAGCACGATGCTCACGCCTTTGCCAGATCTGGTCGGCGCCGCCAGCAACACGAATTCTTGGCCCCCATAGACCAAGTACCGCCGCCCGACTTTTCCCACGATGACGCCACGCTCTCCATAGAGTCCAGCCCGTTGAATCTCATCATGAGACGCAAATCGCGCCTCGCCATGGAGCGGTTTCTTCCGGTTGGTCAGGGACACCAGCAGTAGCGCCGGGAGACCGAATCCGACGAATCCGCCGACTGCGGCGGAGAATTGCAGTCGCTTCCGCTGAATCGGATCGTCTCGATAGGCTCGCCAGGAGTCGGGCCAGCTGCTCAGGGAGAAGGCTTCGGGCATCTGCTTGTTGGCGAGCGTGAAGACGGCGCCGGCGAGGGCATCGGCTCCGCAGAGCCCAAGCGGAAGATAGAGCAACAAGGCCATCGCGATCCGCATGCTTTTGCGTGACATCGGTTCCTCTACGCCCTCACCAGGGTGGCTTCTCCAAATCGCGCCACGAGTTTCGCGATCGGGTCATAATGGACTTCCGCCACGTAGCGATCTTTTCTGATGGGCCGTCCTTCCTCGTCGTCGATATTCTGAGCCACCACATGGAGGATCACGTCGATGGTCAAGGCCACCAGGCGCTTCAGGGTCGGCACATCGTAGGTCGCGGCCTGTTCGTGCTCTTTGCACATAAAGACATAGCGTTCGGCCGCAAGAGCACAGGATTCCGCGTGGTAGGAGGTAATCGATCCACTGTGACCGGTGGTGAGGAGTTTGAGGAAGTCGAACGCTTCTCCGCCGCGCAACTCGGCGAGGAGCACCCGGTCCGGCTTCATGCGGAGCGTAGAGGCAATCAACTCAGACGGTGTGATGGTTGCCGCTCCCGATCCTCCTTTGGCGTAGAGGAGATGCACCCGGTTGCCATGCTGGGGAAGCAACAGTTCGCGCACATCTTCGATGGTGATCAGCCGTTCCTGTTTGGGGATCGCCTGACAGATCGATTTCATCAGCGTGGTTTTACCGGAGCCTGTGTCCCCCACGACGGCAATGTTCTTCTTCGCCAGCACCGCCGCCCGAATGAACTGACCCAATTGACGATGAGTCAGATCCTGCACGAGCTGTCGCTCGATGGGATCGAGGTCGGAAACGCGACGATCCAGCGTCGCCGCCTTGGCCCAGTCGTAGCGGCTGAAGGCTCCCTCTGTTTCATATTCCTCCAGTGTCTTGATCCATGCGCTGGGGCGCCGGATTGAGATGGAGATGGTTCCCAGTTCCACTGCCGGTGGCAGCACGATTTGCACCCGTTCCCCATCGGGCAACATGGCGGACAAAATCGGGTGGTGCGATCCGATCTCTTGCTCGGTCGCTGTCGCGATGGCCGTGGCGAGGGCAGTGAGTCGATCCAGGGTCAGGTCCGGTGAGCGATGATGCTGCCAGGCTGCGCCGACCTCGATATAGACTTCCTGTGGCCGATTGACGACGATCTCGGTCGCGCCTGGGAGCGCGAGGTACCGAAGCAAGGGTCGTAACAGCTCGCGCACCATCGTGTCGTGCGCCAGAAGATCAGTGGGGATGCAGTTCATAGACAGTGCTGAAATCCAGATCCCGCGCGACGAAGATGGTCCCGCGGTCGCCCTGGTTCTTGTAGAGCGTGGGTTTGATGTTGATGGTCGATTGAAGAATGAGTTCGGCCATGCGGTTTCCCGTCGTGGCGGAATGTTGATAGATCCCCAGACTCTGCGCGCCCCCGCCACCAGCCTGCGTTGCGGTGGCCAAGCCGATCCCGTCCTGCACGAGTGAGAGGAGAAAGGCCGCGCCCAGCCGGTCCCACCAATGGTTGTCCACGTAGCCGACCAACCCAGAAGTGCCGAGGGCATCAGCGGCCGGTGAATTCAGATTGATCACGACACCCATTGGAGTTTTGACTCTAGTCCAGAGGAGAAAGAGGCGGCGCTGGCCCTGCGCCATGGTCGCTGCATATTCGCCGACCGCTTCCGATCCTCGTTCGAGGAGCACCACGCGGCTGTTGTCGCTGTAGACATCGCTGTTCAAGACACAGGTCGCCATGCCGGCGACTTCATTGATCACCCGCACGGTCAAGGCGCAGTCGATCGTTCTGCCTTTTGGCAAGATGAGATTTCGATCACCCAAGAGACCGGCTTGGACTTTTGGGGTATCCGATGGCGTCAGGAGCCCACCGATGGGACCGGCTCCGCTGGCCGCAGGACCGGGTGGCGCCGCGAGACCGACGCTCGTCACGCCAACCGACAGGCCGCTGGGTCCGCCCATGTACCCGACCGACTGGGGCGTCGAGCTTCCTGTGTCTGTCCCCGTGCTGACCGGCATCGCTGGTCCGCCCAGCAGGCTCCCTGACCCCGCGTCCGGCTGTCTTGCGCCGTTGAGGAGCTCGCGGACCAAGGAGATGGCCGCGTCTGGTCCGGTTCCTACTTGTTGAGTCCGGGGATTGTCCGAAGCAGGGGAGTTCGTTACAAGGACTTCTCCACCGAACCGACTGGAAGCACGTCTGGTGAGTGATGGGTTGCCTGGTGTCTGGTCAGGAGCCAGTCCCAGTGATTGGCTTCCGTCATCGATTCCTCTGTCGATGGGCGATCGCCTCGCATGGTCAGCGGACTGGCTGCTCGACCGCACGATTGCGGTGGTGTGTTGAGGTGTCAGAGGATCGAGGTCGGTCTCGAAGACCCGCCTGAGTCCGACCTGGGCTGGTTTGTTCTCCACCTTCGATGCCCGTTCCTCTTGCGTGGCTTCCGCCTTCCGCTTCGCGTGCAACGTATTAGCTGCAAAGACGAGTCCCACGACGACCACAATGGCCATCACGACAAGAAACGCCACACGCGCCGCTGTCTCATTCCTGCCACTAGCCTGGTGGTTGACCGACACAATCCCATCGACGATGGGAGGTTTCTGCTCAGTTCGCTTGTTCGACTCTTGTGGTTGTTCCATTTTCGTTTCTCAGCGAACGGTCCTGGTGATTCCCGAGACGGTGGTCCCCTCGATGGTGGGCACCCCGGTCTTGTCGTAAGCGTCATTCCAGATGCCGACCACGGCATCGCCCAAGCGCAACACAAACCGACGCCCCATCCGCTGCACGACGGCGAGGTCCTTCTCCATGTGGAAATTGATGCGGGTTTCTTCACCCAACGGCGAGAAGTAGAAGATGGCGGGGATCTCGCGATTGGGCGGGAACAGAAAATAGGTGAAGCGGCCGTCATCGAACACGAGGGTTGGAGAAATGTCTTCGCCGCCCGGAAGCACCTCCATCGAATAGGACCAATTGCGCGGTTCGGGGACAAACGAATTCAGCCGCTCGGTGAGGAGGTCGGCCTTGTCGCGCATTTGTTTTGCGCGATGGACCGAGGCTTGCATCGCCGTGATGGCTGCAGGGTTTGACGGGACCAGTGGATGCCGGAAGATCACACGGTACATCGGCTCATCTGTTCCGCGCTTTCCCTGCCCGGCCTGCTGTTTTCGTCCGATGCGATCGCCTCCCACGACGGTGAACTCCAGGCTGTAGTCCCGCTTGTCCGTGCGGATCTCCAGATTGTTATGCGTCGCCTGGTCCCTGGGTTTCACCCAGACCTGATTGGTCCCGACATCAGCCCTGATGCACCATTCCGCTTCCGGCTTCGCACAGTCCGCGAGAAAGCCGCTGCCGGCGATGACGATGCGTTCGTCGTCTCCCAGCACAATGCGCGTGACGACACCACGGCGGACTGTGACTTTGGTCACTTCATCCTTCTGATAGGTCACGTAACGGACTCGTTGATCTCTGTCGCCCGGCTCCGGGACTTCCGCCGCGTCCGATGAGGCTCCTGAGCAGAGGAGGACGGCGATGAGCCATCCGGTGATCGCCCCTCTGTGTTTCTTCCTGCCGTTCATGATCCTGTGCCCTCCCTATTTCTTCTCGACCATCGACAGGACCGAGGTCGGTGGCGTGATCGTCCCGATTTCCGCGTCCACCCGATAGCCCGTCACTTTGTAGCCGAGCGGGTTCTGGATCAGATCCTTTTCCTGGCCCTTCATCGTGTGGCGGTACTCGTAGGAAACCGTCGCGATGAAATACTGCGGCGGTTCACCGCTGTGCGTGTCGGTCCGCTTCACCTGCTTCTCGAACCGCACCGTGGCCTTCGGTCCAATCGCATCGCTCTGAACGGTCACGCTCAACACGTTCACGCGCCATTCGATGCCGGTCCCCAACTGCTTATCGCGGGCGTGCACGCCGTCAAAGAGGCTCGCGTAGTCGCGACCGATTTCATCCGTACTCATCGCCAAGACCTGGTCATAGTCCGCTTGGAGCAGTCGATATGAGTAGGACTCTCGTGCGATCACGTATTTCTGCGTCCAATGTTTATCGAGCAATTCTTGGTAGCCCAGCACGGTCCGATCATCCGCTGCGCTCACCAGCTCCACGTTGCCGGTGGCGCGATCGATCGCGAAGATGTAGGGCACGGTGGTCTTGAAGGGAGCGAGACAGGCGATGCCAATTCCGAGTATCAACGCCAAGGCGCAGGCGGTGCCCGCGACCCACCAGGCCTTTCGTTCCGACGCCTCGAGCCTCAGCCGCCAGTCGGTATCCCAGTCGCGGCCCTGATCGTAGAATTGCGGTTCGTCCGTCGCGTTCACCACTGAGGGGTCCGTCTGTTTCTCCGTCATCGTTTCTATCCTTTTGCCACTTGCCTTACGCCTCTCGCCTTCAGCCTCCTGCCTGTGGGCAGGACTAGGGCGTCCAGGGAGTTATGTGGTCGAAGGTCCGGGACGTGCCAGGGGCCAACATCTTCAGGACGCGTTCCTGCTGTTCCTGTTGTGCCGCTTTTTCTTCCGCCTCGATCATCGATTTCATCGTCAGAATCCGATTCGTGTCGTTGCTCACCTGCGCTTGCTCGGCGGCGATCCGGCCATTGAGTTCCAGAATCCCTTTTTCGTCCTCGGTCTGATTAATGCGGGTCGTCAAGGCCCGGATTTGTTGCATCCGTCCGAGCAACATCTGATAGGTGTTCGCGTAGTAGGCCTGACTTTGCGGCGTTTGGTTCAGCATGTTCTGGCAGATGCGCAGTGCATCACCGGTTTTGCCCTCACAGTTGTAGATCATGCGGTTGTGACGGATGATCTGGGCCGCCGCAGTCAAGCCCTGCACCCCGCCGGACCGAATGGCGTGGTACACGGCGTTGACGTCGGAGGGGACGACACCGGCGAGGGTGAGGTTGTTCATGAGACTGCCCATATTGCGCGAGCCGATGATCGCGTGAATTTGCTGGTCGGCTTGGAAGATCTGTTGCTGCATCTGTTGGAACTGTTGGATCCAGGCGAGAGCTTGCACGATGGATTGCACGAGATTGGCCGTGTCGATGACGGGAATCCCTCCGGCTTGGGATTTCGACTCTGGACCAACGACGACCATCAGGACCAAGCCAATCGCGATCACTGTTTGTTTCACGCGGGACATGTCTTACTCCTTTCGCGAGACGCTATTGCGTAACCGCTCCATTGAGGCCCGTTGATAGAGGTCACTCCCTGGCTGGGGATTCCCGGCAGGCAGCGCGCTCAGCAGGCGGGCCGCCCCGGTTCGCGGTCCACTCAAAGACCCGCCGGTGGAGGACAGGGCCAACGGGACTAACCGACTCAGACCGGACGTGACGCTATGCAAAAGCATCATCCCACTCCTGGTGGCATCCCCACCGGGGTTCCCCAGCGAGAGGCCTCCGGCCAAACTCGCTCCCAGGGACGCAACATGGAGCAAGATATAGGCGGCGGTGATGGAGAGAAACAGCAGGCCGACGACATCTGCCAGGATCGAAGATGCGGAGTAGGCACTTAGCACATGCAGACAGGCATTTCGTAGAAGGCTGGCGAGAAACGTGATGACCGCCATGATGAGGACATTGGTGAAGACGGCGACCAGCGCGCTGGATAGCCAGTTCTCCGCATAGCGCTGTGTCACGGGAAACATCGCACAGAAGATGAAGGCCGGCCCGACTGCGAGCAGCAGGGCGAGGCTCACCTTCGCGACGAGAAAGAGTCCCATCGCGACGAAGGCCATCACGATCGACGCCGTGGCGCAGATTGCTCCCGCGATGAAAAGTGAGAATTGCGGGACCAATCCAGAACTCGCTTCGGTGAACAGGGTTTCCATGAGCGTCGTGAAGGGGTCCGCCATCTGGTCGATGGTCCCTCCCATCGAGAGGACTCCGCCGAAGGCGGAGGCAAAGGCCTCTTGAATCCCGTCCAATCCGTCCTTTACGAGACTCCGATACTGCGGCCCGTTCAACGTCAGCCCGGTGATGAGCGCCACGCGAAACCATCGCCAGACGAGCGCGGTGACTGGTTCCTGCACATCGCCACGCATGACTTGAAACCCGGTCCACATCACATAGAGCGTCATGGCGCCTACGGCGACCGGCGTGAGCACTCCGATCACGGCATCGCTGGAGGTCACGACATAGTGGTCCAACGCGTTGTTCACCGACTGTTCGATGTAGGTCGCCATGCCCATGGGGTTGCTCTACACGACTCCTCTTTCGTGCTCGTGCCGGAGACGTTTCCGCGCCGCGATGCGTTCATGGAATAGGGGGAGCCAGTCTGTGGGATCGTCGCCCACTTCCTTTCTGATCGTATCCAGCAGCGTCACGTTGTCGGTCGTGCCGGAGAGGACATTCAACAGATCCGTCATGCCACCCAGGTCGAATTGCACGATCGCCGAGCTGTGGCCCTGCTTTACCAAAAACAGACGGCTTGCTTCCCCGAGGTTTTTGATGATGTGAAATTCCGCTTCCGTAACCTTGAAGCCTTGGACATAGTCATCATGATCGGCACGCGGATTGGGTAAGAAGATCTGGGTCACGCTTTGCTCCACCATCGTTTTGCCGATCGGGTGTCGCAGTACGTCCGAGGGCGATTGCGTCACAAAGACGCCGAGGCCGGCTTGTTTGCGGATGGTCTTTTGTTTGTTGAAGGCGAAGTCTGCGAACAGCGGGTCCTGCAGCGGCTTCCAGAATTCCTCCATGACATAGATGAAGGGCTCGCCCGTGATCAGCCGTTCGGTGAGATGGAGTAGATAGGCCATGATCGGGGTGCGAACTTCGGGATCGTCCAGAAAGTCCGTATAGTCGTAGCCAAATAATCGTGCGCCGCTGATCTCGTGTGTATCGTTTGGATTGTCGAAGGCCCAGCCCAGCGCGTGACCACGGGTCCATCGCTTCAACCGTGCCCTCACACTCTGGTCGCCAGTCGCAGGCAGATTCTGGCGGAGGAGGGACACACAACGCAGGTCCGGTGAGACCGATTCACTCATCACAGTCCGCACGGCATGGCTGATCTCGCTCTGCTCCTTCGCGGTGAGCTGTGGAATCTCGTTACCAGGCTGCTTCACGAGTTGGGCCACGAGCTGTTCGCAGAATTGCCAGTTGTTAGGGTTGGGTTCGAGCTGCAAGGGATTAAAGCCGGTCGGCATGCCACGTTTCAGGGACTGATACGTCCCACCCATGGCTCGGATTCCGATCTCCGCGCCGCGATCTTTGTCGAAAACCACACAGCGGAGTCCCTGGTACTTGGTCGCGAAGGCCAAGAGGCTCAGTTCCAACGCAGTCTTGCCTACCCCGGTGCTGCCGCAGATAAAGGTGTTGCCCGGATACTTCTCGTCGCGTGAATCACGGTCCTCCGGTGACACGTGGAAATTAAAATAGTACGGCTGCCCGCTTGGAGTCTTGAACAGGGCCAAGGCTTCGCCCCAGGGATTGCCTGCTCGTTTGCCACGGGCGAAGTTGTGAAAGGGACTGAGACAGACAAAGTTCCGGCTGGTGATGACGGCTTCGCGCGGTCGCAGGCTCCAGTTGCCCGGGATCTGGGCGAACCAGGCACATTCGGGGATCACATCGACCCGCGCCATCTTGAACCCCGGCCCGTCCTGAAAGACGGCCCGGGCGTCGGCGAGCGCGGTGCTGACCGATTCCATCCTGTGGCCAAAGATCGCCAGGCTGTAATGGTACTGGCCCAGATCGATGAGTCCGCTCTGCAGATCGTCCGCGGCCTGGTCCATCTGTTCGATCTCACGCGTCGCCGCGTCTTCCGAGGCGATCAAGTGTCCTTTCTGGGTGGCGAGCGATTTGAGAGCTGCGCGCTTGTTGAGGCATGAAAAGCTCTGGGTCTCGATGTACTCGGCGTCGCTATAGAGCAGGCCGTTGTTCATGCCCGGCTCAGAGAACGGCGGGTACTCCTGCATGTCGAGAAACCCGGCGAATTTCCGCTCGCGCGGGTGCCAGATTTCCATCATGCCCGTCCGGTCGCCGAAGTGCAGGCGAGACGAGGGGAGGTACGAGGCCAGCGGTGCCGGGCGCAGGGGGATTTCCTCCCACACTCCGTTGATGAGGTAGCTCAGAAAGGCTAGCTGGTCGGAGTACAGGATGTCCTGTTTCACATGGGTGCCGAGGCGGGTGGGCCCATAGCGACTCAGACTCGCTTCGAGCTGTTTGCCCATGTCTTCTAGGATGGTCAGCTGTGCGGTCTCATGCTCTCGTCGTTGGGCCAGGGTGCGCGTGGACATGCGAGTGAAGAAGCTCGCGACCTTGGAAGGAAACGGTCGGTAGAGCAGGGACAGGTACAGCTCCGTCGCCATTTGTCGGTGCTGAGTGAAGGACTGATAGTAACGATCGCTCAAGCTTTGGCAGAACGGATTAGGCGAGGTGCCATGCAACCGCTCGGTCACGACACGCCGAATTTTATGCGACCAGACGGCGAAGGAACCGCCGCCCAAAGATCGGAGAAACTGGTGGAGCGCTTCCTTGCGTAGCAGGACTTCTGAACGGTCCGCTGTTTCGAACGTGATCCCATCCAGCTTCCAACAGGCCAGGTATTCGCCGCCGGTCAAGGTGATGACGGTGGGCGTGATCGCCGTGCCCAGCGGGATATAGTCGCTCGCGGGAATCTGCGCGGCTGCGGCTTGTGTGAGGGCGGCTCTAGTTCTCATACTTTGTCTTTGTTCAGCCTGCAGCATTGAGAACACTCAGCACCTCAGCTCTTTCACGATGAACGTCTGGTCTTCCATGACAGGGGGCCATAGGAAATGGCGCCCCACGTCGCGCGGCTCGGTCCGTGCCGAAGTCGCATCCGCGCCCGCATCATCATTTGGCGCAAGCGCTGATCGTCCATTTTCGTCGTCTGGCGCATCCAGAGCACAATGGGAATCGTGATCAGCACGAGTCCCAGGGAGACGTAGCCGCTCACGAGGTAGTACAGCCAGACCGACATCAACAGAGTCAGGCCACCGATCAGAATCAGCGGCACGAGCGGCACGCCGCCCAACATCGCGGGCCTCGTGCAACCGGTGAAGATGGGATCGCGAAAGCCGTCCATGTTAGTTGATCAACCAGGCCGCGATGCCCGCGGCGCCGCCCACCAAGATGCCGCCGATCACGACGTTACTCACGTCGGACCATTGGGCATGGCTGAAGGCCATCTTGAACCCCGCCCACATGATGGCGACGGTAAAGAGCGTCACCGCCACACTCGTCAGGACCGTTTGCACGTTCTGCATCACGGTGTTCACCTTGGTGATCTGGGCCCAGGCCGGGTCCGATTCCAACAGGATGACCACCCCGAGCAGCCAAGAGGCGGCCGCCATCAGACGTCCATTCCCTCGGCTGGCCCCTCTCAAGGCCCCTGTACCTGACGTCCTCTCCTGTGTCACATCTACCCTCGACATCACCTCTTCCATCTTCCCCTTCCTTTCTGTGAAGTGGCCTCTGTGGCGAGTTTGCAGCGCCTTGTGTGCGCGCACTCATCGCCAAACGGGGGTGACATGTAGTGAGGTTCAGTTTTTAGTGCAAGCCTGTGGGAACTACGTAGCTGCGGCGATCACATGATTGGATTGTGTCGGCGAGAATGAAGGGGCATGCCTGTGCCGTTACGGCAGAGAACGGTCTCCGCCATCGAACGGTCAGCTCGCACTTCTTTCTGAAGCTGAATGAAGCAGCGCCCTTGTTGCCTGAAGGGAACGATGCGACGCGCATCGGCATGTGAGGTTGCTGTGAGCCGCTCAGCGCTTCTCGTGCTTGGGATCAATCCCTGCAAAGGTCTCCATCACTCGATTCATGCTCGGTTCCACATCGATGTAGCTTCTCTTTCTGATCCTCTTCCGCTCTGCCAGTTGCGGCACTCCGTCCATGTCCCATCGCTCTGGAACAGGCGCGGTCATCGGTCATCGTCGATCGAACGGACTTGTTCGGCCATGGAAGGCCGATGTCCTGCCGCGCACTGATCGTCTGACGCAGCGCCCGCGCCAGCGCAGATCTGTCACGGCCGCCGCTGATTGCTCATTCGCCCGTGCTTCTTCGGCAGTCCTCCCCCTGTCACCTCCGTTGTCCTGCCCTGGCGCTTCGGTCTCTGCGAAAGCGCCAGTTCGTTCAACATGCAGGAGGTGCCACCATGGCCAGACAATCCGTCAACCGACTTTCCGTTCCACAGTTCATTCCACGCTACCGGGTCACGCTCGTACCTGAGGGTGGTCACACCGCTCCCTGCGGTCTTCTTCGCGATTCTGCTGCGGCGGCCGCAGCGCTACGTCCATGCTTTGTAGGTCTCGATCGCGAGCAGTTCCTCGTCTGTTGTCTCGATGCCAAGAATGTCAGCATCGGCGTGAATATCGTCTCGATCGGCTCGCTCACTCTCAGCATTGTGCATCCGCGTGAAGTCTTCAAACCGGCGATCCTCTTGAATGCCTGCGCGATCATTGCCGTGCACAACCACCCTTCCGGCGATCCCACGCCGAGCGTCGAGGATCGGACGCTCACCACACGACTGCGGGAAGCTGGAGACTTACTGGGGATCAGGCTACTCGACCATCTCATTCTCGGTGACGACCGTCTCTATAGTTTTGCGGATCAAGGCTGGCCGCTGTGAGGCTCCGGCTCAGATCTTCTCGCCGCTCGTCGATGGTCCTTTCGCAGACGCCTGTCAGCCGCACACACGTTCTTGGGCCGCGCTTCTTGTCGGTGAGAGAGACTCATGGTGGGTTCGTGTGAAAGGTCTCAGGACTGCTCCAACTGGTTGTGACGCGAGAAGGCACCTGTCTGCGAAACCTTGATGAAAGTGTCCCGCTTCTGAAGGATGGAAATGAAAGCGGATTACGGTGGCGGTTCCTCGGGTGGTGAAGCAGTAGGCGGTAATCGGACAACAGAGTAATCGTCATGGTAGACGCAGTACCTGTATCCCATTGACTCGGTACCATGGTAGAGGGTTTACCATTCGACAAGAGGGTTACGCTATGGCCTTGGAACTGACGATCGGACAACTTGCCAAGATGGCGAGCGTGAACGCGCAGACCGTTCGCTACTATGAGCGCCGCAACCTACTCCAGCCGACAGACCGTAAAGCGTCTGGATACCGAGTGTACTCTGACGAGGCGTTGAGGCGACTGCGCTTCATCAAGAATGCGCAGGCGTTGGGCTTTACCCTTCGCGAGGTCACTGACTTACTGAATCTCCGGGTCAGCTCAGTCGCACGGTGTGGGACCATTCAGGTAAAGGCACAGGCAAAGCTCAGACAGGTGGAGGCGAAGACACGGGATCTACTGGCGCTCTCGCGGGCGCTCAAAAGCTTGATCCGCACGTGCCGAGCTGGAGAGCCGACCGATCGCTGCCCGATTCTTAATAGACTGGATAAGGAAATAGGAGGGCAGGTAGGGCGCAAAACAAGGAGATGATGGTCATGCGTCCGAATCAGGAACGCGCTTCCGGGTCCAAACCGCCAAGCGGCTCCGTGACGATACTCTCGATTGGTGGATTGAGCGCAGCGTCGCTGGCTTCTGTGTGCTGTATTGGACCGCTGGTCTTCGCGGCGCTTGGTGTGGGAGTCGGGGCTACGGGTTTCTTAGCCGATACGGCTGGAGTCTTGAAGGGACTCTTGCCGTATCGATCGGCCTTCATCGGCCTGACGATACTTCTGTTGGGCATCGGCTTTTATCTTGCTTATAGGAAGCCGAACTCAGCGTTATGTGCGCCAGGGGAAGTGTGCGCTCAAGGGTATCCGAACGGTGGGAATAGGACATGGCTTTGGATCATGGCCTCATTGGCACTGGTGTTGGTTCTAGCGCCGTATTGGTTGGGCCTATGATTTTCCGGAAAGCGAGAGATGCGGGCTATTGGGCGTCACTTTTTGTTCGGTCCTTTTCCCTACTGGGGAAGCGAGGCGATGGATAGGAGGAAACCGACTATGTGGAGACTCGTTCACACGATGATCGTGATCGGTGTTGTGACCGTGAGCCTGGCTGGTTTCCAGGGACTTGTGGCTGGAGGCCAAAGCCAGCAGACAGTCACTTTGCAGATTGACGGGATGACCTGCGGGGGGTGCGTCAAGGATGTCAAAGCCGCCCTAGCCAAAGTGCCTGGCGTCAGCGAGGTAGGACTCAGCACGGGAAAAAAGTGGATCGTGTTCCCCGATTATTCTGATGCCCACGCGTCAGTGACGTTTGATCCACAGAAGACAAACGTGGACACGTTGATGAGGGCCGTCGAGGCGGCTGGCAACCCGTTGTCGAAATACAGGGCTCAGTTGAGGGATAAATAGATAGCGGTCTTCCATTGTCAGGCTACGAACTTGAAGGAGGCGTGGTAATGATTCAGGAGACGAATACTGCGAACGGTCTGTTTGCCGAACTGCGGAAGCTGAGTCCTGTGGTTACCGGAGGGCTGTTGCGCATGCGGCAACAGACGTATCGGGATGGAGCCGTGGCCACCAAGTACAAACTGCTCACTGCCATGACGATTTCCATCGCGATTCGTTGCGAACCTTGCATTCAAGCCTACGTGCGGATGGCCTACCGGCAGGGCATCACCCAGGAAGAATTGGTTGAATTCCTCGAAGTCGCGATGACGATGCAAGGTTGTCCTGGTGAGGAATGGGCTCTCAAGGCCTACGCGGCGTATAAAGACTGTGTAGATGGTCAGAGAGGCTCAGAGACATCCGCTTGTTGTAAGAATGACGATAGGAACCAGACTGATGAGGAAGGAGCCTCATGAGCCGGCATGCCGATGAAGTAGATTTCTCCCCTTCCACCCAGAAGGATGGTGGATTTGTTTGCATTTGCCGATCGAAGGCTCATGTATGAGAAGTACCGTTGACGGGTAACAGGGATGAGGGATAGACTGACAGCATGCGATTAGGTTCCCATCATTCCCGATCTTTTGTCGCCATAACCATTGTGGTGTTCCTACTGGCGTTCAGTTTCAATGCCTACGCCTGTCTCCTACCGCTGGCGGGGACCACCGATGCGTCAATGGCAAACGGCTGTTCAACTCCCGAGGAGCAGCCGGTTCGGCAGTTATGTGATGCCTTCAAAACGCTGGGCATTGAGTCCTCCCCACAGTCGACTTCGTTGCACATGGACCATCATTGGTCGGCGGCAGACCAGGCACCGGTTGCGCTTCCAGCCGTGAGTTGCCGGCTCGCACGAATTTCCAACCCATATCACTCTCTCGAATCGAGTTCTCCTCCGCATGAGTCTCTCCCAAGCACCGTGCTTCGTATCTGATCTCCCCGGTTCTTCCTTCTACCGTTTCATCATCGCGGTATCTGCCCGGCGCTGAACCTCAGTTCATCCCGCTGCTTCTTGTGTAGCAAGCCGGGGTCCGAGATCCGCGACAGGCGTGGACAAGAAAGCTCTTGGGGAGGACCATCCCATGACTCATCCAATTCGATTTTTGTTGTCGGTCATAACAGTTTTAGGCATGGCCTTGGCGACAGGCGAACGCCATGTCGCCCATGCTGCCGATCAGACGGCGCAGCTGTCATTGGCGTTACCGGATCTGATCCCGGAAGCCTTGGCCAGAAATCCAGAACTTGTGGCGGCGCGCAAGCAATGGGAGGCGGCCACGAATCGAATTACCCAGGCTCGGTCGCTAGACGACCCCACCCTGTCAGTCCACTTGTGGAATTTCCCGCAGACCTTCAATGTCACGCGGGCGGACAACAGCATCTTCGGTCTTTCACAGAATTTCCCGTTCCCCGGCAAACTGGCTCTGAAGGGTGAAATAGCGAGTCGGTCGGCCGAGATGACCGAACAGGTGTTGCATGGGAAAGAAAGGGAGCTGGTTGCCCGCCTCAAGCAGGCCTACTACGACCTGTTTCTCGCGCACAAGGCGATCCAGATTCATCATGAACAGGTCGAATTGCTCAGGCAGTTCGTCGAGATTGCAAACGCGAAGTTTCGGACTGGAAAGGGATCGCAGGCTGATGTGCTCAAGGCTCAGGTCGAGCTGTCTGTATTGCACCAGCAACTGCCCGTCCTGGAACAGCGTCGCGAGACGGCCGCAGCGCAACTGAACACGCTCCTGGACAGGGACCCCCTATCGCCCTTGGGCATTCCTCAAGAGCCCTCTCCGACGCCGATCGATACCACCATCGACGACCTGCACCGTCTTGCACTGAATGCCAGACCGGAGTTGAAAGCCGCCGAACTGGCGGTCCAACACGGCGAACAGTCCCGCGCGCTCGCCCAGCGTCAGTACTACCCGGACTTCAACGTGGCGTTTCAGCGTTTCCAGAATTTTCAAGCCAACGATGGATTTGGCGCCTATGTGGCGATGACCATTCCCTTCGCATTCTGGACGAAGCCGAAGTATGACGCAGGCGTCCAAGAAGCCACAGCGTCCGTTGCAGCTGCGCGCGCACAACGGCACCAGCTGGAAAACCTGACGCGTTTTCAAGTCAACGACCTCTTGGCCAGGGTCCGGGCGAGCGAACAGGTGGCGAGGTTGTATCACACCACGATCCTGCCCCAGGCCGTACAGAACCTTGAAGCAGCACGGGCGGGATATCGTGTGGGAAAGGGAGGGTTTCTGGATCTTATTGATACGCAGCGGGCTTGGCGAGGATATCAGCATGAGTACTACCGAGCGCTGGTCGAGCGGGAGCACCGACTCGCGGAACTCGAACAGGTGATCGGAACCGACCTGAATGGAAACAGCTAAAAACGGAGGAATGGCCATGAATCACGACATGCGTAGAAAGAGACTTGTTGTCGGTGTCGCGGTCGTCAGTTTGTTCGTCGGAATCACCGCCGGATTCTTCGCCGCGCATCGGATGATGAGCGATATGTCGGGGATGCAAAGCAGTGGAGAGATGAAGGGTCGTGGGATGGAAGGTATGAAAGGCATGGCGGGCGTGGGCGACATGAAGGGAATGCCAATGGAAGGCGCGAAATCCATGAGCGACATCGAACCAGCGCCAGATATGTCGGACGCTCCGTCCGGAGCCGTGACTGTTCCAGCTGTGGCAAGACAGTTGATCGGCGTCCGCAGTGCCCCGACAGCCCACGCAACGCTGCAGGAAGAGATCCGTACGGTCGGCACGGTCGGCTACGACGAACGGGGTTTCACGCAAGTGACGCTGAAAACCTCCGGGTGGGTTCGAAAGGTCTTCGTCGATTCGATCGGTCGACCGGTACGGAAAGGTGAACCGCTCTTCACGGTCTACTCGCCGGATCTCTTGGTCACGCAAGACGAGTATCTCCTCGCCATAAAAACACGGGCGCAACTGGCCGAAAGCCCACTCGACGAAGCAAAAGCTGGCGCTGACGCGCTCGTGGCGAGTGCGCGGGAGCGCTTGCGACTCTGGGATGTGACCGATGCACAAATCGCGGCGCTTGAGCGTCGCGGCCACGCCGATCCGGTGCTCACAGTCTACGCTCCTTCCTCCGGGATCGTGATGAAACGTGAGGCTTTGCCGGGGAAATATGTGGAGCCGGGCACGACACTGTACGAGATCGCGGATTTGTCCACAGCCTGGATCTCTGCCGATATTTACGAATCAGAAGTGGCTGCCGTAAAAGTCGCTCAACCAGCTTCGGTCACCTTCGCCGCCTATCCGGGAGAAATGTTCAGTGGAAAGGTGACTTATATCTATCCGACGTTGAATACCGAAGCCCGCACGGTGCGAGTCCGGGTTGAATTTCCGAATCCTGAACTGAAGCTGAAGCCGGGCATGTACGGGAACGTGACTTTGCAGACCGATGCGATCAGGACCTTGGTCGTGCCCAAGGAAGCCGTGCTGAACACCGGGCTTCGCCAACTCGTGTTCATGGATCGGGGGCAAGGTCGGTATGAGCCTGCTTCAGTCAAGCTGGGGCGCCGGAGTCAGGATGCAGTGGAAGTGATGGAAGGACTCAAGGAAGGGGATCGAATCGTTACCTCGGCCAATTTCTTGTTGGACGCGGAAAGTAAATTGGCATCGGCTTCGAGCATGCAGGGCATGATGGGCCGGATCGGCATGGGCGATTGGCAAATGCGCGGCGCCTATGAGGCCAAGATGGCCATGGGAGAAGGCGGCGTCTCGGCGCCGCCAGGGCGGGCGGGTGAGATGGACAGCATGAAAGGTATGCACGGCATGTCCGGCATGCAGGGGATGCAAGGAATGGAGGGTATGTCCGGTATGAGAGGAATGGAGGGAATGAAAGGCATGCATGGGATGGAAGGAATGAAGGGCATGGAGGGCATGAAAGGCATGGAAGAAATGCCAGGCATGAAGGATATGAGCGGCATGCCGGGTATGGAGACGGGTTCAACCAAAGCCATCTCCGAAACCCGTAAGGTAGCCGGACACACCCTGACCTTCACGACTCTGCCTAAAACACCCAAGGCCGGTGAGGTGCTCCTCAGGCTCAGGGTGACGAATCCGAGCGGCAAGCCAGTGACCAATGCGCAAGTCCTGTTCGTCTATACGATGCCGATGCCAGGCATGACCGATTCCAAGGTGACGGCGCTCCATACTAAGGACGGGCTCTATGAAGGCAAGGTGATGTTCGGTATGGGCGGTACGTGGGTCGTGACCGTTACCGTGACCATCCCTGGCCAACCACCGGTTATTGAAAAGTTTCACTTCCTGGTCGCAGGGGGAGGCATGTAGTTGGGGGAAGCAGGCGTCTCGGAACCCGCGGGGTGGGAGGGTGAAAAACAATGATCACGCGACTTATTGAAGGGAGTGCACGGAATCCGGTCCTCGTCATCCTCTGTACATTACTGCTGGCAGGCGGGGGCCTATGGGCGGTGTTTCAGGTGCCGTTGGATGCGATCCCGGATCTATCTGATGTTCAGGTCATTGTCTATACCGAATGGCAGGGGCGGAGCCCGACCCTCATTGAAGATCAGATCACCTACCCGGTCGTGAGCTCTCTGCTCGCGGGACCCAGAGTCAAACGAGTCCGAGGGGTGTCGGAATACGGAGTCTCCTACGTCTATGTGATCTTCGAAGACCGAACCGATCTCTACTGGGCAAGAAGTCGTGTCCTCGAATATCTCCAGAAGCTCACCGGCAAGTTGCCGATCGGTGTCACGCCGACCTTGGGACCGGACGCAACCGGTGTTGGGTGGGTCTATCAGTATGCGTTGGTGGACGAGTCCGGGACGCACGATCTGGCGCAGCTCCGGAGCCTTCAGGATTGGTATCTGCGTTACCAATTGGAGAGTGTGCCAGGCGTAGCGGAGGTCTCATCGATTGGTGGATTCGTCAAACAATACCAAATCGAAGTGGACCCCAACACCTTAGCGGCGTATCGGCTGCCGATTCAGAGGGTCATCGAAGCCGTCCGCAACAGCAACGCGGAAGTGAGCGGCCGCGTTTTGGAGATGGCCGGCACCGAGTACGTCATTCGAGGACGAGGCTATCTGCAGTCGGCTGGTGAAATCGAGCTGATTCCGGTCGGCACGGATGGACGGGGCACGCCGATCCTGGTGCGAGACATCGGGCATGTCCAACTCGGGCCGGATCAGCGTCGGGGCATCGCCGAGTTGGACGGCAAGGGCCAGACGGTCGGCGGGATTGTGATCATGCGGGCCGGAGAGAACGCGCTCGCCGTGATCGAGCGGATCAAAGCAAGGCTGCAAGAAATCGCCCCGGCTTTGCCTGGAGGAGTGCGCATAGTTCCCACCTACGATCGGTCTGATCTCATTTATCGCGCGATTGCCGTCCTCCGCGAAAAACTGCTTGAAGAAAGTGTGATCGTCAGCCTGATCGCGGTGATCTTTCTGTTTCATGTTCGAAGCGCCCTTGTGGCCATCCTCATTCTCCCAGTGGCGGTGCTGCTCGCTTTTATTCCAATGGCCTACTTGAAGATTACGTCCAACATCATGTCGCTCGGCGGGATCGCCATTGCCATTGGAGCCATGGTCGATGCCGCGATTGTGATGGTCGAGAATGCCCATAAACGGTTGGAACAATCTCCCTCAGGCAACCGAACGGAAATCATCATCGCTGCTGCGAAAGAAGTTGGGCGGCCCCTATTCTTCTCACTTCTTGTGATTGCTGTGTCTTTCCTGCCGATCTTTGCGCTGGAATCCCAGGAAGGGCGACTGTTCACGCCGTTGGCCTATACCAAGACCTTTTCGATGCTCTTTGCCACCGCGCTCTCGGTAACATTGGCGCCCGTACTCATGGTGGTCCTGATTCGAGGCCACATCCGAGCGGAAACCAAGAATCCCTTGAACCGGTTGCTGATCGCGTTGTATCGGCCCATCCTCTCAGGGGCGTTGCGAGTCAGGTGGTTGACGCTGGGGCTGGCGGTAGCGGCGGTGGCCATCACGGTGCCGGTGTTCACGCGACTCGGGGCAGAATTCATGCCGCCGCTGAACGAGGGCACCATCCTCTACATGCCGACGACGGTCCCAGGCCTTTCGATACCTGAAGCGACGAAGGTCTTGCAGGTCCAGGATCAGTTGCTCACCACCTTCCCGGAAGTGGAACGGGTGTTCGGCAAGATGGGGAAGGCCCCGACCGCGACCGATCCAGCCTTCGTCGGAATGGCCGAGATCACGGTCACGCTCAAGCCGGAATCGCAGTGGCGGCCAGGCATGACCTGGGACCGGTTGCTTGATGAGATGGATGCCAAACTGCGCATCCCTGGATTTCCGAACATCTGGTGGATGCCGATCCAGACCCGCACGGAGATGATCACGACGGGTGTCCGAAGTCCGGTCGGCATCAAGGTGCTGGGACCGGATTTAAAGACGATCGAGCGAATCGGCATCGAGATCGAACAGGCCTTGGCAACCGTGCCCGGCACCAAGAGCGCCTTCGCCGAACGGCTCAATGAGGGCTACTACTTGGATGTGATCGTGAACCGACGTGAGGCGGCTCGCTATGGCCTGACGGTGGGCGATGTGCAAACGGTGATCACTTCGGCCATCGGAGGAGAAACCGTGACGACCACGGTTGAGGGGCGAGAACGGTATCCGGTCAATGTTCGTTACAAACGTGAGTTGCGCGACGATCCGGACCGGCTCAAACGGGTGCTGATTCCCACGCCGACTGGCGCGCAGATCCCTCTCGGCCAAATCGCGGAAATGGTGATCACACAAGGACCCCCGTCGATCGCGGATGAGGCAGGATCGCTCGCCGGCCTGGTGTCGGTATCGGTCAGCGGCCGTGATTTGCGCGGCTATGTTCAAGACGCCCAACGAGCAGTCCGTGACCTGGTCTCCCTTCCCTCTGGGTACTGGCTGATTTGGACCGGTCAATACGAACATCTGGTTCGGGCGGAAGAGCGGTTGAAGCTGGTGGTTCCCGTAACACTGGCCGTGATTCTGTTGCTCCTGTATCTCAATTTCCGATCGCTCACGAAATCCCTGATCGTGCTCCTGTCCGTCCCCTTCGCCGTGATCGGAGCCATCTGGTACCTCCATTACCTGGGCTACAACCTCAACGTGGCGGTCTGGGTGGGCATCATTGCGCTGGCCGGCGTGGCGGCGGAGACGGGCGTGGTCATGCTCGTCTATCTCGATGAAGCGTATGAGCGGCGTGTGCGCGAAGGTCGCATGGCCACGGCGCAGGATCTCCGTGACGCTATTATGGAGGGAGCGGTTCAACGAGTGCGGCCTAAGATGATGACGGTGGCGGCGATCATGGGCGGATTACTTCCGATCATGTGGACTACCGGCACCGGGGCCGATGTGATGAAGCGGATTGCCGCGCCGATGATCGGCGGCATGGTGAGTTCGACGGTGTTGACGTTGCTGGTGATTCCGGTACTCTATGCCTTGTGGCGAAGCCGATGCGCTCCAGCAGTGGAGCCACAGGGGGATGTGCCCGCATATGATGTAGCCCAATCGGATGAACCGTAGGGCTTGGTGCTGTATCTCTCACAAGAATCGCTGTTGTCTCTGCTCTCATCGCATCCTCCTTGCCTCTCTCCGTTCTCGCGCTGCTCATGGGCGAAGGGGCGTCAAACATTCTTGGCCTCTATCCCCTTATCAGCTTGTTCCGTCCGGACCGCAAAGAACGCTGGTAATCCACACTCTTCTCAATGCACAAAAAGGCGGTACAAAAAATGGACGGAGTTTTCTCAGCGGCTATGTTATACTAGCGAAGTCCATGTTAAAGCCGAGACACTCACATCTGTGGCTTATCGCGCTGGTGCTCCTGCTTGGAGTCCAACTCACCGGTCTCTCGTGCCTGGGTGAATGGCAGGGTGCGATCCAGTCAGCACAAGCCGAAATGGTGGACAATTCTCCGTCTCCTGAGGGGAACGTGTTGAATCATGGGTGTCCTTGTCATTTTGTATTCCAGTCGGTGTTCCTTCCCTTTCCTGAGACCCTATCTCCTTGCACAGATAAGGCAAGCTCAAGTCCCAGGCTATACGTCCCGACCTTCGTCGTGTTCCTCTTCCATCCTCCCCTCAGCGTCTAACACGCCAGCTGTTTGCACAACGTAGCAGGCAAGCATTGTCCGCCATGCGGACAATGCGGAAGCTTCATGCACTATACGATCGTGTAGCTTTTGGCGTCTGTCTATCTGCATTGAGTGCGCAGAAACTATGGCTCAATACAAGGTCTAGAGGTGAACAAAAGGAGCAATCTCATGGGTATGCGTTGGACCAATTGGTTGGGATTTGCGATGTTGGCGATCTTTATCTTCGCTGCTGAACCGATATGGCTGTTTCTCTCGTCTGAAACCACGAACATCTTATGGGCTATTCCGGTCGTAGCCTACATCATTGTTGCGGCCGTATTGTCAATACGAGGAGGTCCGGACCAAGACCTATCCTGATTCCTGGTTGTGCGATGAGGCGAATAGGCGCTCTAAGAGCGTGAGGATGAAGGGAGCTAATCTCATGATGGAGATGCGCTGGTGGAATTGGGTGGGGGTTGCGATGTTGGTGGTCGTCTTCTTTAGTTATGAGCCGATATCGCAGTTCGTGTCGTCGGACATCGAGAACATCAAGTGGGTTGTGGCCTACGTCATCGTTGCAGCTTTACTGTTAATACGAGGAGGTCCCGATCGCGACGAACCTTGATCGATTTTGATGATGCAAGACCTGTGTCGGCTGGTTGATGCGCAAATAACTGTACCTCACAAGTAAGGAGAAGTTGTCATGGTACATCGGCTGCTGCGAACTCTGCTTTTGGCCGGAGCCCTCTTGCCGGTCCTCCTCACCGGCACCGTGGTTCTGGCGCAAGTTCAGGAAAGTCGTTCCTATCGATTAGAGGAAATGCTCGGCTTGGCCCTCCAGTCCAACCCGGGTTTATTGGAAGCGGCCAGCCTAGTCACGCGAGGTCGAGGGCTTCAAGCAACCGCGTCGGCCTATCCTAATCCATCCATTGACGGAACTTTCGGACCGGGCAGAACCCGCGAGTCTCTCGGGAATACCCAGTTCTTCGAGCGTGGCGTAACGGTGAGCCAACCGCTGGAGTGGCCTGGTATGCGCCAAGCCCGTCAACGGGCGGCGGAGGCCGGGTTGGCCGGATCTCAGGCGGCTGTCGATGCGACTCGGTTGAATGTCCTTGCTGATGTCAAAATCGCTTTTTACCAACTACTTCTCGCCCAGCGCAATGCGCAATTGATCACGGAAGCTCTTGCCATCGTGCAGGACTTCCACCGCGGCGTCAAAGCGCGCGTGGATGCCGGGCAGGCGAGACCTTTTGAAACCCTGAAAGCAAATGTGGAAGTTCAAAAGGTCGGCAATGATCTCAATCACGCTCAACACACCTTGGTTGTCGCGCGGTCTCGACTAAATGTGCTAACCGGTGGTGTGCTCGGCAAAAACTTCGGTGTCCAAGGTGACTTCGTATCATCTCGACGAGAACTGAACCTCGAAGACTTAATTGCGAGCGCCATGGAACAGCATCCGACGGTCCATCGCGTCCGAAAAGAAATCGAACGGGCAGGGCACAGCATTGTACAGGAACGCCAATCCCTGATTCCTTTTGTCACGGTCTCCGGCCTCTTTCATCAGGAAGCGGCCGAGACGGCCTACTTGGCTCGATTCAGTGTGCCCATACCGCTGTGGTATCGACGGCAGGGAGAAATCACGGTGGCCTTATCGGCGAA
>Ga0268299_1001230_pt1 | contig 49884 bp, 46 predicted proteins | sample NOBtaG_FD_193484 | JGI IMG/M metagenome (GOLD analysis project Ga0268299, IMG submission 193484) | Activated sludge microbial communities from bioreactor in Nijmegen, Gelderland, Netherland - NOB reactor | ecosystem: Engineered > Bioreactor > Aerobic > Activated sludge | place: Netherlands... | reverse complement strand
CGCTTGCCCAGCTCGAGGGCGGCGCTGGCGATCAGACCGCCGACGAGGGCGTCGCGCCGCCGCACGCGCGTGTTGGGCACGAGATAGAAGAGGCCGCTCAGGCCCGCCCAGGCCAGTGCCGCCGGGCCCAGCGTCAGCACGAAGCGTGCCTCGGGCGGCAGCGGCCCGATCCAGCCCATCGACACGCCCAGCACATAGGACGTGGCCCAGAGGCTGGCCCCCAGCAGCGGCGGCATCACCGCCAGCACCACGAGGTAGAGCGCGACCCGCTTCAGGAAGGGGCGGTTGCGCCGCACGTTCCAGATCTGGTTGAAGGCGTTCTCCACGGTCAGCAGCATCGCGACGGCGGTCGCCAGCAGGAACAGCGAACCCGCCACCGTGAGGCCGCTGGCCTTGGCGGCGAACTGCTGCAGGTGGTTCAGCACCGTGCGCGCGATCTCGGCCGGCAGCAGGCTGCGCAGCAGATGCTCCTCGAGCGCGGCCTCGAAGCGGCCGAAGACCGGAAAGCGCGTGAAGAGCGCGAAGCTCACCGCGACGAAGGGCACGATCGACAGCAGCGTCGTGAAGGTCAGGCTGCCGGCGACCTGGGGCAGGCGCTCCTGGCGGGCGCGGCGGAGGGTGAGGCGGGTCAGCTGGAGCATGCGGCGTGCGGCGTGCGGCGTGAGTCGATCGGGCGGAACGCCGTCGCGGCCGATTGTGGAGGCGACGCCGGGACTGCACCGACAATCCTCCCGAGCCATCGGGCAGGAGACGACGCGTGATGAAGACCTACGACATCGAAGTGCAGCGCCTGAAGTCGATGCGGCACGACAAGGGCTTGATCGAGATCGGCATCGATGCGCTGGTGCTGCCGCGCGCGGCACGCGACGACGCGGCCGGTGGCGGCAGCAGCACGCTGCACCTGCCGGTCGAGCACGCGCGCTCGCTGCTGATCCTGCTGAAGCAGCAGATCGCCGAGCTCGACAAGCTGCAACCGCGCAGCCGCCGCTCCGGCCGCGCCTGAGCCACCTCCCCGCACGCCCCTCGAGCCGGAAAGACCACCCGATGCTGCGCTGGCCCTCGCTCCTGCCCCTGATCGCCGCCGCGCTGCTGGGCGGCGCCTTCTTCGTGACGCTGAACGCCGCGCTGTTGGCGGCCTGCGCGGCGGCGCTGATCGGCGCGGTGATCGCCGCGGTCCACCACGCCGAGGTGGTGGCGCACCGCGTCGGCGAGCCCTTCGGCACGCTGGTGCTGGCGGTGGCGATCACCGTGATCGAGGTGGCGCTGATCGTGTCGGTGATGCTGGCCGGCGGCCCGGACAAGGCCACGCTGCCGCGCGACACCATCTTCTCGGCGGTGATGATCATCACCACCGGCGTGGTCGGCATCTGCATGCTGGTCGGCGGCCTGCACCACCACGAGCAGAACTTCCAGCTCGACGGCGCCATGGCGGCGCTGGCCGCGCTGGTGGCCCTGGCCGGGCTGTCGCTGGTGATGCCGACCTTCACCACCAGCTCTGCCGGCGGCACCTACACCGTGTCGCAGCTGACCTTCGTCGCGGTGTCCTCGCTGACGCTGTGGGCCGCCTTCGTGTTCGTGCAGACCGTGCGGCACCGCGACTACTTCCTGCCGCCCAGCAACGCCGCGAACGAGGACGTCCATGCCTCGCCGCCGACGAATCGCGAGGCCTGGGCCAGCTTCGGCTTCCTGCTGGTGTCGCTGGTCGCCGTGGTCGGCCTGGCCAAGCAGCTGTCGCCGACGATCGAGGCGGCCGTGACGGCGGCCGGGGCGCCCAAGGCCGTGATCGGCATCGCGATCGCGCTGCTGGTGCTGCTGCCGGAGACCTGGGCCGCGGTGCGTGCGGCGCGAGCCGACCGCCTGCAGACCAGCATGAACCTGGCGCTGGGCTCCGCGCTCGCCAGCATCGGCCTGACGATCCCGGCCGTGGTCGCCGCCGCGGTGCTGCTGGACCTGCCCCTGGTGCTGGGGCTCGACCCCAAGGACATCGTGATGCTGGGCCTGGCCGTGCTGGTCAGCGCGATCACGCTGGGCACCGGGCGGACCAGCGTGATGCAGGGCGCGGTGCACCTGGTACTGTTCGCGGCCTTCCTGTTCCTGGCCCTGGTGCCCTGAACAGCCCCGGCCTGCGGCCGGGGCCGGGGCCGGCTACTGCTGCTTGGCGCCTTCCGTCAGGCGGCGGCCGAGACCGACGGCATACGGGGCTGCCCGCGCCGCGATCATCGGGTCGGCCGACGGTTCCACGCCCTTGGGCAGCACCATCGGGTTGTAGGTGATCGTCAGGCAGGGACCGCCGCCGTCTTCGGCCACGGAGGTGATCTTCAGCAGGCCCAGATTGACCTTCTTGCGACCCTCCGGCAGCGGCACGGTGGCGCTGTCGATCTTGTCGCCGGCCTGGGCCAGTTCCAGGTTGAAGTTGAACGCGACCTTGCCGTCCTTCACGCGCTGGCGCAGGTCGTCGAACAGGAAGACGGGACCCTTGGCCTTGGCTTCGTCGTCGCTCAGGCCCTGAAGGCCGCCGACGGGCTCGAAGATCCACTTGCCGAACTGCTTGCTGCCGCTGGCGTTGACAAAACCGAAGGCGTGGACGCCCCAGTAGTTGACCGAACCGAAGCTGGCCGGCACCGGCTGCGACGCGAAGTACTTGCCCTGCAGCAGCACCTCGGGGTTGGCATCGGCGAAGGCCTTGACCTTGGCCGGATCGGGCATCTTGGTGGCCGGGTCGGGCTGAAGCGAAGCCAGGCGACCGAGGAACTGCTCGGGCGACGACGCACCGAACACCGGCGCCGAGATGTTGCCCATCTGCCATTGCTCGCCGCCCGGCAGGTCGAACTGCAGGGCGAGGTTGCGCTGGGACTTGGCGTTGTCCGGCGCCTTCGGGTTGGCACCCCCCACCGAGAAGCGCACCACCACCGGCACCGGCTTGCCGCTGAAGGCCGAGGACGTGGACAGCGCACGCGCCTCCGCCGTGCCGACAAATTCGCCGACGGCGCAGATGCCCTTGGCGCCCGAGCGGCGATAGCCCTCGAACTTGCCGAAGGTGGCCTCGAACTGGTTCAGGAAGGTGTTGGGGTCGACCGGCGCCGTCGCCGGCGATTGCGCCAGGGCGTTGGCGGTCAGCAGGGTGGAGGCCGCAGCGACGGCGGAGAGAACCAGCTTCGACATGGACGTAGCTCCTGGTAGAGAGGGTGACGGACGACGGCGCGCCGGCCGCCCGGGCGGGCCGTCAGCAGCGCTTGCAGCGCTAGTCGATCCCGACTGTCGCAACTTACAGAGCCGTCCGCAAGCCGCAGTACCGCCGATACGGTGCGGGGGTCCGGGCCTCGCCGCGAATCGGGGCGACAGCCGCAGCGCGACGTCGGTGGCGCACGAGGGCGTCCCGAGCGACTCGGACGGCAGCGTGTGCACCTCGTCGGCAAGCGTCATGCGCAAGGGGTCGTCGGACGGAAGTACGCCGGTGTTCGGAGTTGTGGGACGTGGGCAGGTGATCAGCGTCCTCAGCCGAGCACACGATGGGCCACGTCGATGTACAGCGGGATGCCGACCAGGATGTTGAGCGGGAATGTCAGGCCGAGCGACATGCCGAAGTAGATCGCGGGCTGGGCTTCGGCAATGGCATGGCGCAGGACGGCGGGCACGGCAATGTACGAAGCACTGGCGGCCAGCACCATCAGCAGCGCACCGTTGCCCGGCGAGATGCCCAGCACCTTGCTCAAGCCGAGCGCGAGGCCGGCATGCAGCAGCGGTGCAGCCACGGCGTACGCCAGCAACCAGGGCGACTGGCCCTTGAGCCCGCCCATGTTGCGCGCCGCCAGCAAGCCCATGTCGAGCAAGAAGAAGGCGAGCATGCCCTTGAACAGATCGCCGGCGAAGGGCTGCATCGCCGCTTGGCCGGCCTCACCGGTGAGGATGCCGACCACCATGGCACCGAGCAGCAGGAGCTGGGCGCCGTCGGTCAGCGCCTCATGCAGGATGCTGCCGATCGGTGCGCCCTGCGCCTGCACGCCTGCCGGCCCGCCGCCCGGCGTCTTGGGCGCTCGACGCCGCACGTGGTTGGCCAGCACCACAGCGATCACGATGGCAGGAGACTCCATCAGCGCCATCGCTGCCGCCATGTGCCCGCCGTAGAGCAGGCCGCGGCTGTCGAGAACCTGCACGGCGGTGATGAACGTGACCGCGCTGACCGACCCGTAGGTGGCGGCGATGGCCGCGGCGTCGAAAGCATTGACGACTCGGCGCAGCAGCACGTAGGCCAGCGCCGGAACGGCCACCGCCAGGGCCAGCGCGCTGCCCAGCGTGATCGCCACCTCGGGCGTCAGCCCCGACTGGGCCAGCGCGAAGCCACCTTTGAGGCCGAGTGCCATCAGCAGGTACAGCGACAGGAAGCGCGAGACCTGCTGCGGGATCTCGAGGTTGGACTTCAGCGTGCCGGCGACGACTCCAAAGACAAAGAACAGGATGGCCGGGTCGAGGAGGCTCTGCATCGATCAGACGGCGCGCCGGCTCATGCCTTGCCCAGGGCTGCCACCTCGCCCCGCGTCTTCCACAGCGACACCAACACGCCACCGGCGATCAGCGCGAAGGTCACGGACAGCGAGATCGTCGGCGGAATCTTGCCGACGATGCCGACCAGGAAGATCTTGGTACCGATGAACACCAGCACCAGGGCCAGCGCGTACTTCAGGTACTTGAAGCGGTGGATCATCGCGGCCAGCGCGAAGTACAGCGCACGCAGGCCGAGGATGGCGAAGATGTTGCTCGTGTAGACGATGAACGGGTCGGTGGTGATGGCGAAGATCGCCGGCACCGAATCGACCGCGAACACGAGGTCGACGAACTCCACCAGGCACAGCGCCAGGAACAGCGGCGTCGCCCAGCGCACTGCGTTTCCGGTGGCCGGGTCCGGGCGCGTCACGAAGAACGCGTTGCCCTCGATCTGCGGCGTCACCCGCAGGTGCTTGCGCAGGAACTTCAGCAGCGGGTTGTTGGCGATGTCGGGCATGTGGTCGGCGATGACCCACATCTTGATGCCGGTGATCACCAGGAACGCGCCGAACAGGTAGAGGATCCAGCTGAACTGGCTGACCAGCGTCGCGCCCAAGCCGATCATGAAGGCGCGCAGCACGATCACGCCCAGGATGCCCCAGAACAGCACGCGATGCTGGTACTGCCGCGGGATCGCGAAGTAGCTGAAGATCAGCGCGATCACGAACACGTTGTCCATCGACAGCGACTTCTCGATCAGGAAGCCGGTGTAGTACTCCATGCCGCTCTGCGCGCCCTGCAACCACCACACCCAGGCGCCGAACAGCACGGCCACCAAGATGTAGCCCGCCGAGAGCAGCAGGCTCTCGCGCACGCCGATCTCGTGGTCGTCCTTGTGCAGCACGCCGAGGTCGAACGCGAGCAGCATGACCACCACGCCGATGAAGACCAGCCAGACCCAGGCGGCCTTGCCCAGGAACGGGCTCTGCAGCAACTCGACAACGGCTTCCATGAAAGAACTCCTCCTCGATGTGATGCGGCTCAGGCAGGCGCGGCCGCTTCAACCCGCCGGGCGTCGCCGACCATCTCGTGATGCAGGCCCCACTGCTCGACGGCCGCGTTCATCACGATCGACTCGCCGTCGGCGACGTGGCCATCGGCCTCCACCGCCGCGACGCACAGCCGCAGCACCCTGCGCCGCAACGCGGGGTCGTCGATCTCGGCCAGCAGCGCCGAGAGCGTGTGCGGATCGATGCGGCAGGTGTCGGCCCAGCCGCCGTGGGCGGCGGCCAGCAGGTCTTCGCAGAGGGCATGCATGACCGCATGAAACTGCGCCGGCTCGAGACCAAGGCTCTCGCGGCAGGCGGGCAGGTCGAGCGCATCGAGTTCGGCCTTGCACAGATGGCCGTCGGCGAGCATCGCCAGCGCGACGAGGCGGGCGGCGGCTTGCGGACTGTTGCGGGGATAGGTTCTCATGTTGGGGACTCCTTGCTGGGATCGATGTTCAGCGCGACAGACTCGCCAGGCGCGGCTGCGGCCGCGCGTGGGCGCGGCTGCGGCGCCAGGCCCGCAGCAGGGCACGGCAGGCGCGCGTCAGCGCCTGGTCCAGGGCGCTGCGCCAATCGCGAGCCATCGACGTGACCACCACGCTGCCGCCGCCGTCCGACTGGATCTCGACGCGGCAGCGTTTGTCCACGCCGCCGCGCGGGCCGTTCACGTCGGCCAGATGCACCCTGGCCCGCGGCACCAGCCACGTCAGTCGCCGCATCGCGAACTGCACGCGCCTGAGCGCCAGGTCGCGGAACTGCTGGGCTTGCGGGTCCTGCGATTCGAAGAGCACTTGCATGGCAATCTCCAGGAGGTGACGACACGGGATGAAGAGTAGGGGCCTGGAGCCCCCCGTAAAAGCAGACAATCACGAACCATTGCTTCTGATAAACCTGATCATGAGCCTGCACTTCAACTACCGCCACCTCTACTACTTCTGGGTGGTCGCCAAGGAGGGCGGCATCGCCCGCGCCGCCGCGCGGCTGGGCATGGCGGTGCAGACCGTGAGCACGCAGGTGCGCGAACTCGAACGCGCGCTCGGCCATGCGCTGCTCAAGCCGGCCGGGCGTGGCCTGGTGCTGACCGAGGCCGGGCGCGCGGCGCTGCAACAGGCCGACCACATCTTCCAGATCGGCGAGCAGCTTCCCGCTGCCGTGCGCGACGCGGTGAGCACGCCGATGGTCCGCCTGGCGGTCGGCGTCTCCGATGGCCTGCCCAAGCTGGTGGTGCGCAGCCTGATGAGCGCCGTCCTGCGCGAGCCGAATCTGCGGCTCGTCTGCCACAGCGATGAGTTCGAGGATCTACTGGCCGATCTCGCACTGCACCGCTTCGACATCGTGCTGGCCGACCGGCCCGCGCCGTCGCACGCCAGCGTGCGCGTCTACAGCCATGTGCTGGGCTCGTCGCCGCTGGCCTGGTACGCGCCGCCGGCACTGCAGGCGGCAGCGCGGCGCCAGTTCCCGCAGTCCCTGGCGCAGGTGCCGGTGCTGTTGCCGACGACGCATGGCGCGGCCCGTGCGCTGCTCGATCACTGGTTCGAGCGCCAGGGCATCCGGCCGCGCGTGGTGGCCGAGTTCGAGGACAGCGCGCTGCTCAAGACCTTCGGCGCGAGCGGGATGGGCGTGTTCCCGGCCGCCGAGATCGTGCACGAGGAACTGATGTCGCGCTACGGTGTCAAGCGCGTCGGCCGCTGCGAAGGCGTCGAGGAAAGGTTCTACGCCATCGGCACCGAGAAGAAGGTGACGCACCCGCTGGTGCAGCGCCTGCTCGCCCAAGCGCGTTGAACTGACCTGATGCCTCGGGGCAGCGTCTCGTTGGGGACCGACCGTGGCAGGCGGGAGTGTTCCGCGATGCTGCGAGCCTTCTGCAGAGCCCCCACCACCGAACCGCTCAAAGAGTCCACCGAGCAAGTAAATGGGGAAGGAATCCTGACGGAACTCCTTCCCCTCTTCGAGCCAAGCGGGACGCCTGTCCAGGGAGCGCTCGACCCCCTGGAACTTCACAGTACCGGCTGACCGCTCGCTAGAACGGAATGTCGTCGTCCATGTCGTCGAAGCCGGTCGCCGACTTCTGCTGCGCGGCCGCCGGGGCCTGGCGCGGCGCGGGGCGCTGGGCCGGGCGCGCGCTGCGCTCGCCGCCACCGCCCCCACCACCGCCTTCCTCGCCGCGGCTGTAGCCGCCGCCCCCGCCGCCCTCGTCGCCGCCGCCCATGCCTTCGCGGCCACCCAGGAGCTGCATGTTGTCGGCAATGATCTCGGTGGTGTACTTCTCGACGCCGTCCTTGTCCTGCCACTTGCGGGTCTTGAGGCGTCCTTCGACGTAGACCGGGCGGCCCTTCTTCAGGTATTCGCCGGCGATCTCGGCCAGGCGGTCGTAGAACACCACGCGGTGCCACTCGGTCTCTTCGACCTTGTCGCCGGTGTTCTTGTCCTTCCAGTTGCGCGAGGTGGCCACCGTGATGTTGCACACCGCCGCGCCGTTGGGCGTGTAGCGGACCTCGGGATCGCGGCCGAGGTTGCCGATGAGGATGACTTTGTTGATCGAGGCCATGGCGGCTTCCTGCTGGGGGTGGAGCCCGGGCGCCGGGCAGGGATCGATTATGCCGAGCGGCCCGCGTCGGCTGGCGTGGTTGCGGCGGCGGCGGCGCGCGCCAGCACCTGCTCCATGCGCTCGGCCAGGCGGCTGATATCCAGCGGCTTGGTCCAGTAGTCGTCGAAGCCGGCGGCGCGGGCGCGCGCCACCTCGTGCGGCATGGCGTCGGCCGATACCGCCACGCAGGGCAGGCGGGCCAGCCGCGGGTCGGCGCGCACGCGGGCCAGCACCTCGTGGCCGCCGATGCCGGGCAGGTTGATGTCCAGCAGCAGCAGGTCGGGCGGGTCGCCGTCGGCCAGCCGGGCCAGGCCCTGCTCGCCGTCGTGGGCCACGCTCAGCTGGTAGCGCGGCCCGCACTGGGCGATCACTTCCTGCATCAGCAGCACGTTGACCGGGTTGTCCTCGACGTACAGCACGCGCAGCCGGCGCCCGTCGCCGTAGCGGCCCGAGGCCGACAGCGCCTCGGGGGGATCCGCCTGCCGCGGTGCGGCGGCCGGCTCGGCGGCGGGCAGCCGCAGCCGGATCATCGTGCCGCGGCCGGGCTGCGACTCGACGTCGATGGCGGCCCCCATGTGCAGCACCAGGGCCTGGGTGATGGCCAGGCCGAGGCCGGTGCCGGGCTGGTCGCCGCGCTGTTCGGCGCCCAGCCGGTTGAAGGGCTGGAACAGCCCGGCGCGCTGCTCGGCGTTCAGGCCCAGCCCGGTGTCCGTGACATCGAAGCCGATCCACCCGTCGCTGCCGTGGCGCCAGGCCAGGCGCACCAGGCCGCCCTCGCGGTTGTACTTGATGGCGTTCGACAGCAGGTTCTCCAGCACCTGGCGCAGCCGCACCCGGTCGGCGCGCACGTGCAGGCCCGGGTCGCCGGCGTCGACCTCGATGGTGATGCGCCGATGCAGCGCCTGCGGCCGGGCCAGCGCCACGGTGGCCTCGACCAGCTCGGCCAGCGCGACCGGCTCGAGCGATAGGCGCAGCTGCCCGGCCTCGATCGCGGCCAGGTCGAGCATGTCGTTGATGAGCTGCAGCAGGTGCTCGCCGGCGTCGTGGATCAGGTCCACGTGGTAGCGCTGCAGCGTCGGCAGCGCCGGGCCGCGCCGCAGCAGCTGGGTGAAGCCGATGATGCCGTTCAGCGGCGTGCGCAGCTCGTGGCTGACGCGCGAGAGGAACTCGCTCTTGGCCTGGCTGGCACGCTCGGCGGCCTCCTTCTCCAGGCGGGCCTGTTCGGCGAGGCGGCGGTCGGTGACGTCGATGCAGGTGCCGATCATGCGGCGGCCCTGGCCGGCGCCCTCGAGCATGCGGCCGACGGAGTGGATCCAGTGCACCGAGCCGTCGGGCCACACCACGCGGTGCTCGGTGTCGTAGGGCTTGCCGGCGCGATGGGCGGCGCGCACGCCGTCGTTGCAGAGCGCCTGGTCGTCGGGGTGGATCAGCAGCAGCCAGCGCGCGGTGTCCATGGGCCCGGCGGCGGTCGTCAGGCCGTGCAGCCGGTACATCTGCTCGCTCCAGTGGACGCGCCAGGTGGCGAAGTCACAGTCCCAGACGCCGATGCCCGCGACGTCGGTGGCCAGGCGCAGGCGCTCGCTCAGCTCGCCGATGGCCAGCTGGGCGGCGCGCTGCTCGGTGATGTCCTGGAACAGCCCGGCCAGCCGCACCACCTTGCCGTCCTGGCGCTCGGCGCTGCCGAGCGCGCGCACCCAGCGGTGCTGGCCCTGGCGCGAGACGAAACCGAGCTGCAGGTCGAAGGGCGCACCGTCGTCGAGCGCGCGCCGGACCGCGGCGCTGATGCGCGGCCGGGACTCGTCGTCGTAGAAGGCGATGGCGGACGCGAGGTCGGGCTCCTCGCCGGGTGTCATGCCGTGGATCGCCGCGGTCTCGACGCTCCAGCGCAGCATCGGCGGGTCGGGCGTGTAGTCCCAGGCGCCGATGTGGGCGATGCGCGCCGCCGCCTTCAGCAGCGCGCCCTCGCGGTCGAGCGAGGCCAGCGGGTCGTAGTAGGGCGCGCCGGCGCCTTCTCCAGGGGACGACATGGCGCGATTGTGAGCGCCCGAGCCGTCGAGCGGTGCGGCCCGTCGAGGGCCTTGCCACATCCGGGGGGGGCCGGACGCTGCTCGCTTACCATGCCGCCCTTCCATGCCTGCCGCTCCCACTGCCGCCACCTCGGCTGCCACCTCCACCGAGCCGCCGGTCATCCTGCAGCAGGTGTTCGGCTACGGCAGCTTCCGCGGCGCACAGGCCGAGGTCGTCGACCACGTCGTGTCCGGCGGCGATGCGCTCGTCCTGATGCCCACCGGAGGCGGCAAGAGCCTGTGCTACCAGGTGCCGGCGATCGCCCGCCACCGCGCCGGCCGCGGCGTGACGGTGGTGGTCAGCCCGCTGATCGCGCTGATGCACGACCAGGTCGGCGCGCTCGAGGAAGCCGGCGTCCACGCGGCCTTCCTCAACTCCACGCTGGCGCTCGCCGACGTGCAGCGCATCGAGCGCGAGATGATGAGCGGCCGGCTCGTGCTGCTGTACGCCGCACCCGAGCGCCTGACGACGCCGCGCATGCTGGGCCAGCTGGACTCCCTGCACGAGCGCGGCCTCCTGAGCCTGTTCGCCATCGACGAGGCGCATTGCGTCAGCCAGTGGGGCCACGACTTCCGCGAGGACTACCTCGGCCTGAACGTGCTGCACGAGCGCTATGCCGGCGTGCCGCGCATCGCGCTGACGGCCACCGCCGACACGCACACGCGCGCCGACATCATCGAGCGGCTGCAGCTCGAAGACGCGCGCGTCTTCATCAGCAGCTTCGACCGGCCCAACATCCGCTACCGCGTGGTCGAGAAGGAAGACCCGCGCAAGCAGCTGCTGCGCTTCATCGCCGACGAGCACGACGGCGAGGCGGGCATCGTCTACTGCCAGACGCGCAAGAAGGTCGACGAGACGGCCGCCTGGCTGGCCGGCGAGAACATCCGCGCGCTGCCCTACCACGCCGGCCTGGACGCGGCCGTGCGGCAGCAGCACCAGGACCGCTTCCTGCGCGAGGATGCGGTGGTGATGGTCGCGACCATCGCCTTCGGCATGGGCATCGACAAGCCCGACGTGCGCTTCGTCGCCCACCTCGACCTGCCGAAGAACATCGAGGGCTACTACCAGGAGACCGGCCGCGCCGGCCGCGACGGCGAGCCGGCCGAGGCCTGGATGGCCTACGGCCTGGCCGACGTGGTGAACCAGCGCCGCATGATCGACGAGAGCCCGGCCGGCGACGAGTTCAAGCGCCTGCAGCGCGGCAAGCTCGACGCGCTGCTGGCGCTGGCCGAGGCGCACGACTGCCGGCGGGTGCGGCTGCTCGCTTACTTCGGTGAAGCCAGCGAGGCCTGCGGAAATTGCGATAACTGCCTGAGTCCGCCGGAGGTCTGGGACGGCACCGAGGCGGCGCGCAAGCTGCTGAGCTGCATCGTGCGCTTCGCGCAGCACGGCCGAGGGCCGCGCAGCTTCGGCGCCGGCCACCTGATCGACGTGCTGCGCGGCAAGGCCACCGACAAGGTCGCCCAGTACGGGCACGAGGCACTGAGCACCTTCGGCATCGGCGCCGACCTGCCCGAGACGCAGTGGCGCGGCGTGCTGCGCCAACTGGTGGCGCTGGGCCACGTGGTGAGCGAGGGCGAGTACAACACGCTGGCGCTGACCGACAGCGCCCGCGCGGTGCTGAAAGGCGAGGTCGCGATCCTGTTGCGGCTGCCGCGCGAGGCGCCGGCGCGCGCGCGCAAGCCGCGCGGGAGCAGGACGTCGGGCAAGGCGGCCGGCGCGCCCGCCGACCTGGACGCCGCGGCGCAGGCCCGCTACGAGGCGCTGCGCGCCTGGCGCAGCGAGGTCGCGCGCGAGCACAACCTGCCGAGCTACATCGTCTTCTCCAACGCGACGCTGGCCGAGATGGCGCGGCGCGCGCCCGCCAGCCTGGCCGAACTGGGCGAGGTCGGCGGCGTCGGCGAGAAGAAGCTCGAGGCCTACGGGCGCGAGATCCTGCGGGTGCTGGGCGCGCCGTGAATGATGGCTGCGAGTTCGGCAAGACGGCCTGTGGCGTGGGACGTCACCGTAAACTGAAGGGGAGTTATGTCCGACTGGACCGTCAGGCGGACCATGCCGCCCATCCGTGACGGTTGGAAACGACTCGTGGAGCCAAGATGATCACGAAATTCACGATCGAGAACTTCAAGCGGCTCGGTGGCGCGACGCTGGATCTTGGTCGTGCTGCGGTGTTCATCGGGCCGAACAACTCTGGCAAGACGACAGCGTTGCAGGCCCTGGCCCTTTGGGACATCGGATTACGCCGCTGGACCGAGAAGCGTGACGGCAGCACTCCAGCAGAGCGTCAGGGAGTCACCATCAACCGACGCGACCTCTACGCAATCCCTGCTCCGAGCGCGAAGCTGTTGTGGAAGGACCTCCACACGCAAGACAGCACGCGGGAGAACGGGAAGCCGAAAACCGAGAAGGTCTACATAACACTTGCGGCAGAAGGGGTGCATGAAGGGCGGGCTTGGCAGTGCGGCTTTGAGTTTTACTACGCAAACGAAGAGTCGTTTTACTGTCGATTGAAGGGCGGTGAGGACGGGAAGGTGCCCGTCGGCGCCCGAAAGCACAGTGTCGTGTTCTTGCCCCCAATGTCAGGTCTGGCGGAGCGCGAGTACCGCAAGGAGCAGGGCGAAATCAGCGTGCTGATAGGAGAAGGTCAGACCGCGCAAGTGCTTCGAAACCTTTGCTGGCGACTCTATTCACTCGAAGACAAGAGCGCGTGGAAGTCGCTTTGCGAGCATGTTGAAGCACTGTTTGACATTCGACTAACCGACCCGCAGTACATCAAGGAGCGTAGTGAACTTTTGTTGACTTACACCGAGCGCAGTGGGGTCGAGCTTGATCTGTCGTCAGCAGGGCGCGGTTGTCAGCAGGTTCTGCTGCTGCTTTCCTTCCTGCTCGCGAATCCAGGATCTATCTTGCTGCTTGATGAGCCCGATGCGCATCTCGAGATACTGCGACAACGGGACGTCTACAACCTCATCACGAAAGTCGCTGAGGAGAATGACTCCCAGATCGTTGCGGCAAGTCACTCGGAGGTGGTCCTGCAAGAGGCTGCCGAACGCGATGTCGTCATGGCGTTTGTTGGCAGACCCCATCGCATCGACACGCGATCTCGGTCAAGTCAAGTGAAGAAGGCACTGGAGAGCATCCGCATGGCCGACTATTACCTTGCGGAGCAGAAGGGATGGATGCTGTACGTTGAAGGTGCCACCGACCTTGCGATCCTGCGTAGTCTGGCTACTCGACTTGGCCACCCGGCTGCAGACGTGCTAGAAGGGTCGGTTCCGGTGATCTATCTTGGAAGCAATAGGCCAAACGACGCCCGGGAGCACTTTCAAGGATTGCGCGAAGCCAAACCTGATCTAGTTGGCTTCGCACTGTTCGACCGACTAGACAAGGAGTTGCACACAGGCTCGCAACTTACGGAGCGCATGTGGCGCAGGCGCGAGATCGAGAACTATCTCGTGACCCCAGACAGCCTGCGGAGGTTTGTACTGCTCGATTTGGCGACCGATGATCTCTTTGCCAAAGCTGAACGAGAGCGGCGACTTGACGCATTGAACGCATGTATCGAGGAGCTAGAAACCGCTCTGCGTGTGGCCCGGCGCCCTGAGCCTTGGGGTAGTGATGTGAAGGTGACGGACGATTTTCTTGATCCGCTCTTCGAGAACTACTTCCAGCGGTTGGGCACCCCGCAGCAGATCTACAAGCGTGACTATCACGGTCTCGCAGACGCGATTGCGATCGAGGACATCGATCCCGAGGTGCGAGACCGACTCGACGATTTGCGGCAGGTTGCGAGTAGCGCCCGCCCGACGCTCTGAGTGAAGTGCTTGAATGCTGGTAGCGCACGGTAGCCGTCGTTGGTGCCGCGTAACCGCTGTGATGACACGAACCATCTGCCCAAAGCGCACCCCTAGTCCGCAGGCCCGGGTTGCCCCTCATCGGGTCTGCGCCTAGGCGATCACGCAACTCCCCGTCCGGCGGCCGGCGGCCTACGCTGCGCCAGGCCGTGCGGCGACCCGCCGCGCGGTGTCCATCAGAACACCACGAGGAGACCCCCCATGCGTGCCGACGTCCTGACCTCCCCCCGCCTGCTGCCGGTCGCGCTGGCCACCGCCGTGCTGGCGCTGCAACCGGCCTGTGCCGCCGACGGCGGCGGGCAGCATGCGGGCCCGCGCAACGAGCTGCCGCGCGGCATCACCTCGCTGACGCGCACCGAATACACGGCCACCGTACCGGGCGCCGGCACCACCGCGGCGACGCAGGACCTGCTGACCGGCGGCCTGGGCCGCAGCGGCATCGGTACCGCCGCCGCACCGGTCTACGCCGACCCCCTGAACCCGACCGCGCTGGAGCTGCGCCGCAACGCGCTGTACTCCAACTACCGCGGGCTGGTCGACCCGACGCCGGGCGGCGGCTACGGTCGGCTCTACGGTCCCAACATCGACCTGGCCGGCAACGACACGCTGGGCGAAGGCCTGGTGCCGGGCGTCGAGTACCTCGGCGTGCTGGATGACAAGTCCGGCCGCAAGCGCGTCACCATGGCGATCCAGATCCCGGCCAGCTTCGACCCGAAGAAGCCCTGCATCGTCGTCGGCCCCTCGTCGGGCTCGCGCGGCGTCTATGGCGCGATCGGCGTGTCCAGCGAATGGGGCCTGAAGAAGGGCTGCGCGGTCGCGCTCACCGACGCCGGCAAGGGCATGGGCCTGTACGACCCGGCCGACGACACGGTGCACCGCCTCGACGGCACGCGGGCCACGCGCGCCGCGGCCGGCGAGCTGAGCCACTTCGCGCCGGCGATCGACGACACCCAGCGCGTCGCCTTCAACGCCGCCTTCCCGAACCGGCTGTCGCTCAAGCACGTGCACTCGCAGCAGAACCCGGAGGCCGACTGGGGCAGCGACACGCTGGCGGCGGTGCGCTACGCGCTGTGGGCGCTGAACGAGGAGCACGGCGCCGACCTGCCGAAACGCCACGGCAAGTCGCGCCGCTTCGATGCCGACAACACGATCGTGATCGCCGGCGCCGTCAGCAATGGCGCAGGCGCGGCACTGCGCGCCGCCGAGCTGGACCGCCACGGCCTGATCGACGGCGTGGTCGCCAGCGAGCCCAACGCCCAGCCCGAGCGCACCCACGGCTACGGCATCAGCTTCGGCGGCGTGCCGGTCGCGAACTTCGGCAAGCCGCTGTTCGACTACTTCACTTTCGCCAACCTCTACCAGCCCTGCGCCGCGCAGGCCGCCGAGGCGCAGATGCCCGGCGAGCTCTCGATCCACAACTACATGACGCTGGTGGCGATGAACCCGCGCGCCGTCAACCGCTGCACGGCGCTGGCCGCGGCCGGCCTGGTGAGCGGCGGCACGCTGGCCGAACAGTCGGCCGACGCGCTGGCCCGGCTGCGCAACTACGGCTGGACGCGCTTCAACGACAGCATGCACAACGCCCACTTCGGCCTGGGCAACGCGGTGATCATCTCGACGATGTACGCCAACGCCTACTCGCGGGCCTCGGTGCTGGACAACCTGTGCGGCGCCAGCGTCGCGGCGGTCGATGCGACCGCCGCCCCGGCGCCGCTGGCCGCGGCGGTCAAGGCCGCGAGCTACGCCACCGGCAACGGCACCTCCAACGGCAGCCCGGCGGCGGTGATCGTCAACGACTCGGTCGGCGGCGCGCGTCGCTGGGATCTGGCGGTCTCGCCGAGCACCGCCACGGCCGACCTCGGCTTCGACGTGGCGATGTGCCAGCGCGCGCTGGCCACCGGGCAGGATCCGCGCACCGGTGCGGCGCTGACCGACACCACCGTGCCGACGCTGGCGCAGAGCAAGGCGGCGCGGCGCGGCGTCGAGGAGGTCCTGCTGAACGGCAGGCTGCGCGGCACGCCGACGCTCATCGTCGCGGGCCGCAACGACGCGCTGCTGCCGATCAACCACGCGGCGCGCGCCTACACCGCGTTCAATCGCGACCGCGAGGGCAAGCGCAGCGAACTGCGCTACATCGAGGTCGAGAACGCGCAGCACTTCGACGCCTTCAACGCCTTCACCGGCTTCGACACGCGCTACGTGCCGCTGCACGTCTACTTCATCGAGGCGATGAACGCGATGTATGCGCGGCTCAGTGCCGGCCAGGCGCTGCCGCCCAGCCAGGTGGTGCGGACCACGCCGCGCGGCGGGCTGCCGGGCGCGGCGCCGGCGGTGACGCGGGCACAGATGCCGGCGATCGCTGCCACGCCGGCCGCGAGCGACCGCATCGGCTTCGTCGGCGACTCGCTGGCGGTGCCGGAGTGAGGCGACGGGGATGAAGATGTCTGCCTGCTCTGCGGAAGCGGGGCAGGCAGCAGTCGATGCAAGAATGCGACCGCCATGACGGTCAGCCGCAACACCCTCGATCCGACGAAGTTCAACGAAGCGGCGCTGTTGCCGTTCGAGCTCAGGCTGGACGATTTCCGGGCGGCGATCCAGGATGTCTACGACTTCTTCTACGACGTAAACACGGGCTTGGTCGAGAAAGGCCTGGAGCGCCTGGATGACACGCTACGTCCGGCGATCATGTCGGGCGTGCTGTCGGACATGCTCACGGCCAGTCTCGCAAAACACTCCCGGACGCTGGTCGTCAACAGTTACTTCAACGGCCATCCCGACCTTGTCGTCAAGGGCCGCTACCCCGGGAACGCCGTCAAGGCCGGCGAGCATGGCGTGGAAATCAAGACCACGCGCAAGGCCGGTGGCGCGGTGGACACGCATGGCGCGCGGGATCAGTGGATGAGCGTCTTCGTGTACGAGGTCGACAACAAGACCGAACCGGCAGTCACGCGACGCCCGATGACCTTCACCGAGGTCTACCTCGGACGCGTCGAGGTCGATGACTTTCGAAAGAACGCGCGCGGCGAACTAGGCACTCGCACCGCGACGCTCCATGCGCAAGGCATTGCGAAACTGAGGAACAGCTGGGTCTATCGACTTTGACGCGCGACCCCTCGCGCTCAGCCGGCATCCAGGCGCAAGCCGGCGAGTCGAGGAAGGGCCTTGCTCGCGAGCTCGAAGTACGTGGCGTCTCGCTCGACGCCAACACTCTCGTAGCCAATCGCCTCGGCCGCCGCTAGCGTCGATGCGGCACCGGCGAACGGATCGAGAACCACGCCCTTGCCGAGCGGCAGGACACCACGGACAAGCTTGCGCAGAAAGGCTTGCGGCTTCAGGCTGGGATGTGGTGCGAGCTTGCGTTCAGCCGCCCGAGTCGGTGCCGACTCGATAACGTCGCCGAAAGGCCGATCGGCCGACACGCGGCGAAAGCCACCAGTGCCCCATCTGCGCAAGTTGTCCTGAACGCGGCCTTCGAGTGGCTTGCGGAACACGAGCCACGGTTCCCACATCGAGCGCGGCATCACGCTCACATCGCTGAACTCGACGTGTGCGGCCTTGGGCCGGTCTCCGCCGCGCATGGTCATCGTCAGACGCACGATCTCACCGCGCCGCTCAAGGCCGGCGCGCGAGAGGGCACCCGACACCAGATACGACAACAACGGATTGCTGGCAACGACGACGTTAGCTCCAGGGACGAGGACTCGTGCGAGGCTTCGACCCCAGGTAAGGAAAAACTGCTCCAGTGCGTCGAGGTCTGTCGGCTTCAGGACTGTGAAACGTGGCAAGGGCGAGCGCTTGCTGCCATCAAAGCTCGGTGGAATGCGCCAGATGCCTCCGCGTCCTTGTCGCAGCTTGTCTTGCTCCTGATCGGAGTACTCGATCAGACCGTAAGGCGGGTCAGTCACGACCGCGTGAAACGAACTTGCAGGCTGCCGATCGAGCCACTTTGTGCAGTCATCCAGTAGCAGGGAGGCCTTCCCGTAAGAGAACTGGCGCGTTGGCGGCGCACTGACCGCGGGCTGGGCCGGAACCTCTAGGCCGCTGAGCGCGTACTGCGCGCGGTCCATGCGAACGAATAGCTCAGGCGTGTTGAGGCGAAGATACGAGCGGACCGACGACGCCGGCACATCGCCAATCAAATCAACAACGCCGTCCGTGATCTGCTGGACGTTCGCCCCGCTGCTGCAAGCTTCGAGTACCTGCACGATCGCATCGCGCACTTCACCTGGACGTCGTCGCACGTCGAGCCTCTCAAAAGAAGGGACGACAGCATTGTAGACGTCTGGACGTCAAGGTGTCACAATAATCGTCGCCGCCGCGCTGTCGGTGCGCTGGCCGGCGTCGTCGACGGCGCGCGCGACGTACTGCAGGTTGGCGCCCGCGCCGGCCGGCACCACGGTGTCGAGCTGGTAGGGCGCGGCGAGGTCGCTGCCCAGCAGCGTCGTGCCGCCGGGGTCGACGCGGTAGAACTCGACCGCGACGACCGCGTAGTCGTCGCTCGCGGCCGCCACCAGGCGCAGGGTGTCGCCGCGCGCGGCGCTGGTCGGCGACACCGCCAGCGACACGCTCGGCGGATCGTCGTCGTAGTGGCCGAAGCCGAGCGAGATGCTGCCGCCGCAGGCGGCCAGACCCAGCAGCGCGGCCAGCGACAAGGCGAGGGCGAGGAAGGGGCGCAGGGACATGGCGGCAGCCTAGCGCGGCCGGCATGTCCCCACAATGGATGCCCCGTGCCCGCGCTCAGCCGGCCGGGCGCTTCGCGAGCTCCTCGCGCACCAGCCGCACCACCAGCCGGTCGAGCGACTCGACCGAGTAGTTGCCGACGTCGTGCGAGGTCTCGCGGCCCGGACCGCTGCCCGGGTCGCCGGCCTTGGCGTAGGTCAGGAACACGAAGCGCCCGCCGGTGTACTGCGCGGCCTGGCGGAAGACGTACTCGCCGGTCGGGTCCAGCCCGCTCGCGCCGACGGCGAACAGCTTGATGCCGCGTGCCAGCGCGCCCTGCATGTCGTCGTCGTACCAGGGCGCGCCGTAGTCCAGGTGCGGCGGCGCGTCGGCCACCAGCACGACCAGCCGCGTCGCGCCGTCGCCGCGCCACGACAGGCGGTGCACGGCGGTGTGCAGGGCCTCGTTCAGCGCCTCGGCGTAGTCGCCGCCGCCGCCGGCCTGCAGCGCGCCCAGGCTCCTCTGGAAGGCGCCGAGGTCGTTGCTGAAGTCGTGCGCGCGCACAAAGAAGGCGTCGCCGCGATCGCGGTAGGCCACCAGCCCCCAGCAGATGTCGGGCTGGCTCGGCAGGCGCGCGATCTGATCGGCCATCGACCGCATCGAGCGCTTGAGCTTGTCGATCTCGTCGGCCATCGAGCCGGTGGCGTCGACCAGGAAGACCAGGTCCAGGCGCGTGCGCTCGGCCGGCAGGCTGGCGTCCAGCCGCAGCTGCAGGCCGTCGCGCTGGCCGCGCTTGAGCAGCGCGCGGCCCGTGGTCCCGGCCTTGCGCACCTGCACCTCGATCAGCCCCGGCGAGCCGCCGTCCATCACCGCGGGGTGCAGCCAGACCTGGCCGCCGCTGTCGGTGCGGGCCCACAGCGGCAGGCTGCGGCCACCGGCGTGCAGGCTGACCTGCGCGTCGGGCACCGGGCGGCCGGCGGCGTCGTGCACGCTGAGGAGGTAGCGCTCCTGCACGTCGCGGTGGCGCACCGGCAGGTGGGCGTTGCGACCGCGGTAGGCGAGGTAGCTGCCGAAGTCGGCGTTGTCGTCGACGACGCCGGCCGTCACCGGCTCGTCGCGCGGGCGTTGCGGCCGTGGCAGCGGTTGCGTCAGCGGTTGCGACGACAAGCCGGGGGCGCGCGACTCGCGGGCATCGGCCGTGGACGGCGCTGCCGCATCGGCCGCAGTGGCGATCTCGCCGCGCGCGCCGCCAGCGGCTTCGGGTGCCGCCGCCTTCGAGGCCAGCAGTTCGCGCGAGCGCTCCTTCAGCAGCCGCGGCTCGTCGTCGGCCCGGCCCCGGCGCGCGCCCTGCTGCGGCGCGCCGTCGGGGCCCCACAGGTCGATGGCCTGCGGCGCGCGCTGGCAGTCGCGCGCGTTCGGCGCGGCGGGCGGCCCGGAGCGCGGCCCGGCCCACAGCGATTCGGCCCAGCCCGATACCGGCGGCTGCACTTGCGGCCGCGGCGGCAGATCGTCGGCCGGCGCCGGCGACACCCAGTCGTGCGCCTGGCTCCAGCCGACGCTGCAGGCGCACAGCAGCGCGGTCAGGGCCAGGCAGCCGTGACGCATGACCGTGGAAAGACGGGGACCGATCGTCGGCATGGCAGTTCCTGCGGGAGTGGATGACGCAGGCTGATACGGCCGAGGGCGCAGAAAGGGGTTAACCCCGTTCGGGCGATTCGCACGTAGAAGACGCACGTAGAAGACATCGCCTGCCTCGATGGCAGACTGGATCGCCACCGACGATGAACGACGCCACCGAGCCCGACGACGACCGCCTGATGCGCGCCTTCGCGCAGGGCGAGGCGCGCGCCTTCGAGCAGCTCTACGCGCGCCACCATGCGGCGCTCTACCGCTTCGTGCGGCGGCTGCTCGGCAGCGCCTGCGCGGCGCAGACCGACGAGGTCTTCCAGGACACCTGGCTGCGCCTGATCGACGCACGCGAGCGCTGGGCGCCGCAGGGCGCGAGCTTTCGCACCTGGCTGTTCACGCTGGCCCACCACCGTGCCGTCGACTGCCTGCGCAAGAGCGGCCGCGAGGTCTCGGTCGACGGCGACGGGCCGCCCTGGGCGCCCGAGGGCGAGCCCTGGGCCGACTGGCCCGCCGCGGCCGATGCCGGCAGCGCCGAGGACCGCAGCTTCTGGCGCGCCGCCGGCCAGCGCCTGCTCGACTGCCTGGACAGCCTGCCGGCCGCGCAGAAGACGGTCTTCCTGATGCACCACGAGGACGGCCTGTCGCTGGCCGAACTGGCCACCGCGCTGGAATGCGGTTTCGAGACCGCGAAGAGCCGCCTGCGCTATGCGATCGCCAAGCTGCGCACCTGCATGGGCGCCTACCTGCCAGGGCGTGAGGCGGTATGAACCACTGACATGGACCGTCACGACACCCCCGACGACGCGGCGCCCGACGCCTTCCTGCGTGCCGCGCTGCGCCACGCGCCCGACCGCGATTTGCGGCCGCCGGCGGCGCTGAGCGCGGCCATCCTGGATGCCGCGCGCCGCAGCGTCGCGCCGCCGCCGATGTGGCGTCGCGCGCTGCAGGGCCTGATCGACGCGTTCGAGGCGACGCGCCGGCCGGCCGTGGCCGGCGCGCTGGCCAGCCTGATGCTGGGCACGGTGGTCGTGCTGATGTGGCGCGAGGGGCCGCCGCCCGAGGCCTTGCCGCGGGTCGACGCGCCCGCGCCGGCCTCCGTCGCGCCCGCCCCGGCCGTCCCAGCCGCTCAGCCCGCCACCGGGCCCGAGCCCGCGGTGCGCGAGCCCGAGGCGCCGCGCCCTGCCGCGAAGGAGAGGGCCGCAGCGGCCGAAGTCGCCGAGCCCAGACGGCGCGCCGCGCCCGTCGCGCCGGCGGCAGTCCCTGCGCCTTCGCCCCGGCCCGCGCCCGCGCCCGTCGCAGTCGCCACTGCACCAGCCGAACCACCGTCGGCAGCGCAGCCCCTCGCGCACGACGCCGGCGAGCCGCCGCCGCCCGCCGAACGGCGCGAAGCCCTGGCCAAGGCCGCGCCGGCGGAGACCGCGCCGTCCGCGGTCGCCCCGGCGCCTGCTGCGACGATGGCCGAGCAGGCCCGCAGCGGGCCGGCCGGCGGTGTCGCCGGACTGACCGCAGCGGCCAGGCGCCGCGCCGCGGCGGAGCCGGCGGCCGACCCGCTGGCGGCCGTGCTGCCGGCGCGGCGTCCGGACACCGGCGCGAACGCCCTGGCGCGCATGGCGCGGGACCTGGCGACGGATGCCGCGCCGCAGGCTGCCGGCGCCTGGCTGGGCGAACTGCGGGCGGCGGCACGCGGGCGCTGGGAGTCGGTCGAAGCACCGGGGTCGCTGCCCTGGGTCGTGCTGCCGGCGGACGCCGGGGCGCCGTCGCCGGGCCGCGTCGCGATCGACGGCGAGGCCGCGTGGTGGCAACCGGCCGATGCGGCCACCGGCCGCGCCTGGCGGGCGCCGCTGCCGCCCGAGGCGCTGGCGCGCCTGCGCGAGGCGATGGGCGGCTGGGCGCCCTCGCCGTCCGGCCGACCCTGAACCCCGGCGCCGCCACGGTCCGGCTCGCATAATGGCGGGTTGCCCTGCCCCGCTGCAGGGCCTGGCCTGCCCATGCTCGAAACGCCTCCTCCGCACGACCTCGATCCGACGGCCGACGCCGCCGAGCCGCCGCCCGCGGCGCGCGCGCGCGGGCTCGAAGGCGCAGCCGCGATCCGCATCCGCGGCGCCCGCACGCACAACCTGAAGAACATCGACCTCGACATCCCGCGCCATGCGCTGGTGGTGATCACGGGGCTGAGCGGCTCGGGCAAGTCCAGCCTGGCCTTCGACACGCTGTATGCCGAGGGCCAGCGGCGCTACGTCGAGAGCCTGTCGGCCTACGCGCGGCAGTTCCTGCAGCTGATGGACAAGCCCGACGTCGACGTGATCGAGGGCCTGAGCCCGGCGATCAGCATCGAGCAGAAGGCCACCTCGCACAACCCGCGCTCGACCGTCGGCACGGTGACCGAGATCCACGACTACCTGCGCCTGCTGTACGCGCGCGCCGGCACGCCCTTCTGCCCGGATCACGAGCTGCCGCTCGCCGCACAGAGCGTGAGCCAGATGGTCGATGCGGCGCTGGCGCTGCCCGAGGACACGCGGTTGATGATCCTGGCGCCGGTGCTGCGCGAGCGCAAGGGCGAGCACACCGAGCTGTTCGAGGACATGCAGGCGCGCGGCTATGTGCGCTTTCGCATCGGCTCGAACGGCAAGCCCGGCCAGGTGCACGAGTTCAGCGACTTGCCCAAGCTCAAGAAGAACGAGAAGCACGACATCGACGTCGTGATCGATCGCCTGAAGGTGCGGCCCGAGATGGCGCAGCGGCTGGCCGAGAGTTTCGAGGCGGCGCTGCGCTTCGCCGAAGGCCGGGCGATCGCCTGGGAGATGGACAGCGGCAAGGAGCACCTGTTCAGCGCCAAGTTCGCCTGCCCGGTGTGCGGCTGGTCGCTGGCCGAGCTGGAGCCGCGGCTGTTCTCGTTCAATTCCCCGGTCGGCGCCTGCCCCAGCTGCGACGGCCTGGGCCAGGTCACGGTGTTCGATGCCGAACGCGTGGTCGCCTTCCCCTCGCTCAGCCTCGCCAGCGGCGCGGTCAAGGGCTGGGACCGGCGCAATGCCTACACGCACTCGATGCTGGAGAGCGTCGCCGCGCACTACGGCTTCGACACCGACACGCCCTTCGAGCAGCTCGCGCCCGAGCATCGCCAGGTGCTGCTGCACGGGTCGGGCGAGACCGAGATCGCCTTCGTCTACACCAGCGAAGGCGCCAGCGGCCGCAAGCGCGCGGTGAAGCGCTGGCATGCCTTCGAGGGCATCCTGCCGAACTTCGAGCGGCGCTTCCGCGAGACCGACTCGGTCGCGGTGCGCGAGGACCTGGCGCGCTACCAGGCCGCCCGGCCCTGCCCCGACTGCCACGGCACGCGCCTGCGGCGCGAGGCGCGCCACGTCAAGCTGGTCGATGCGGCCAGCGGCACCGCGCGGCCGATCTACGAGATCGCGCACGCCACGCTGCGCGAGGCGCAGCAGGTCTTCGAAGGCCTCCAGCTCGAGGGCGCCAAGGCCGGCATCGCCGACAAGGTGGTGCGCGAGATCAGCTCGCGGCTCAAGTTCCTCAACGATGTCGGCCTCAACTACCTGAGCCTGGACCGCAGCGCCGACACCCTGTCGGGCGGCGAGGCGCAGCGCATCCGGCTCGCGTCGCAGATCGGCAGCGGCCTGACCGGCGTGATGTACGTGCTGGACGAGCCCAGCATCGGCCTGCACCAGCGCGACAACGACCGGCTGATCGCGACGCTGAAGCACCTGCGCGACCTCGGCAACAGCGTGCTGGTGGTCGAGCACGACGAGGACATGATCCGCGCCGCCGATCACGTGGTCGACCTCGGCCCCGGCGCCGGCGTGCACGGCGGTCGCGTGATCGCCCAGGGCACGGTCGACGAGCTGATGGCCGCGCCCGAGTCGCTGACCGGCCAGTACCTCGGCCGGGCCCTGCGCATCGGCCTGCCGGAGCGGCGCACGCCCTGGCGTACCGACTCCCTCTCCCTCCTGGAGGGAGAGGGCCGGGGTGAGGGTGCTCCAGGACAGCCGCCGCGCAAGAGCGGCAAGAGCGGCAAGGCCAAGGCGCCGACGCCCGGCCAGATCGCCTGGGCCGAGCGCGGCTCGATCACGGCGCTGCGCATCGCCGGCGCGCGCGGCAACAACCTGCAGCGCGTCGATGTCGAGATCCCGGTCGGCCTGTTCACCTGCGTGACCGGCGTGTCCGGCTCGGGCAAGAGCACGCTGGTCAACGACACCCTCTACGCCGCGGTGGCGCGCAAGCTCTACCAGAGCCACCTCGACCCGGCGCCGCACGACGAGATCGACGGCATCGAGCACTTCGACAAGGTCATCAACGTCGACCAGAGCCCGATCGGCCGCACGCCGCGCAGCAACCCGGCCACCTACACGGGCCTGTTCACGCCGATCCGCGAGCTGTTCGCCGAGGTGCCGGCGGCGCGCGAGCGCGGCTACGGGCCGGGGCGCTTCAGCTTCAACGTGCCCGGCGGGCGCTGCGAGGCCTGCCAGGGCGACGGCGTGCTCAAGGTCGAGATGCACTTCCTGCCCGACGTCTACGTGCCCTGCGACACCTGCCGCGGCGCGCGCTACAACCGCGAGACGCTCGAGATCCTCTACAAGGGCAAGAACATCACCGAGGTGCTGATGCTCACGGTCGAGGACGCGCACGCCTACTTCAGCGCCGTGCCGACCATCGCGCGCAAGCTGCAGACCCTGCTGGACGTGGGCCTGGGCTACATCACGCTGGGCCAGAGCGCGACGACGCTGTCGGGCGGCGAGGCGCAGCGCGTGAAGCTGGCACTCGAGCTGAGCAAGCGCGACACCGGCCGCACGCTCTACATCCTGGACGAGCCGACCACCGGCCTGCACTTCGCCGACATCGCGCTGCTGCTGAAGGTCCTGCACCAGCTGCGCGACGCCGGCAACACGGTGGTCGTGATCGAGCACAACCTCGACGTCATCAAGACCGCCGACTGGCTCATCGACATGGGCCCCGAGGGTGGGGCCGGCGGCGGCCAGGTGGTGGCGGTCGGGACGCCGGAGGCCGTGGCCGCCAACGCGGCGAGCCACACCGGGCGTTATCTGAAGCCGCTGCTCAGCGCCTGAGTCTGCCGGCCCCGCCGCCGGTAAGGATCTGCCGCGCTGGCTAGACTGACCCGCACGAGGAGACCCCATGAGCCCCAGCATCGACTACTACTTCGCCCCGCAGTCGCCCTACACCTACCTCGGCCACCTGCGCTTCTGGGACATCGCGCGCAAGGCCGGCGCGGCGATCCGCGTGATGCCGGTGGACCTGGGCGGCAAGGTCTTCCCGGTCTCCGGCGGGCTGCCGCTGGGCAAGCGCCCGCCGCAGCGTCTGGCCTACCGGCTCGTCGAGCTCAAGCGCTTCAGCGAGTGGCTGCACGTGCCGCTGAACCTGCAGCCCAAGTACTTCCCGGTCAGCGGCGACGACGCGGCGCGGCTGATCATCGCCGTCGACCTGCACGACGGCGCCGACGCCGCGATGGCGCTGACCGACAGCATCCTGCGCGCGGTCTGGGCCCAGGATCGCAACATCGCCGACGAGGCGGTGCTGGCCGCGCTGCTGCACGAGCGCGAGTTGCCGGCCGCGCGCCTGGAGGCCGCCCACAGCCAGGCGGTGCACGAGCGCTACGAGGCCGACACGCAGGCGGCGATCGACGCCGGCGTGTTCGGCGCGCCGAGCTACGTGGTCGACGGCGAGATCTTCTGGGGCCAGGACCGGCTCGACTTCCTGGCACGCCGCTTGAAGGTGGGCTGAGCGTGCCGCGGCTGCGCGCACTCGTCCTGGGCCTGTGGCTGGCCGCCGGCGGCGGCGTCCTGGCGGCCGAACCGGCGCGCTACGAGGGCCCGCTGTTCGACGCCCACCTGCACTACAACGACGAGGCCCGGGAGGCGCATCCGCTGACCGACGTGCTGGGCCGCATGCAGCGCAGCGGCGTGCGGGCCATCGCCGCCAACAGCCGGCCGAACGAGGGCACGCGCGCGCTGGCGGAGGCGCGCGAGCAGGCGGCCGCGGCCGGCGTCACGGTCGTGCCCTTCGTGCGGCTGTACCGCAACCGCAACGACTACGTGACCTGGCACCTCGACCCGGGCATCGTCACGATGGTCGAGTCCGAGCTGGCGCGCGGCACCGCGGCCGGGCCCTACCGCGGCCTGGGCGAGTTCCACCTCTACGACAGCGCCTTCGCCGACAACCCGACCGCGCGCGCGCTGATGCGCCTGGCCGAGGCGCGCGGCCTGGTGGTCCTGGCGCACTGCGACGACGTCGCGATCGAGAAGCTGCTGGCGCACGCGCCGAAGGCCCGGCTGATCTGGGCGCACACCGGCATCGGCGGCGTGCCGGCGGCCCGCGTGCGCGAGCTGCTGCAACGCCACCCCTCGCTGGTCGGCGAGCTGTCCTACCGGCCGGGCCTGACCGACGACGGCCGTCTCGCGGCCGAGTGGCGGCAGCTCTTCACCGACTTCCCGCATCGCTTCGTGGTCGGCTCCGACACCTGGGTCAACGGGCGCTGGCAGCAGTACGAGGCCTTGATGGACGAGGCGCGCCGCTGGCTCGGCGAGCTGCCCGCGCCGCTGGCACGCCGCATCGGCTGGGACAACGGCGCGGCGCTGTTCGGGCTGCCGGCGCCATCGGTGCGCTGATCGACGCACCAGCGGCACACACGGCGGCGACAATGGTCGCCGCACCATGAGTTTTCCCCTGCACTCGCGAGAAGCCGAACGGCTGGCACTGCTGCGCGAGCTCGACCTGTTCGACGCCGCGGCGCCGCAGCCCGGCCTGGACGCGATCGCCGCCGGCGCGGCACGGCTGACCGGCGTGCCGGTCGCGCTGGTGACCCTGGTCGGCGCCGACGAGCAGCGCGTGCTGGCCCGCTATGGCGTCGACCTGAAGAGCACGCCGCGCGCCCACGCCTTCTGTGCGCACACCATCCTGGGTGACACCCTGGTCGAGGTGCCCGACCTGCTCCGCGATGCGCGCTTCCGCGACAACCCGCAGGTCGCCGGCAGGCCGCACGTGCGCTTCTACGCCGGCCAGCCATTGGCGATCGACGGGCTGGCGGTCGGCTCGCTGTGCCTGCTGGACGTGAAGCCGCGCGAACTGAGCGACGACGACCGCGAGGCGCTCGCGCAGCTCGGGCGCGCCGCGGTCGAGCTGCTGCTGTCGCGCCAGCGGCTGCGCGACGTCGAGCGCGAGCGCGGCCGCCTGGTCGACTTCGCGCGCGCCGGCGGCGACTGGATGTGGGAGAGCGATGCCGAGCACCGCTACTGCTGGATCTCCGACGCCTTCGAGGCCGCCACCGGCATCAGCACGGCCGAACAAGTCGGCCGCGCGATCACGGACGCCGAGTTGCTGGACGCCGACGGCATGCCGCGCGTGCCGGCGCTGCGCTACCGCGAGCTGCTCGATCGTCAGCAGCCGTTCGCGCGCGTCGTCACGCCCAAGCCGACGCCGCGCGGCGTGCGCCTGCTGTCGCGCAGCGCGGTGCCGGTGTTCGATGCCGGCGGCCGCTTTGCCGGCTACCGCGGCACGGTGCGCGACGTGACGGCGGTCATCACCGCCGCGGCCGAGGCGCGCCGCAGCGCACTGACGCTGCGCCAGCTGGCCGAGCAGGTCCCCGGCGTGCTGTTCATCTTCGAGCAACGGCCCGACGGCAGCGCGGCCTATCCCTTCGTCAGCGACGGGGCCGAGCGCCACTTCGGCATGCCGGCGGCCCTGCTGCAGGCCGATGCCGACGCCTTCTTCTCGCGCGTGCATCCCCAGGACCTGCCGGGCCTGGTGCAGGCGGTCGGCAGCGCGGCCGGACGCCTGACGCCGCTGGAGCACACCTACCGGCTGCAGCCGCCGGACGGCTCGCTGCGCTGGGTCGAGACGCGCGCCGCGCCGACCCGCCTGCCCGAAGGCGGCACGCTGTGGCACGGCTTCACCGCCGACGTCAGCGCGCGCCGCGCCGCCGAGGAGGCGCTGCAGGCGCACGAGGAGCGCTGGCAGATGGCCGCCGACGCGGCCGGCATCGGCATCGCGCAGCTGACGCTGGCCGACGGGCTCGTGCGCTTCGACCAACGGGCCTGCGCGAACCACGGCCTGAGCTATCCGCAGCCGCAGTTCACGCTGGCCGACTGGGTGGCGCAGATCGATCCGACGGATCGTGATGCCGCCCGCGTCGGGCTCGGGCGTGCGATGCAGGACGGCGCGCCGTTCGAGGGCCGCTACCGCATCCGCCGGCCCGACGGCAGCCTGCGCTGGCTCGAGTTCCTGGTCCGGGCCACGCACGACGAGGCCGGCAGCACGACCGGCGTCATCGGCATCTGCCGCGACGTGCACGAGCAGCAGATCGCCGCCGAGCTGCAGCGCGGCAAGCAGGAGGCCGAGCGCGCCAGCCGGGCCAAGAGCGACTTCCTGTCACGCGTCAGCCACGAGCTGCGCACGCCGCTCAATGGCATCCTGGGCTTTGCGCAGCTGATGGCGCTGGACCGCGAGCATGCCTTGACCGGTGCGCAGGCCCAGCGCCTGGCCAGCGTGCAGCGGGCCGGCCGCCACCTGCTGGACCTGATCAACGACGTGCTCGAGCTCAGCCGCATCGAGAGCAGCGTGCAGGCGGTGCAGGCGGTCCCGGTCGAGGTGGACGCCGCCCTGCGCGCCGGGCTGCAGCTGGTGCAGCCGCTGGCCGCGGCGCGCGCGGTGGCGCTGCGTGCGGCGGCGCCGAGCGGCGCCTGGGTGCGCGGCGACGCGCGGGCGGTCGAGCAGGTGCTGGTGAACCTGCTGTCCAACGCGATCAAGTACAGCCCGGAGGGCAGCCCGGTCGCGATCGAGGTCGAAGCCCTGAGCGACGAGGTCGCGATCCATGTGCACGATCACGGCGCCGGCCTCAGCGCCGAGCAGCAGTCGCGGCTGTTCCAGCCCTTCGACCGGCTCGGCGCCGAGCAGCGGCGCATCGAAGGCAGCGGCCTGGGCCTGGTGATCGCGCGCCAGCTGGCCGAGCTGATGGACGGCCGCATCGACGTCCGCAGCCGGCCCGGCAGCGGGTCGACCTTCAGCCTGCGGCTGGCGGCGACCGCGCCGCCCGAGCCGGCACCGCCGCGACCGGCCGAGGCCGGGGAGCGCGTCTCGATCGACAGCGGCCCGCGCAGCGATGCGCCGCGGCGCGTCGTCTACATCGAGGACGAGCCGCTCAACCAGATGCTGCTGCAGGAGGTGTTCCGCGCGCGCCCGGCCTGGCGGCTGCATGTCGCCGACGACGGCGCGAGCGGCCTGCGCCAGGTGCGCGAACTGGCGCCCGACCTGGTGCTGGTCGACATGAACCTGCCCGACACCAACGGCCTGGCGCTGGTCGCCGCGCTGCGTGCCGACCCGGCGACGCGCGGGCTGCGCTGCATCGCGCTGTCGGCCGACGCGATGGAGTCGCAGATCGCCGCGGCGCGCACGGCCGGCTTCGACGACTACTGGACCAAGCCGATCGACATCGGGCGCGTGCTGGCCCAGCTCGACGGCCTGCTCGGCGCCGACTGATCCCGGGCGGCCCCAAAAGAAAAGCCCGGCGGCGCCGGGCTTCACTCGATGCTCGTCGGCCCCGCGGGGCCGATCGCTCAGCACCTCAAGGGATCACTTGAGGTGGGCGTTGATCATCTTCGTCATCTCGAACATGTCGGCCTTGGCCTTGCCGAAGATCTCCTTCAGCTTGGCGTCAGCGTTGATGACGCGGCGCTGCACGGCGTCCTGCAGCTTGTTCTTCTTGATGTACTCCCAGACCTTCTTGGTCACGTCGGTGCGCGGCAGCGGGGCGCTGCCCACGATCGCGGCCAGCGCGGCGCTGGGGGTCATCGCCTTCATGAACGCGGCGTTCGGCGTGCGCTTCTTGGCCGGGGCCTTCTTGGCGGCCGCCTTCTTGGCCGGCGCCGCCTTCTTGGCCGGGGCCTTCTTCGCCGGCGCCTTCTTGGCCGCCGCCTTCTTGGCCGGCGCCGCCTTCTTGGCCGGGGCCTTCTTGGCCGGAGCCTTCTTTGCCACCTTTTTGGCGGCCTTCTTCGCAGTTGCCATTTGAATCACTCCATCAAGAGTTGTTGATGTGCCGGGTCCCGGGCGACAGCCACATGGACTCTCTTTCTCACAGTGACCCTGCGGCGCGAATGGTACTGCGCAGGTGCTGCATTGAGAAGCAGTTTCTCCATGGAAATCACGCCGGCGCGCGTCTTCGCGCACCCGGTGTCGCTGCAAGGCATCACCCGCGGCGGCGAAAAGCATGCCCCTGACGCGATTGCTGGCAATTTGATTGTGTGCAATAGGATTGCTGAAAACCGCTACAGTGCCGTCATGGCCACGACCCGCGCCCCTGCCCGACCCGCCGCCCGAACCCCGGCCCGCCCGGCGGCGCGGCACGCCGGGCCGTCGCTGCGGCTCGATGCCCAGGTGTGCTTCGCGCTGTACTCGACCTCCCTGGCGATGACCAAGCGCTACCGGCCGATGCTCGACGCGCTGGGGCTGACCTACCCGCAGTACCTGGTGATGCTGGCGCTGTGGGAAGAAGACGGCCTCAGCGTCTCGGCGCTCGGCGACCGCCTCTTCCTCGACTCCGGCACGCTGACGCCGCTGCTCAAGCGGCTGGAGGCGGCCCGCCTGCTGCTGCGCCAGCGCGCGCCCGACGACGAGCGCCGCGTCGTCGTCAGCCTGACCCCGGCCGGCCGCGCGCTGCGCCGTCGCGCCCTCGGCATCCCGGCGATGCTGGCCGGCGCGACCGGCTGCGCGCTCGACGAGCTGGCGGCGCTGACCCACGCGCTGCAGGGCCTGCGCGACGCGCTCGCCGCGCCCGATTCCGATCCCCCCGCTGCGGCCTGAACGGCCGCGACCCTTCCCACCCCACGAAAGGAAAGACGATGAACAAGATCGAGAAGGTCCTCTACCGCGCCCAGGCCACCGCGACCGGCGGCCGCGAAGGCACCGCCAGGTCCTCGGACGGCGTGCTCGACGCGAAGCTGACGACGCCCAAGGAACTGGGCGGCAACGGCGCCGTCGGCACCAACCCCGAACAGCTGTTCGCGGCCGGCTACTCGGCCTGCTTCCTCGGCGCGATGAAGTTCGTCGCCGGGCAGAAGAAGATCGCCCTGCCGGCCGAGACCAGCATCACCGGCAAGGTCGGCATCGGCCAGATCCCGCAGGGCTTCGGCATCGAGGTCGACCTCGCGATCGACATCCCCGGCATGGACAAGGCCCAGGCCCAGCAGCTCGTCGACGCCGCCCACCAGGTCTGCCCGTACTCGAACGCGACCCGCGGGAACATCGAAGTTCGCTTGAGCGTGATCTGAGCGTCCGGCGGGCGCCTCAGCCCGCCAGGCGCCGCGCCGGCCCGCGACCCGCGGCCGGCGCGGTGCGCAGACTCCAGACCATGGTCACGGCCAGGATCGCGACGACCACGCCGAGCGACACCAGCACCGGGATCTTGATGACGTCGATCAGCAGCATCTTGCTGCCGATGAAGACCAGCACCACCGCCAGACCGTAGCTCAGCAGGTGGAACTTCGCGGCCATCGCGGCCAGCAGGAAGTACATCGCGCGCAGGCCCAGGATCGCGAAGATGTTGGACGTGAGGACGATGAACGGGTCCTCGGTGATCGCGAAGATCGCCGGGATCGAGTCCACCGCGAAGATCACGTCGGTGATGCCGACCAGCGCGGCCACCAGCAGCAGCGGCGTGGCGATGCGCTTGCCGTTCTCGACGGTGAAGAACTTCTCGCCGTCGAAGTCGCGGCTCACCGGCAGCAGGCGGCGCAGCAGCTTCAGGGCCGGGTTGCTTTCCAGGTCGGGCTCCTGGCCGGCGGCCCACCACATCTTGATGCCGGTGACCAGCAGGAAGGCGCCGAACAGGTAGAGCAGCCAGTGGAACTGCGCGATCAGCCAGGCGCCGACCAGGATCATCACGGTGCGCAGCACGATCGCGCCGACGATGCCGATCATCAGCACGCGCTTCTGGTACGCCGGCGGCACCGCGAAGTAGCTGAAGATCATCAGGAAGACAAAGATGTTGTCGACCGCCAGCGACTTCTCGATCAGGTAGCCGGTCAGGAACTCCATCGCCTTGACGTTGGCGACGGCGTTGCCGTGCTCGGCCTGCATGGCCCACCAGAACAGCGCGTTGAAGGCCAGGCTGATCAGCACCCAGACGACCGACCAGCGCGCGGCCTGCGGCACGGTCACCTCGGCGGCGCCTCGGCGGCTGAGCAGGACGAAATCGACGAACAGCGCGACGAGAACGGTCGCGACAAAGACGAACCAGAGCCATTGCGGCGCCATGGTGCTCATGAACTCTCCTGAAGAGGAAGGGATCGAGGGCCAAGCGCCGAAAGGTCTTGCGGAGGGAAGGATTCCTCTGCGGTCCCGGGCGACCACCGGGCGGCGGTTGCCGTACTGACGGGGGGCCGCGGTCACGGGCGTGACCTGCTACTCCCCTTTCGACAGCCGCGATTGTGGCGGCAGCGCGATGCCCGAGCGTGGCCCGGGGGCATGCCGTGTATCCTGCACGCCATGCTGAAGATGCTCGTCCGCTGGGTGCTGCTGGCCGCCGCGCTGCTGCTGGTGGCGCACCTCTACCCGGGCGTGGTGGTGGCGAGCTTCACCAGCGCGATGATCGCGGCCCTGGTGCTGGGCCTGTTCAACGCCGTGCTGCGCCCGCTGCTCGTCATCCTGACGCTGCCGGTAACGCTGCTGACGCTGGGGCTCTTCCTCTTCGTCATCAATGCGCTGATGTTCTACTTTGCCGCCAACGTGCTGGACGGCTTCAGCGTGCGCGGCTTCGTCGCGGCGCTGATCGGCTCGCTGATCTACAGCGTGTGCGGGCTGGTGATCGACGCGGCGCTCGAGGCGCTGTTCGCCCGCAAGGGCTGAGGGCCCGGGGCGGCCTAGAAGCCGGCGCCGCGCTCGTCGATCATGATCTGGCGACGCTGGGTCTCCAGGTCCTTCAAGCGGGCATCGAGCACCGAGGCCTCGATGAAGTCGGCGCCGGTCGCGGTGCGGGCCAGGCGCTGCGCGATGCGCAGGCGCTCGACGGCGCCCTGGAAGTCGCCGACCGCGGCGCGCGCCTCGGCGGCCGCGCGGGCGGCGCGCAGCCGCTGACCCAGCCGCTCCCAGGTCTGCGCCAGGCTCGACCACGCGGCGGCGTCGCCGTTGTGCACCGCCACCCAGGTCTGCAGCCGATCCGCCGCCGCGCGCTGCGCCTCGGCATTGCTGCCGGGCAGCAGCGCGCGTTGCGCCTGCGCCAGCAGCAGCGGGCGCGACGCGGCGACGTCCGGCGAGGCCAGCAGGCTGTCGATCAAGGCACCGGCGCGGGCGGTGTCGCCACGGGCGATCAGGCCCTGGAGCGTCAGCATCGCCAGGGCGTCGCGCGCGGCCGGGTCGGACTCGGCCAGCGGACGCGCGACGGCCAGCGCGGCATCGGCCCGCGCGAAGTCGCGACGCACGATCGACGCCAGCGCGCTGCCGTAGAGCGCCGCCAGCCGGTCGGTCGGCGTGGCCGCAGCGCCGAGCGCGCGCTCCGAGTCGAGGTCCTGCATACGCTGGAGCGAACCGTCGCGCGGGTCCATCAGCGTGCGGGCGCGCATCTGCATCAGCGCGTGCAGCACCGGCCGTTGCGCCGGAGCCGCCGCGTTGACGCCCAGGCGCGAGCGCGCGTCGCCGATCCGCTCGGTGGTCAGCGGGTGGCTGCGCAGGTAGGGGAAGTTCTGGCTGTCGTTGAGGCGCGAGGCCTGCAGCAGCTTCTCGAACATCGCGGCCATGCCGCTGGGCGCGTAGCCGGCGCCCGTCAGCACGTTGAAGCCGACGCGGTCGGCCTCGCGTTCGGCGTCGCGCGAGTAGTTGAGCTGGCCCTGCACCGCGACGGCCTGCCCGCCGGTGATCAGCGCGCTGGCGGCGTCGGGGCTGCGGCTGGCCGCCAGCACGCCGAGGATCAGCCCGGCCAGGCTGACGAGCGAGGTCGTCTTGCTGGCGCCGACGCTGCGCGCGATGTGGCGCTGCGTCACGTGCGCCAGCTCGTGCGCCAGCACCGAGGCCAGCTCGTCCGGCGTGGCGGTCACCGAGGCCAGCCCCAGGTGCACGCCGATGTAGCCGCCGGGCAGCGCGAAGGCGTTGACGCTGCGGTCGCGCACGAGGAAGAGCTCCCAGGCGAAGCGCTCCTCGAGTTCGGCCGGGATCTCGCCGCGGGCGCGGGCGGCGTCGACCAGACCGGCCCACATGCGCTGCAGGTACTCGAGCAGCAGCGGGTCGTCGAGGTAGTCCGGGTCGCGCCGGATGTCGCGCATGATGCGGTCACCGACGCGGCGCTCGGTGCCGACCGACACGTCTTCGGACGCGGTGTCCCCCAGCGCCGGCAAGGCGTTGCGGTTGTCGGCCGGGCGCGGCAGGGGCGCAGGCTGCTGCGCCAGCGCCCCCGGCGCCAGCGACTGCGCGGCCAGCGCCAGGCTCAGGGCCAGCGGAAGCGCGCGGCGCTTCGACTTGGCGGTCCGGGTGCTAGAAGCCATCGAAGGGGGCGTAGCCGACGATGCGGCCGTTGCTGCCGTCGACCAGTGCGATCCAGTCGGTGCGGCGTGCCAGCAGCGGCAGGTATCCGAGACGGTCCGGCGGACGGCCGGTAGCGGCGACGTATGTGCCGAGTTCTGCAACACGAGTTGGATATCGCCGTTCGAGCTCGGTCAGCGGGCGCGCTGCGGCAGCTAGCGCCTGACCAGTGGCTGTGGCGTCCTGCCAGAGTTCGGGCCGCATCCCGACATCCTTACCCGCCAAGGCCTGCGTGATCGAGGTCAATCTGTCGCGGTCGGCAGGGGTTCGTGCGGCGGTGACCATCACACCTCGCCACGGCAGTGATTGCATGCCGACCGGCGCCTTGGTCAGCTCCTCGGAAGTCACATCGACCGGCAGGATGACCCGAAGGCGGTAGACCTCCAGCACGAGGACGACCGGGCGAGCAATGAACACCGAGTGCAGGCCGTATGCCAGCCCGGCCAGCTGCAGCAGCGCCACGACGGCGAGGTCGCGACGCAGTTCGCCCCAGGGCTTGCGACGGTCGAACACGGCGAAGGTGATCAGCGGCCCAAGCACCACGTCGACCGCGACGACGATGAAGAAGAGCTCGCGACCGCCCGAGATCTCGCGGAACGGCGTCGGGTACCAGAGCCCGAACACCAGCGCCGCCGCGCCGGCGGCCACCAGGGCGCTGAGGCCCAGATGGATGCCGGCGGCGCGCAGCCGCGAGCGCAGGCCGAAGCCGCGCGCCGGCGGCGGCGACGCAGCGGGAGGGAGGGTCTGTTCCATCGCGGGAGTGTGCGGCAAGGCCCGGGTCGGACACTGACGCAGCGCCGCGGTTCCGGAAGGCCTGCGACTATGATGCCGCAGCCTTGTTTCCCGATGTTGCTGCTGCCATGAGTACCGACCCCCGCGGGCTGACCCACTTCGACGCGCAGGGCCAGGCGCACATGGTCGACGTCTCGGCCAAGGCTGCCACGCACCGCATCGCCGTCGCCGAAGGCTGGATCCGCATGCTGCCGGCGACGCTGAAGCTCATCGCCGAGGGCAGCGCGAAGAAGGGCGACGTGATCGGCATCGCGCGCATCGCGGCCATCCAGGCTGCCAAGCGCACCGCCGAGCTGATCCCGCTGTGCCACCCGCTGCCGCTGACGCGCGTGGCGGCCGAGTTCGAGCTCGACGCCGCCGGCGCGCGCATCGCCTGCCGCGTGACAGCCGAGACGCTGGGCCCGACCGGCGTCGAGATGGAAGCCCTGACTGCCGTGCAGGTCGGCCTGCTGACCATCTACGACATGTGCAAGGCCGTCGACCGCGGCATGGTCATCGACGGCGTGCGGCTGCTCGAGAAGCACGGCGGGAAGTCGGGGTCCTTCGTCGCGGGCGCCTGAGCGGCGCGCGGCGCTCAGGGCTCCAGATCCCGCCAGTTCAAGGCCACGGGCTTCGTCTCGCACTGGAAGGGCGGCGCCGGGTTCTGCGGCGTGCATGCGGCAAAGTAGGCCTGCGCGTCGTCGCGGCGGAACTCGCGCAGCCGTTGCGCGGCGTACAGCGCTGCATCGGTGCGGCCCTCGGCCCGCAGCGCCTCGATGTAGGCGATCAGCAGGCGCACGTCGACCAGCTGGTGCAGCGGGCGACGAAAGCTCGAGATCGCCGGGTCGCGCGGAGGATTGGTGACGGCCGCGTAGTCGGCGTGGTGGCCGAACAGCAGGCTGCTGCGGCCCTCCGCGATGCGCAGGCCGAGCGGCGGCGCGCCGGGCGCAGGGGCATAGATGGCTTCGATGCGGAGGTGGTCCCAGGTGGCGTAGACGGCGCCGGCCAGCATCAGCACGCCGGCCACGCAGCACCCCCAGGCCGCCCAGGCCGCCCAGGCCGACCGCGCCGGCGCTTGCGCGGTGGCGCGTGCGCGCGGGTCGGTCGCTGCGGACGCCGTGGCCGCCGACCCGACCAGCACGCCCAGCGCCCAGGCCGCCGGCAGCAGGAAGTAGGCATACCAGAGCGGGTACTCCAGCAGGCTGTGGACGGCCAGCACGACCAGCATCACGAAGATCGACCGCCCGGGGTGCCCCAGCGCATTCGCATCGACACGCAGCGCGCCGCGTGCGCGCCACAAGGCCCAGGCCAGCAGGCCCAGCACCGCCACGGTGGCCGGCAGGCCGATCTCGACGGCCAGCTGCAGCGGCAGGTTGTGGGTGTGGTCGAAGAACGCCACCGGCCGGTCCGGGAAGGGCGTGAAGGTCCAGGCGAAGTTGAAGTTGCCCCAGCCCACGCCGGTCCACGGGTTCTGCGCCACCAGCGACAGCGCGTTGCGCCAGATCGCGAAGCGCGAGCTGCTGATGTCGCCGCTGGCCTGCAGTCGCTCGGCCGCGTAGAAGTGCGCCTGCTGCCACGTTGCGTACTCGGCGAGCGCGCCCCAGAACAGCAGGTAGACCCCCGGCGTCAGCGCCAGCGTCCAGCGCGCGGCGCGCGGCAGGCTGCGGTCCAGCAGGGCCCACAGCAGCAGCACGCCGAGCGACAGCGCGCCGGTGCGCGAGGCGCTCAGCGCGACGGCCAGCACCATCGCGACGATGGCCGCGCCGGCCCAGGCGGATCGCAGCCGGCTCGAATGCCACAGCCAGGCTGTCATCACGATCGCGCACAGCAGCGCCGTGGCCAGGTGGTTGGGCTGGCGCAGGTTGCCGATGGCGCGACCCGGCGAGCCGTTGACGGCCACCAGCGATCCATCGGCGAGACCCGGGGCGAAGTACTGCAGCAGCGCGACTGCGACGCAGGCCAGGCCGCCCACCAGCCAGGCCCAGGCCATGGCTTCGACCGAGTCGCTGCCGCGCCGCGCGCTGGCCACGAGGACGGCGAGCGCGGCGGCGATCAGCAGCGCGGGCGCGGCCTGGCCGCGGTCGAAGCCGGCGCTCGCGAATGCGAGACACAGCAGCATGGCGATGGCCGCCGGCCCGGGACCCGCGACCGACCCGGCGCCCGTGCCGCGCCCGAACAGCAACCACGGGCCCCAGCCGGCGCAGGCGGCCACTTGGTTGTAGAAGACCGAGTCGGGCACCGCGCCACGGGCCAGAAGCAACGGCAGCGTCACGGCCAGCAGGGCCAGGAGGTGCTGGACGAGCGGCGGTTCGAGCGCAGAGGCGTCGCGGATCATTCTGAGTTGCGCGGTAGAGCTCGAGCAAGACTCGATTAGACGCGACATGAACGCATCCGAACCCGCAAATGACAAAGGGCGCCGAAGCGCCCTTTGACGGAGTCAGCAATCGCTGCTTACTTGCACTCAGCCGGCGCGAAGCGTGCAGGCAGGGTGCCCGCGGCCTGACCAGTGGCCAGCGTCGTGACACCGGCCGCAGCGCAACGCCACTTCGCCGAGTCGGCCGGCGGAGTGAAGGTCGCGGTACCGACGGGCAGAGCCGTGCCGGGCAGTGCAGCGCCGGTGTACGGCATCAGTGTCAGCGTACCGTTGCCAGCGGCGGCCGTAGTCGTCACGGTGATCAGACCGGTCGCGGCATCGATGCCGACGCTGGTGATGTTGCGGGAAGCGGTCGGGGACGTGAAGCCCAGAGCGTAGCCCGCAGCATCACCGGTCGGGTTGCCAGACGACAGCACATCCGACACGTTGAGCTTGGCAGACGAGGCACCCACCAGGCCTTCCGACACGCGAGCGCGCACGGTGTAGTCTTGATAGGCCGGCAGCGCCACCGCGGCCAAGATGCCGATGATCGCCACAACGATCATCAGTTCGATGAGAGTGAAACCTTGTTCAACGCGCTTCATGGCTGAAAGCTCCTTGCTACCAAAGAAGTCGAATGAGTGCCTAAACGTCGGTGGCAAGAACTTACTTGCACTCAGCCGGCGCAAAGCGTGCGGGCAGGGTGCCCGCGGCCTGACCGGTGGCCAGCGTCGTGACACCGGCCGCAGCGCAACGCCACTTCGCCGAGTCGGCCGGCGGCGTGAAGGCAGCAGTCCCGACGGGCAGAGCCGTGCCGGGCAGTGCAGCGCCGGTGTACGGCATCAGCGTCAGCGTGCCACCGCCAGCCGCGGCCGTGGTCGTGACGGTGATCAGGCCGGTCGCAGCCGCGATGCCGACGCTCGTGATGTTGCGGGAAGCCGTCGGGGACGTGAATCCCTGCGCGTAACCGGTGGCGTCGCTATTCGGGTTGCCTGAAGCCAGCACATCCGACACGTTGAGCTTGGCAGACGAGGCGCCCACCAAACCTTCCGACACGCGAGCGCGCACGGTGTAATCCTGATAGGCCGGCAGCGCAACGGCGGCCAAGATGCCGATGATCGCCACGACAATCATCAGTTCGATGAGGGTGAAACCTTGTTGAACGCGCTTCATGATCGAAAGCTCCTTGTGAAAGTGAAGTAATCCGTGCACATCATCAAGGCAGCGTTCATGCCAAGCCACAGTCGACCACTCTTGTGCGCTTTCTCACTTCAGAGTCGGAAAAAATGGTCGGGCCTGTACGCATCTCGTCACTCCCGGCGTGCGTCTCTACCGGTTTCCTCCGGCAGCTGACGTTTCTTGTCGCAGGTCCAGCGCAGGTCAGAACTCGAACACCAGGCCCTTGACCAGCGGCTCGACGCGATGCGCCGTGTCGATGGCGCGGATCTGCGCCACGACCGCGGCGACCTCGCCGGGCTTGGGGTGGGTGATGTGCACGGGCACGCTGCCGTCCAGCTGGGCCAGCTCGGCGGCCAGGCTGCTGGGTGCCAGGTGGCCGCTCAGGTCGGCCAGCCAGCGCTCGTCGTCGCCGAAGGCCGTCTCGATGATCAGGTGCGCGATGCGCTTGCCCTTCAGCGCCGCCCACAGCGCCGGGTTGGCGCCGGTGTCGCCGCTGTAGACCCACCAGCCGGCCGGCGTCTCGACGGCAAAGCCGCAGGCCGGCACGGTGTGCGCGGCCGGCAGGACCTTGACGCGCCGCTGATGGGGCCCGGCGCCGAAGCTCAGCGTGTCGCCCACGGCGAACGGCACGAGCGTCAGGATCGGCCGCGCCGGGCTGGGGATGCTGGTGAAGTCCGGCCACAGCAGCCCGTTGAAGAGATGGGCACGCAGCGCGTCCAGCGTCTCCTGCAGGGCGTGCACGCGGATCGGGCCGCGGTGCGGCTGGGCGAACCGCAGCTTCATCACGCTGTCGGCCAGCAGAGGGATCGCGAGGACGTGGTCCAGGTGCGAGTGCGACACCAGGATGTCGTCGATGCGGGCCATCGCGTCCAGCGCGAGATCGCCCACGCCGGTGCCGGCGTCGATCAGTACGCTGTCATCGAGCAGGAAAGCGGTGGTTCGGCTGCCGGCGGCGATCGACCCGGAACAGCCGAGCACCTGCAGGCGCGGAGAACTCATGGCGGCCAGGGGAGCGCGCAAGGCACGTGAACGGTTACTCCACGATGGTGCCTGCGGGCTGCTGGAGCGGCAAGCGGCGCCGTGTGCGAACCCTCACGCGCCGCGCCTTTGGCTGCATCGCCGCGCCGGCCGGAGCGCCGGCGGCGGCACTATGCCCGGTGCGTCAGGTCTGGACGAACTGCATCTGCGTCCCGGCGAGCTCGATCACGTCGCCGTTCTTCAGGTGCACCGGGTCGCTGCTGACCGGGTTGCCGTTGACCATCGGGCGCCCTCCACCTTCGACGTGCGCGAAGACATAGCCGCCGGGCCGCTTGGTGATGGAGGCCACCTGCACGCCGGGCTTGCCGACGGTGGTGACGACCTTGGTCAGCGCCACCTCACGGCCGACCGCTGCGCCGTTGAGCACCCGGATCGAAGCGGCCGTCGCCCCCGACAGGGCCCCGAAACCCGAACTGCCGCCGCTGCCCATCGGCGCGGTGTGCGCGAAGGCCGGGGGCGCCGCGGCCGCCGTGGCGCCGGGCTTGATGACCATGGTCTTCTCGTAGTCCGAGCTCTCGACGCTCAGGTACTTGATCTTGTACTTGCCGATCTCGACCGTGTCGTTGTGCTGCAGCAGCTGCTTCTTGACGGCCTTGCCGTTGATGTAGGTGCCGTTGGTGCTGTTGAGGTCTTCGATGAAGACGTCCTGCCCGACCATCTGCAGCACGGCGTGCTCGCCGCTGACAGCAAGGTTGTCGATCACGATGTCGTTGTACGGGCGGCGGCCGAGCGTCGTCTTGTCCTTGGTGAGCTGGACTTCCTTGATGACCACTCCGTCCAGCGATACGACCAGCTTGCCCATGCGTGACCCCGTGCTTGTGTTCTGCTGTCTTGGTAAACCGATGGCCAGCCGCCCCTCGTCGGCTGTCAGCGGCGGAACGGCCACCAGGCCCGTGCCGCAGGCGCCGTCCCCGTGGCGCGCACCAGGATGACGGAGATGTTATCCCGTCCGCCCGCGTCGTTGGCAGCCTGCACCAGGGCCTGGGCGGCGTCCGGCAAAGAGTCGTGCTGGCGCAACACGGCGGCGATCTGCGCGTCGTCGATCATGTCGGACAGGCCATCGGAGCACAGCAGGACCAGGTCGCCCGGCTGGGTCTGGTGCAGGTGGGTCTCGAGCAGGACCGTGTCCTCGACACCGACGGCGCGCGTGACCAAGTTCTTGTGGTTGGACACCGCGGCCTGCTCCGGCGTGATGAGCCCAGCGTCGATCTGCTCCTGCAGCAATGAGTGGTCGCGCGTGATCTGGTTCAGCTCGCCGTCGCGCAGGCGGTAGGCGCGCGAGTCGCCGATGTGACCGAGTAGCAGCCGCGCCTCGCGCAGCACCGCGACCACCAGCGTCGTGCCCATGCCGGCGTACTGCGGGTTGGAGTTGGCGGCGTTGAAGATCGCCCGGTTGGCGTTGTCGACGCAGATATCCATCGCGCGCCGCACGTCGGTGTCGGTGGCCTGGGCGCTGGCCTCGCTGAGCCAGCGGCCGAGCTCGGCCTTGATGAAGCTGGTGGCCATGCTGCTGGCCACTTCGCCGGCGTTGTAGCCGCCCATGCCGTCGGCCAGGACGGCCAGCGCCGCCGCCTCGTCGATGACGACGGAGTCCTCGTTGTTGTTGCGCGCACGGCCGGTGTCCGTGAGTCCGATGAACTCGAAGCGCAGGGCAGGCGTGGACGGCAGCGTGGGCATCGGCGAGCAGGGGGAACGCGCGGCGGCGCGCAGTCGTCAGCGATTGTGCCCGGCTTCGGCCGGGGCGGCGGCCGTCGGACCCCCGCCGGCGCCCGCCGGTCCGGGGGCCACGGGGCGGCCGTCGTTGCGCATCTGCACCAGCACCGCGTGCAGGTCGGCGGCCATCTGGTCGCCGTCGGCGTAGCGCACCTCGGGATGCTTCTCGAGCGCCAGGGCGACGATGTCGGCCAGCGCCGCCGGCACCTCGGGACGCAGGCTGCGGACGTCCGGCGCCACGTCGTTGGCGATGGAGCGGATCAGCTCGGCCATCGACTCGGCCTTGTGCGGCAGCGTGCCCGTCAGCAGCTGGAACAGCGTGACGCCCAGCGCGTAGAGGTCGCTGCGGCCGTCGGTGCGCGAGCCAGCCATCTGCTCGGGCGACATGAAGGACGGGGTTCCCAGCACAAGGCCGGTGCGGGTCTGCGTCGAGTCGATGATCCGCGCGATGCCGAAATCGGTGACCCGCACCATGCCGCTGACCAGCTCGACCATGATGTTGGCCGGCTTGATGTCGCGGTGGGTCACGCCCTGGCGGTGCGCGTAGGCGAGGGCCTGGGCGACCCGCGCCGTGATCCCCAGCACCACCGGCACCGGCAGCAAGCGCGTCGGCTGTGCGTACTCGCTGAGGTCGCGGCCCGACAGTAGCTCCATCGCGATGTAGGCGATGCCGTCTTCTTCGCCGTGCTCGCGGATGGCCACGATGTCCGGATGCTGCAGCCGGCCGGCGGTCTCGGCCTCGCGGAAGAAGCGCTCGCGGGCTTCCTCGAGGGCGTCGCCGTGGAACTCGCGGCCCAGCGCCATGGTCTTGAGCGCCACCGACTCGCCGGTGCGCTCGTCGCGGCACAGCAGCACCATGCCCATCGCGCCGCGGCCGATGTCGCGCTCGACGAGGTAAGGGCCGATGCGGCGCTGCGGCTCGGCGATGCGCGGGTCGAGCACGGTGTCGACGGTCGAATCGATCAAGGTGCTGTTGAAGCCGGAACGCGAGCGTTGCCGATCGGTGCGGCGCCGCCGCTGCAGTTCGGGCGGTACCGTGGTACGGGGGCGCCAGTGCCAGGCCAGACCGGCGATCGCCGCCAGCACGAAGGCCACGCCGACCCACAGGGAGTTGCCGCCGGCCTCGGCGACAGGTGGTCCGACCTCGTCGGCCAGCGCGAAGGGCGCAGCGGCCGCCAGCGTGGCCGCCACCCACCCCGCCAGCTTCGAGGACGTCGGGCGAGAGACAGCGTCAAAAGGCATGCCCATGACGGTAGCACGCCCTCGGGGCGCAGCCACCGCTCGGTCGCGGGGCTTGCGCCGGGGTTCGCTAGGCGCCGGCGGCCGGCTCGGCCGTGGAGCGCCGGCTCTGGATCCACTTGCCGATGGCCAGGACCAGCAGCGCGCCGGCGAGGCCGGCTCCGTACTTGACCAGGGCGGTCTGCGGCACCAGGGATACGGCAGCGGGGTCGGTGACCGCCATCGTGCCGGCGATCCAGCCGAGCAGCATGCCGCCGGCCGTGATGATGATCGGGAAGCGATCCATCAGCTTGAGCACCAGCTGGCTGCCCCAGACGATGATGGGGATGCTGACCAGCAGGCCGAAGATCACCAGCGGCATCTTGTGGTCGCCCCCGGCGCTTTCGGCGGCGCCGGCGATCGCGATCACGTTGTCGATGCTCATCACCAGGTCGGCAATCACCACAGTCTTGATCGCGCCCCAGAGCTTGTCGCTGGCCTGGATGTCGCCGTGGGCATCGTCATGGTCGGGCACGAGCAGCTTGACGCCGATCCAGACCAGCAGCAGCGCGCCGACGATCTTGAGATACGGGATCGCCAGCAGCGTCAGCGCGAAGAAGATCAGGATGACGCGCAGGATGATTGCGCCAGCCGTGCCCCAAAGGACGCCCTTCGTGCGGAGGTGCGGCGGCAGCCCGCGGCAGGCGAGCGCGATCACGACCGCGTTGTCGCCGCCCAGCACGATGTCGATCAGGATGATCTGGCCGACCGCGACCCAGAACTCCGGGGTCATCAATGTTTCCATGAGGCGTCCTTGTCGTGCTGCGCTGCGAGCCCGCGGGGCGGGAAGTCGGCAGTGTAGGAGGCGGCGCCGGGCCGGGTGTTGCGGAGACTACTCACGCGCCGCTGCCCCGGCCGGCGCGCGAGCCGCCCCCGCCGTCAGAGCAGCGCCTTGAGCAGCTTGCCCATCTCCGAGGGGTCGCGGGTGACCTTGAAGCCGCACTCTTCCATGATCGCGAGCTTGGCATCGGCCGTGTCGGCGCCGCCCGAGATCAGCGCGCCGGCATGGCCCATGCGCTTGCCCGGCGGGGCGGTGACGCCGGCGATGAAGCCGACCACGGGCTTCTTCATGTGGGCCTTGCACCACCGGGCCGCCTCGGCCTCGTCGGGGCCGCCGATCTCGCCGATCATGATGACGGCGTCGGTGTCGGGATCGTCGTTGAACAGCCGCATCACGTCGATGTGCTTCAGGCCATTGATCGGGTCGCCGCCGATGCCGACCGCGCTCGACTGGCCGAGGCCCAGCTCGGTGACCTGGGCAACCGCCTCGTAGGTCAGCGTGCCCGAGCGGCTGACCACGCCGATGCGGCCCTTGCGGTGGATGTGGCCCGGCATGATGCCGATCTTGATTTCCTCGGGCGTGATCAGCCCGGGGCAGTTGGGGCCCAGCAGCAGCGTCTTCTTGCCGCCGGCAGCCTCCTTGGCCTTCATCTTGTTGCGCACCTCGAGCATGTCCCGGACCGGGATGCCCTCGGTGATGCAGATCGCGAGGTCCAGGTCGGCCTCGACCGCCTCCCAGATCGCCGCGGCCGCGCCGGCCGGCGGCACGTAGATCACGCTGACCGTGGCGCCGGTGGCCTTTGCTGCGTCCTTGACGGTGGCGTGGATCGGGATGCCCTCGAAATCCTCGCCGGCCTTCTTTGGGTTCACCCCGGCGACGAAGCAGGCCTTGCCGTTGGCGTAGTCGCGGCAGCCGCGGGTGTGGAACTGGCCGGTCTTGCCGGTGATGCCCTGGGTGATGACCCGGGTGTCCTTGTTGATCAGGATGCTCATGCGTCGTGCCCTTGGCTCATTGCTTCTTGACGGCGGCGACCACGGCGGTCGCGGCCTCGGCCATGGTGTTGGCCGCGATGATCGGCAGGCCGCTCTCGGCCAGCATCTTCTTGCCGAGATCCTCGTTCGTGCCCTTCATCCGCACCACCAGAGGCACCTTCAGGCCGACCGCCTTGGAGGCCGTGATCACGCCGTCGGCGATGGTGTCGCAGCGCATGATCCCGCCGAAGATGTTGACCAGGATGGCCTTCACCTCGGGGTTCTTCAGCATGATCTTGAAGGCCTCGGTGACCTTCTCGGCGGTCGCGCCGCCGCCGACGTCGAGGAAGTTGGCCGGCTCGCCGCCGAACAGCTTGATCGTGTCCATCGTCGCCATCGCAAGGCCGGCGCCGTTGACCAGGCAGCCGATATTGCCGTCGAGCTGGATGTAGGCCAGGTCGAACTTGCTGGCCTCGACCTCGGCCGGGTCCTCCTCGTCGAGGTCGCGGTAGGCGACGACCTCGGGGTGGCGGAACAGCGCGTTGGCGTCGAAGTTGAACTTCGCGTCGAGGGCGACCAGGGTGCCCTTGCTGTCGCAGTTCAGCGGGTTGATCTCGACCAGCGAAGCGTCCGTCTCCATGTAGCAGCGGTAGAGGTTCTGGAACAGCGTCGCGGCCTGCGCGTGCGAGCCGGCCGGGAGGCCGATCGCGGCGGCGATCTTCTTCGCCTGTGCGTCGCCCAGGCCGGTCAGCGGATCGATCAGCTCGGTGATGATCTTCTCGGGGGTGCTGTGCGCGACCTCCTCGATGTCCATGCCGCCTTCGCTCGAGGCGATGAAGGCGATCTTCTGCGTCGCGCGGTCGGTGACCAGCGAGACGTAGTACTCCTTCTTGATGTCCGCGCCTTCCTCGATGTACAGGCGGCGCACCTTCTGCCCCTCGGGGCCGGTCTGGTGCGTCTTGAGCTGCATCCCGAGGATCTGGCCCGACAGCGCCTTCACGTCGTCGAGCGACTTCGCGACCTTGACGCCACCGCCCTTGCCCCGGCCGCCGGCGTGAATCTGCGCCTTGACGACCCAGACCGGGCCGCCCAGTTTCTGGGCTGCCTCGACGGCTTCCTGCGTGGTGAAGGCGGGGTAGCCGCGCGGCACCGGCACGCCGAACTGGCGCAGGATCTCCTTGCCTTGGTATTCGTGGATCTTCATGGTGGCGCTGTGGGGGTGGGGAAGGGATCGGGGCTGGCAGTGCCAAGGGCGGGTCGGACGGGCGCTCAGGTCGGCTGCCCGGAGCCCGCCGACAGCTGCGGATTGTGCTCCGCGGCCGGGCGGTACCAGCGCGGGTAGTAGAGCCGCACCGCCTCGGCGTCGCGCCGCAGGGCGTGGCAGCGGTCCAGCTGGAAGGGCGGCAGGTTGCGGTCGGCGTGAGCGGAGCCCTGTCCGCCCTCCTGGGTGTTGATGACTTCGCCGGCGAAGGCCTGGATCACCGCGGTCGGCAGCACCTGCGCCATCTCCGTGATGTGGGTGCAGCCCTGGGCGCCGCCCAGGCGCTCATGGACGGCTCGCCGAAAGCCCTTGACCAGCGACAAGCCGACCAAGCGGCCGTAGACGTCGCCGTAGGCATCGCACAGGCCCGGATAAGGCATCCAGTCGGTCTGTGCGCCGGCCGCCCGGATGACGAGGTGCTCGTCGACCACCAGACGCAGCAGCATGTCGTGCACCGGCGTGCCGGCTGGGCGGATGCCACTGGACAGCGGCCAGTCGCGCGCCTTGGTGTCGGTGATGCGCGCGTCCACCTCCCACAGGCCGTCGGCGCGCGCGAAGATCTGCACGTCGATGCAGCGGCGGTGCTTGGGCTGACGGTCGGGGGTGGCGGGCGGGAGGGCCATGCGATCGCGGCGGGTCGGGGCCGATGCGCCGGGAGAAAAGGCGCCGGCACTTTAGCATGGTGCATTGCACCAATGCAGCCGTTCGCAGGCGCAGCGACGCTACCATCGCGCCATGAGCGCCCGCCCTGCCCGCATCTTCATCGACGGCGAAGCCGGCACGACCGGCCTGGGGATCCGCGATCGCCTGTCGGGCCTGGCCGGCGTCGAGCTGGTCAGCATCGACCCCGCGCGGCGCAAGGACGCCGGCGCGAAGCGCGAGCTGATGGCCGGTGTCGATCTGGTGGTGCTGTGCCTGCACGACGACGCGGCGCGCGAATCCGTCGCGCTCGTCGACAGCCTGCCCGGTGGTGGGCCGAGGATCGTCGACGCCAGCACGGCGCACCGCGTCGCGCCCGGCTGGGTCTACGGGTTTCCGGAGCTGGCGCCCGGACAGGCGCCGGCGGTCGCGGCGTCACGGCGGGTGGCCAACCCCGGCTGCTACCCGACCGGCGGCATCGCCCTGCTGCGCCCGCTGGTCGATGCCGGGCTGTTGCCGGCCGACTATCCGGTGGCGGTGCATGCGGTCAGCGGCTACTCGGGCGGCGGTCGGTCGATGATCGAGGCCTACGAGGCCGGGACGGCGCCGGCCTTCGAACTCTACGGCCTGGGCCTGGAGCACAAGCATCTGCCGGAGCTGCAGCAGCACAGCCGGCTGTCGCGGCGCCCGATCTTCGTGCCGAGCGTCGGCAACTTCCGGCAGGGGATGCTGGTCCAGGTCGCGTTGCACCTGGACCTGCTGAAGGGCCGTCCGCGCCCTGGCGATCTGGAGGCGGCGCTGGCCGCCCGCTACGCCGGCAGCGAGTTCGTCAGCGTCGTCCCGGTCGAGCCGGGCGGCAAGCTCGAGGCCGAGGCGCTGAACGACAGCAACCGGCTGGAGTTGCGCGTCTACGGCAACGAGCCGCGCGGCCAGGCCGTGCTGGTGGCCAGGCTGGACAACCTGGGCAAGGGCGCGTCGGGCGCCGCCGTGCAGAACATCCGCCTGATGCTTGGCTTGGCCACCTAGATCTCGAGTTCCTCCGCATCGCCACCCGCGACGACCCGGCGCACGACCTCGGCGCCGAAGCCGCGCGCGGCCAGAAAGCGCATCTGCTTCGCACGACCCGCGGCATCGGGAGCGAGGCTGCCGAAGCGCTTGGCCCAGACGGCCCGTGCGCGCGCCATTTCGCTGCGCTTCAGGTCGGCCGCGGCGACAACGTCGAGCTCGACCCCATGCTGGGCCAGCTCGTGGCGGATGCGCAGGTTGCCGAAGCGCGCTGCGCGTACCTGGATGCGCGTTTCGACGAAGCGCGCGGTGCTGAGCAAGTCCTTCGCCACCAGCCAGTCGAGGAGCGCGTCGACCTCCTGTTCGACCGGCAACGCGCGATCCGCGGCGATGCCGGACGCGTCCGTGGCCTGCCGCTGCTGCTTGTCGGCATGCGCGAGCAGCTTGCGCCGCAACTCGACCCGGCTGTGCTCGCGCTGCGCGATGCAGGCCAGCGCCTTCGCCTTCAGCGTGGTGGCAGCGCGTGGCAAGGCTCGGCCTCGCGTTCGCGACCGGGCAGGCCGTCGCGCCATGCTTCCGGCGCCACGACCTCGGCCCAGAACTCGTCGATCGAGGCAATGCGGGGACGGTCGCCGCCGGTGAAGCCGAACCATGAGTGCGCGTAATGCGTCGCCGGCGGATGGTCGACCCGCACGAGGCTGAGGACGCGACCGTCGGCCAGCGGCTCGACGGCGATCACGTGGATCTGCCAGCCCTCGGGGTAGGTGGCGTTGACCCGGATGATGGCCTCGGCGCCAAGGTAGCGCTCACCGCTGGTCCACCAGGTGCAGCGTGCGTCCGCCGCAAACAGCGACTGTGCCCCGGCCCAGTCGCGCGCCTGGTAGGCGGCCCACAGGCCGCGCACCAGGTCGATCTCGCGCGACACCGCGACGCTCACTCGCCGCCGGCGGCCTTCTTGCCGGCCTTCGGCACTTCGACCTCGATGCTCGGCAGCAGCGCGATGCCCAGCGACTCGCGGACCTTGTTCTCGATCTCGTGCGCCAGGTCGGGGTTCTCGCGCAGGAACTCGCGCGCGTTGTCCTTGCCCTGGCCGATCTTCTCGCCGTTGTAGGCGTACCAGGCACCGGACTTCTCGACCACCTTGGCCTCGACGCCCATGTCGACGATCTCGCCTTCGCGCGACACGCCCTCGCCGAACAGGATGTCGAATTCGGCGGTCTTGAACGGCGGGGAAACCTTGTTCTTGACGACCTTGACCTTGGTCTCGTTGCCGATGACCTCTTCGCCCTTCTTGATGCTGCCGATGCGGCGGATGTCCAGCCGCACCGAGGCATAGAACTTCAGCGCATTGCCGCCGGTCGTGGTCTCGGGGCTGCCGAACATGACGCCGATCTTCATGCGGATCTGGTTGATGAAGATGACCATGGTGTTGGTCTTCTTGATCGTCGCGGTCAGCTTGCGCAGCGCCTGGCTCATGAGGCGCGCCTGCAGGCCGGGCAGCGAATCGCCCATCTCGCCCTCGAGTTCGGCCTTGGGCGTGAGCGCGGCGACCGAGTCGATGACGACCAGGTCGACCGAACCGGAGCGCACCAGGGCGTCGACGATCTCGAGCGCCTGCTCGCCGGTGTCGGGCTGGGAGATCAGCAGTTCCTGCAGGTTGACGCCGAGCTTCTGGGCGTACTGGATGTCGAGCGCATGCTCGGCGTCGATGAAGGCGCAGGTGCCGGCGAGCTTCTGCATCTCGGCGATGACCTGCAGCGTGAGGGTGGTCTTGCCCGAGGATTCCGGGCCGTAGATCTCGACCACGCGGCCGCGCGGCAGGCCGCCGACGCCGAGCGCGATGTCCAGGCCCAGCGAGCCGGTCGAGACGACCTCGATGTCCTGGATCACCTCGCCCTCGCCGAGCCGCATGATCGTGCCCTTGCCGAACTGCTTGTCGATCTGCGCCAGTGCGGCCTGCAGGGCCTTGGCCTTTTCGGTGTTGAGGGTCTTGACGGTTGCATCCATGAGCGGCTCCTTTGGTTCGGATTATCGCCAAGGCT